>Ga0209636_10001862_pt1 | contig 21368 bp, 22 predicted proteins | sample DeeMarSWOR152_54_FD_187464 | JGI IMG/M metagenome (GOLD analysis project Ga0209636, IMG submission 187464) | Marine sediment microbial communities from White Oak River estuary, North Carolina - WOR-1-52-54 (SPAdes) (version 2) | ecosystem: Environmental > Aquatic > Marine > Intertidal zone >...
TCTTTACTTACTAGGGAATTGACTCCAGATAATTTCAAAAAGTATGCTGATGTTTTAAAGAGACTGAAAAGGCAAGGTCATAAACTCGTAGTGGTTTGTGGTGGTGGAAAGGTCTGTAGAGAATACAGAGATGTTGCTAAAGAATTGGGCGGGGATAATGTTCTTTTGGATTGGGTAGGAATCGAAGCAACTCATCTTAATGCCTTCATTCTGATAGCCGCGTTGGGTGAAGATGCTCATTCCATCAGTTTAAGGACTGTTCAAGAAGTTAAGAAGCATTTCAATGATAGAATCGTAGTTACTGGAGGTAATTTGCCAGGTTCTTCTACAGGGTATGATGCGACTTTATTTGCTGAATCTATCAATGCGGATTTGTTAATTAAAGCCACTGATATTGACGGTGTTTATTCCTCCGATCCTGATAAAGACCCGAATGCAAAGAAGTTTGATAGATTGAGTCATGATGAATTCCTCAAAATAATTGAACAAAACCCTCAGAGACCAGGTGAGTATAGATTGTTCGATTTGAAAGCGACAAAATTGATAAGAAAGACAAAAATCAAGACCATTTTTATTGATGGTAACGATCCAGAGGAGATAATAAGAGCAGTGGAAGGAAAACATAATGGCACTGTAATAGAATCATAAATAGGAGAAAGTTTATAAATATCACTAAAAAGTAGTCAATGTATGAGAATAGAAACAATAATATATGAAATATCTGAAATCTTAACTTTGGATAATGCATCACCATATGCAAGATCTATTGGTGGGAATAAAAGCATAAGATATTTAGCCGCTCTTTTATTGTTTGAGTATAAATTATGGATAAATCATCCTGAAAACCCTAACAAGCATCCCAAAGGTAAAAAAAGATTTGCAGGAGACAAAGTCGCGAAATTATATAGTCTAAACCCACGACAGAAAAAACCAATCTCTAAGTTATTAAGAGAGCTTAATTCTTGACTTTCTTTCGAAAATAATCACAATATCTCGATATAGGACAAACATCACATTTTGGATTGATAGGACAGCAAATCTCTCTTCCAAACTGAACTAAACCCATGTTAACGATGTACCAATCTTTCTTCGGGATTAAACTCTCCAAAATTCGTTTAACTTCTTCTACATTAGCTTTTTTATCAACGAGACCGATTCTTTTAGGAATACGATTACAGTGAGTATCTATTGCTATGCTAGGAATGCCATGTCCGTACATCAGAACAACATCAGCAGTCTTGAAACCTACGCCAGGCAATTCCATGAGTTCTTCTCTAGTTTTAGGAACCTTTCCTTTATATTTTTCTAAGATGATTTTACTGATTGCCTTTATTCTCTTGGCTTTCTGTCTGTATGGTCCAGATGGTCTTATCAATCGCTCTAGTTCTTTTTTGGATAACTTCAATATTTTTTCAGGAGTGTTTGCCCTTGAAAATAAACTAGAAGCAGCCCTGTCAGTATTCTCATCCCTTGTTCTCTGAGAAAGTATGGTTGTTATCAGAACTTTAAAGATTTCCCTATTACTTGAACGGAAATCTTGAATATCTTTTCCATATTCATGCTTTAGAAATCTTATTAATTTTTTTACAACTTCTCGTCTTTCCATAATTCAATATTATTTATAATAAAATTATTTTTGTGTTAATAATGGTTTGATTTTTTCTTGGTATTTAGTTGAAAATCCCAATCCTTTTTCAGTTGGGCTATAGATATCGTTATTGTTAGTTCCAGCTGTTGCTTTGAGAAGTTTTTGTTGTAAAGTAAAATCTACGTATTCCTTGAATAGTGCGTGCGGTATTCCCAGTCCTGCTTTAGATATAAGTTCCTCATATGTTGCACCATTCTTAGCAGCATCTATAATATCTACCATTGTATCGAATCGACTACGACCATTTTTCATTTTTTCACCTTAAATTTATCCTAAACATTTAGATAGAATGCCTTAAATAGTTAACTCATTTAAAGCATAAAATTTATTAAGTTGTTCTATCATCATTCTATTGCCTTTACATTTATGTCTCAACGACATATCAATATACTCCTATCGTGTTTAGAGGTAATTCTATGGTTTTCAAACTCTTGAGTAAAAAGTTACAAAAACTTGTTAAGAAGAGGGGGTTTAAAGAGCCAACATTAGTTCAAAGATTAGGGATACCACCGATTATTTCTGGTAAGAATGTTTTATTGATAGCTCCGACAGGCGTGGGAAAGACAGAGAGTGCGATGCTTCCGATATTCGATGAATGGATAAATAAGAAACCTAAACAGATAAGCATTCTGTATATAACTCCCTTGAAATCCCTGAACAGAGACATGTTAAAGCGTTTGTTATGGTGGGGTAACGAGTTAGAAATGGATATCTCTGTCAGACATGGAGATACAACCCAATACGCGAGAAAGATGCAGGCTGAAGTTCCACCAGATTGTTTGATAACGACACCTGAGACTTTACAAGCAATATTACCAGCGAAGAAAATGGGAAAACATCTTGAGAATATAAAATTTGTTATCGTGGATGAAATTCATGAGTTAGCTTCATCAAAAAGAGGGACACAGTTAACAATAGGATTAGAAAGATTAAGAGAACGAACGAAAAAAGACTTTCAGATCATAGCTTTATCTGCTACAATAGGTCAACCGAAGAAAGTCGTAGATTTCATTTCTGGTGGTAAAACAATGGAAATAGTAAAAGCTGTCGAGACAAAGGAGATAAAGATTGAAGTCATTCATCCTAAACCCATTCCTTCGGATACAAGTTTGGCAGAAACAGTCTTCACAAACAGATTAACTGCAGCTAGGTTGAGAACTGTTTATGATTTAATAAAGAATCACACTTCAACTCTGACTTTTACTAATACGAGAGATTTTGCAGAGATTTTAACTTCAAGACTGAAACAAGCTTATCCAAACTTTCCTGTTGAGAATCATCATTCAAGTTTGAGTAAAGAAGTCAGAATAAAAGCAGAGGATGAATTCAAGAATCAAAAATTGAAATCGGTTGTATGCACATCTTCTCTTGAGTTGGGTATTGACATTGGTTCCATAGATTATATCATACAGTACATGTCACCAAGACAAACTTCGAAAGCTATACAAAGGGTTGGTAGATCAGGACATGAATTGGGAAGAGTATCAGACGGGGTTATAATCTCTACGGATATCGACGATACGTTTGAATCTGCGATTATAGCTAGGCAAGGCTTGGCTGAGGAACTAGAACCGATGAAGATGCATTTGAATGCTTTCGATGTGTTAGCTCATCAAATCGTCGGGATAACTAGGGATAAATACAGAATTCATTTGAGTGATGTCTACAGAATCATTAAAAGAGCTTATCCTTACAAGGATTTGACTAAAAAAGAATTCATGTCTGTTTGCAGACAATTGCATAACTTGAGGTATGCTTTCCTGAACGAGGGCAACACGATAAAATCTTCAAGAAAAGGTTTGTTGTACTATTTTGAGAATTTAAGCACGATTCCTGATACTAGAAGTTATTCTGTGATCAATACTATAGCTAACAAAAAGGTTGGTTCTTTGGACGAAGAGTTTGTTGCTCTGCATGCTCAAGAAGGAGTGACTTTCATCATCAAAGGAGAGCCATGGCGAATCATTACTGTTGACGGAAGGAAAATATTCGTTGAACCTTCTGGTGATATTGATGCTGCCATTCCAGGATGGGAAGGAGATTTGATGCCCGTTCCGTTTGAAGTGGCTCAAGAAGTTGGTGCAGTCAGAAACTTTATCTCTGACAATCTATTCAAATCCAATAAACCAAAAATGGTAGAAGAAATAAAGAAGAAATATCCTGTTGATCAGAATTCAGCCAAAAAAATGGTTGATATAGTAGCGAAACAAATCAAATACGGTATCGTTCCTACTGATAAAAAAGTTTTGATAGAAACTCAGGATAATGTCATGGTTCTACACACTTGTCTTGGGACTAAAGGCAATGAGACTCTTGGTAGGATGTTGTCGACTATTCTTGCTGCCAAGATTGGTTCTGTTGGGTTAAAGACTGATCCTTACCGTGTCATTTTGCATTTGCAGATAATGGATACTGATTTAATTGAGGATGCGTTGTTTAAGACTAAACCTGAGCATGTTGAAGGATTACTCGAGTTAAACCTATCCAATTCTCGTTTGTTCCAATGGAGATTCATTCATGTCGCTAAAAGGTTTGGTGTAATAAGAAAAGATGCTGAGTATGGACAGAGATGGTTAAGTCGAATAATAGATTTATACCAGAAAACACCAGTCTGGGAAGAGACTTTGAAAGAGATAAAGACTGATAAGTTGGATGTTGAAGTTGTTAAGGAATTCTTGGAAAAGATACAGAAGAAAGAGATTGCTGTCATTTTCAAACAGGGATTATCACCCATAGGAAAGTTAGGAATCAAGAAAAGGATTGAGTTGATTGGACCTGAGAAGCCTGAACTACAGGTGTTGGACATTTTTGAGAAGAGGTTGAACGAGAAGAGAGTGAGATTGATTTGTTTGAATTGTGGAGATTGGACTAGGACTTTTCGTGTTAAGGGTTTACCTAAAGAGATAAGATGTGGGGAGTGTAAGGCGAAATTGATTGGAGTTGTTAGACCGAGTCAAACAGAATATCAACATATAATAAAAAAGAAACTTGATAAGAAAGAGTTAACGACTGAAGAGATGAGAAGGTTTGATAGGATTGAGAAGACTTCTGATTTAGTTATCGTTTATGGACCAAGAGCTGTGAAGGCTTTGGCTGTTCGTGGTATAGGACCTAAGACTGCAACTAGAATTTTGAGAGGGATGTATAGTACAGAAAAAGATTTTGTTAAGGCTTTGTTGGATGCAGAGAGGCAGTTCATAAGGACGAAGAGATTCTGGGGATAAAACATTTAAAAGCATTAAAAAACTTTATTAGAAGGATGAAACAATCGACTTTATACCCTCTCATAAGACTAGCATACCGTGAAGAGCTGGAAAATAGGCTCGATCAATTCGTGCCGAAGTTATTGAGTATTTTAGACTGTGGCCTTAAAAGTACAGAAACTCCTCATTATTGTAAACATTGTATTGAAAATGGAATCGAACCTGGTACAAACCCATGTAAATACTTACTTGTGGATGCAAAAAACCTTTTAACCGTTTTCAAGAAACGTATTGAAATATTTGAAGCACTAGAAACCCCTGATTTTAAATATACTATGGGGACTATGAAAAGAACATACAAAGAATTGCAAAATATGTTTAGTTCTGGTTTATACTCTGAGTTTGTAGAAAAAGAACTTTTAGGTCAGATAACTGCCAATTTTTTTGAACGGGTAAAAAAGACAATTAAATTCGCTAAGAAAAAGGCAAAAAAACCGACAACAGAGGTCCCGAAAAGTAAATCATTATTAGAAGGGATAGTGTCATTTATGCATAAATATAGGCCTGAAGTTACATCCAAATTAGATTTGCCACAAAAATCAGAATTAAGAAGCATGGGAAAGAAAGAATTCATAGGTAAAATTAGTCAACGTTCAGTCGAACACTGGAAAGAATCTTTAAAGAGAATGAAAGATTGGTATGAGACAGAAATGTCAACATTCGTCGAAATAAAAAATATCGCCGAGATATCATCAATTCATACTTTGGATCCCGAACCTAAAAGAGAGCATAGATCTGTCAAAGTAGTAACGAGAGGAGAAAGACTAAAAGAAGAAGAGATTAGACTCTATTATTTCGCACCTCTTAAAGGTAAATCTCTTGAGCGTGAACGTATTGAAAGAAAAGTTGAAGAACTGGGGAAAGAAGTGGAAAGAAGAAAATACCTTTTTACTCATGCAGGAGCTAAATTTACTTTGGATGCCTTCTCGGTTTATTCTAATCCCATTCAAAAGTATAGATTACTCCAAGATCATATGAAAATTTTAAAGAGGAGAAAAAATACATTAGAATCAGAAAGAAGTACAATTTATGGACTTATCAGGAATCTGGATAAATGTATCTACTTACGTAAAGGTCGTCCTACCAATTTAATTAGAAATCCTTCCCATTCCTTTTGGAAATTTGAAGAAATATTAACTGAAATTATGAGTAAATTAGAGGAGAAGAAACGTAGTTTAGAGGGGGAGAAACTGAAGCCCGATATTAGACTTCTTAAGAAAAAACGGAAAAGAAAACGTATATCACAAGAGGAAAGAAGACTGAACAATTGGGTAAAAAAAGAAGTTAGAGAACATGATTTAATCGATAAGTTAAAAACCACTTGGAAATTATCTAGAGAAATAAAAAAAGTTGATGGAATAATTTCAGGAGTTAGAAAAGAGCAGGAAGAACTTGATGTTTATCTTCCTAAAATTCTTTATTCCCCAGTTGAACAAAATAAAACCCCTATGCCTCGATTTGTGGAGCAGGGGCCATTGGATTTGTACATCAAATAATGACATATTAGAACAAAGAGATTCTGGAGATGATAAAAGATTAATTTGAAAAACCCCATATAATTATTGATTGTCATGGAAATACCAAAGAAGTTTGAGATAAATACAGAAGACTTCAAGATTTACTTTGATAACAACAAGAAAACGCATGTAGTTGAAAACCTAGAGACTGGTGAGAAGACAAATATTGGTGTATTAGGCATTCTGATGCAGATGGGTATATTGAAAATGATTGAGGAGAAAACTGAAGAAAAGATAAAGACGCTTTCAGAGAAACTGGATGAATTGGAAGGAAAGATAGAAAATCTTGTTAGGAACATCGATAATATCACTACAAAAACTGGGGAGAAAGAGGAAATTATTTTAGAGGAAAGGGTTGAAGAGGAAAAACCTAAATCTGAGATGAACGAACGTATCATGAAAAAAGTTTTAGAAAAAACAAAGGATGAAAATAAAGAATCTATTGAAGAAGAAGTGAAGGAAGAACTTGGAGAATCAGATACAACAGAAGAGAGTGAAGAAGAGATAGATAACTGGATGGAAATTTAACTCATCTGTTTCTGAACAACACTAAAAATTTCTGTATGTATTTCCTCTACAGGTCTATTTCCATCGATGACAACCCATTTTCTCTGATAAGGCGGGTTCTCAGACATCTCTAAGAATTCTCTAGATACTCTTTCTCTCAAAGTTTCCTTTGGTTTCTCTTCTTTCATGTCCAAGAATTTCTGAAGGCTTTCCTGCTTGGTTCCTCTTTTTGATGCTGTTATTTCTGGTACTTTCAACAAAAAGATGATATCTGGTTTCAGTATCGGTTTTTCTATATCTATCAACCATTGTCTTGGTAGACCCATGGAAGACTGATAAGCTATGTTCGAATAACAGTATCTGTCTGTTATAACGACCCAATTCTTCCTCAACCATTCCTTTACTCTTTTTTGGTATTGCATCCTGTCTGCTGCATAGAGCATCGAGACTGTCTCAGAATCGATCGATAGACTTCTGGATAACCAACTCTTGATCAGTTTTCCTATGTCTGTTTCATAAGAAGGGAAGCTTATTGTAACAACTTCTCTTTCTGATTCTCTGAGTCTATCCGCTAATAGTTTTATTTGAGTTTTCTTTCCAGCTGAATCTATTCCTTCAAAGGCTATGAATAATCCTGGCATAGTGGACCGAGTGAGATTTGAACTCACGACCTCTCGGTTATCAGCCGAGCGCTCCACCAGACTAAGCTACCGGTCCAATTAAAAGTTTATTTTAGTAATAAGTATTTTAATATTGTTATTTTTAACTCAACTTTAGGGCCGGTATATCAACGGTAGATAGCCTGCCTCGCAATTCAGAGGAAACGCAGGAGGCTGGGGGTTCGATTCCCCTCCGGTCCATGGGGAAAAATAGGGACTAGAGAGGCATTTAGTCGGCAAATTCTGGGGTCTCTGAAAATAGTAGGTCCATCGAACCCCTTGCAACGACATAGGATAATTTTTTATTTATTAGACCTAAACTTTGTGAAGCAATAAAGGAGTGCTTATATCGATCTTGTGTTTTTTACACGTTTTCAAAACAGTCTTGTATAAATCCGAATCTATGAAAGGTAAATTCTTAATATCGTTGATGAAAACAAAAAGCGTGTATTCAACAGCATAGGGTTGGAATTTTGTTATCCAAACATAAGGTTTTGGCTCTTTAAGAACACCTTTAGTCTTTTTTGCTGCTTCTAATAAAACCTTTTCAACTTTCTTACTATCATACTTAAAACTAGGAGTAATAGTGCAATGCCTCCTAACTACATTGTCCTTACCAAAATTATCTATTTCTGTCTTCAGTAACTCTTGATTCGGGACAGAGACAAGAACTTCATCCAACGTCAACATTTTTGTGTAGACCAATTCAATGCCTACGATATCTGCGAATTCACCCTTAAAATAAATCCTATCACCCACTTTGAACGGTCTGCTCGTCATAATTATTAATCCTGCTATGGCATTACCTAGCGTGTTTATGGATGCAAAACCTATGATTGCACCTCCAAAAATAGTCAACATACCTGCTATGGAAGCTACAGATACATTCCATTGAGCCAATACAATAGTCAGAATTATTAAAATAATTGACCATTGTGCTATTCTTTTTAAAGTATAAGCAGCGTGATCCTCCATTCTTTTTTTAGCCCTTAATTTTTCTATCTCTTTTTTGATTAGTTTGTAAACAATGAATCCTATTCCGATTACAATGCCTGAGAAAATAAGTTTATCAATGTTTGATAAGGCCCACTCACCAGGACTCTCTATTAGATATAAAAAGCGAGCCGCAAAACCAGTTATATTCATATAATCACTATGTTTGAGTTCTAATAATTGGTTATAATAAATCTTATAAATAATTAACTAGTTTATGTAACTTCAATGACTTTGAGAGTCTAATCCCCTCCGGTCCAATTTCCGAGAACAAAAATCAACCTGATATTTAAAATAATTTAAAAAAACAAAAAAAATCAACGAAATTAAGCTTTCACAACTATAGTATGTGCCGCCAAATCTCCTATTCTCTGTTTTTTCTCAGATACTAGTACTATAATCAAACCTAGAATGTAAAATCCAATAGCATCGATGATCCTTAGTATAGTTCTTATAAAAGCATCGGTGTATGTTAGTTTCCCCCTTTCCTTAACCACCTTTATGCCCATCGCTTTCTTACCTAAAGTCTGTCCTGAAGTACCCTCAAAGTATGTGAAATACAAAATCCATAAAACGAAATTGATGAGACCTAAAGTTGAAAATAAGCCACTAGTTAAAAAATTCGTAATAACTCCACCCATCGTCATTTGCGAAAAGAGCATAGCTGAAAGTCCCAATGGTATAGCTATGATACTCGCGATCACCACCAGTATTATGGTATCTATTATTATCGCCACTATTCTACTTCCGACACCCGCATACTTAGGCATAACTCACCCCCTCATTTTTTATAATCTATTTACCTTTTTAAATTAAATAAGGTTTAATCTCTTACCTACCTTCTCAAATATATCCACAGCCTCATCCAAATCTTCTTTTGTATGTATAGCTGTGACAATTGTCCTTACTCTTGACTTATCCTTGGCAACCAAAGGATATACAATTGGTTTTACGAATACTCCTTCCTTGAAAGTTTCTCTACTCAAATCCATCGCATTCTTACTCTCACCGACTATTATGGGTGTTATCGGTGTTTGACTCCTTCCCGTGTCAAAGCCTAAGGCTTGTATTTTTTCTTTGAAATACTTTGTATTCTTCCACAAGTTCTTATGATGTTGTGGTTCATCCTGTACCATCTTTATTGCTTCCATACAAGCAGCAACAACAGCAGGTGGATGGGAAGTCGTGAAAATAAAAGTCCTTGCCCTCTGTGTCAGATAATCTCTCAACTCTTTCGGTCCAGCAATGTAACCACCCAAACAACCAAAAGCTTTAGACAGAGTTCCCATGTCTATGTCGACTCGACCATGTAGATTGAAATGATCTACTATACCCCTTCCATCCTTTCCTAACACACCATCCCCATGAGCATCATCTACCATCGTAATGGCATCATACTTTTCTGATAATTCCACTATCTGATCTAAAGGAGCAATGTCACCGTCCATACTGAAAACACCGTCTGTAACGACTAACCTTCTCCTGAAATTGGTCGATTCCTTTAAAGCCTTTTCTAACCCTTCCATATCACAATGAGGATATATCTTCCTTTCACATTTTACGAGTCTTACACCATCTATGATGCTACCATGGTTCAACTGGTCGCTGATAATTACATCTCCTGGACCCATTATCGCTTGAATTGTTCCTCTGTTGGCAGCAATCCCAGCAACAAAAACCAATGCCGATTCAGTCTTCTTGTATTCTGCCAATTGTTTTTCGAATTGATTATGGATGGGCATAGTCCCACATATCTGTCTCACAGCTCCCGTCCCAAATCCCCATTTTTCAATAGCTTCTTTTGCTGCTTTTCTTAACCTAGGATGATTGGCGAAACCAAGATAGTTGTTCGATGAAAGATTAATGACTCCTTTCCCATTAATTTTGCTCCTGGCTTTTTGTTCATCTCCCAGAATTGGTAGAGGACTGTAAAGATTCTGTTTTTTCAAATTTTCTATTTCATCCTTTAGAAATTCTAAATGGTCGACCAAACTCTCACCCCCTCATAAATGTTATACTTTTTTGACTTGAATTTATTTAAAAATAAGAATGTATAGGTTTTAAAGTTGGGATGATCGCGTGACCGATGAAATGATCGCTGTCAGGAAGTTGAAACCTGCACCTGGTATGGAATTAACTACTTCTAAAGTCCCAAAAATAGGTAAAGATGATGTCTTGGTTAAAGTGAGAGCATGTTCTATATGCGGTTCGGATGTTCACATCTACAATTGGGAGCCACCTTTATCAGAAAGAATCAAGCCTCCCAGAACTATAGGTCATGAAGTGGCAGGAGATGTTGTCGAGGTTGGGGAAAACGTTACTTCTGTCCAAGTGGGTGATTTCATATCGGCAGAATCACACATAATATGCGGGAAATGTCCTCAATGTAGGGATGGTAGGCCACACATATGCAATAACATGAAAATACTGGGTGTGGATGTGGATGGAGGCTTTGCTGAGTATATGTCCATCCCAGCAATGAATGCGTGGAAGAATCCTGAAGACATGAAACCCGAGATTGCAACCATTCTTGAGCCTATGGGGAATTCTGTTTATACTGTTGAATCAGGAGATGTAAAAGATAAAACAGTCACAGTATTTGGTTGCGGTCCTACTGGTCTTTTCGCTGTTGGGTTGGCACGCTTTTTTGGAGCGAAGGAAATCATCGCCATAGACTGTAAAAAAATTCGTTTAGATATAGCAAAAAAGATGGGTGCCGATATTATCATAAACAAGGATGAGGTCGACGTTGTTAAAGAGATAATGGATGCTACTGATGGTCTGGGGTCGGACGTGTTCTTGGAAATGTCTGGTAGTCCTCTTGCAATTGAACACGGATTCAGAAGTCTGAGAGGTGGGGGGCATATCGTGGCTCTGGGTCTACCCAGTAAACCAGTAACACTGGATTGGTCGAAGAACATCGTACAGAAATTGGTTAATCTACAAGGCATATTCGGCAGGGAAATTTTCCATACATGGCATAGTATGTCACGAATTATGGCTTCTGGGAAATTGGATGTGTCTCCGATAATAACACACAAACTCAAACTAAAAGAATTCGATAAAGCAATAGAGATTGCAAAATCCGGAATGGCTGGAAAGATAGTTATGTTTCCATAATGAAATTATAAAGATTTGTTATTCTTAGAGCCAAATCGTATAAAAACAATAAATTTATCCTAATACTCGAAAATTTAAATGGGATAGTAGAATGATAATTGCAACCACGAGCGACATTCATTCACCGAAAAACTATGACCTCTTAGTTAAGTCAGTAGAAGACCTTCACGCCAAACCAGATTTATTTCTGTTGGCTGGAGATGTCATACACAAAGGTAGAGTAGAGGAATATGAAAAAGTCTACAACGTGTTCTTTGGGAAAATCACTTGTCCTATCGTGGCTTGTTTTGGGAATGAAGAGTTTGGACCAGAGACGAGAGTATTGATAGAGAACAGGATTCCTGATATCAAATTTATGGACGATGAGAGTCTAATCCTTGACATAGAAGGTAAATCCATCGGCATTGTGGGTAGTGTTGGTAGTCTGGACAGACCAACCTTCTGGCAGAGGACAAACCTTCCAGGTATATATGAAACTTATAGAGAAAGAGTAAAGACTGTAGAAAAAATATTGGGTGAACTTAAAGCAGACATGAAAATCCTACTCATACATTATGCACCCACCTATAAAATTCTTGAAGGAGAGAATCCGAGGATTTATGCAGAATTAGGCTGTAACGATTATGAAAAAATTATAATCGAGAAAAACCCTGATCTCGTGATAACTGGTCATTCACACAAAGGAAAAAAACAGGTTTGGATTGATACAGTTCCTGTATTCAACGTAGCTTTACCTCTACACCGAAAGGTAGTAGTGATTGATACTGAAAAGAATCTGAAGCCTGGACTGGAGAAGTTTCTGGAATAAGATCATGATATGTCTAAAATTTGTCTTTCTATCTCATTACTACAAGTTGAGCATATTTTTTTCCAAACCCAGTCATCACTCTTTTTCTCTGTAGTATAAGTTATACCTCTCTTACCACAATTCTTACATTTTCCGTATTCGTCTAAACCATTCAACTCTTTATTTATCTTAAACACCCCCGAGACCAAATAGGTCACGACTTTTTTAGGAGAAAGAAGAATACTCATTGAAGTTCGAATTCTTTAATTCCCCGAAACCTAATGTTTTTTGACTTTTGGAATAAATATATGGTATTTTATATTTATAAGTCTTAAAAAATAATATTTTATTAAAAGAAATAAAAAGGTGCTTTTTTGTTTCATTATGTGATATTTTCTAGCTTCTTTATAAGAAAAATACGGGAAAGCTAGACAAAAAAGGTGTCATAAATTCGTTCACGAATATCAAAGAAGAACATGCTATCTAGATTGTTAAAGGATGATTTACAAGAAATAGCCAGAATGGAGAAACTATCGGGTAAAGGAACAAAAGATGAGTTAATTAAAAGATTGTCAAGGAAGGTGCGTATAAAAAAAGTAAGACGTTATTATTCAGCCTTCTCAATGAAGAGGAGAAAGGGAAAACTCAGTATACTCGAACATGACCTGGTTCCTAAACATAGAATAATGTCTGAGAAGGAAATTAAGAAACTAAGGGGTAAATACGGGATAAAGAATCGATACCAGCTCCCAAAAATATTAATGAGAGATCCTGTGATGATAGCTTTAGGTGCAGTAAAAGGAGATGTCATAGAGATAACGAGAAAGAGTGATATTGCGGGTGAAAGCAAATACTATAGATTAGTGATTTAATTTAGAGATTTAAAAACATTATGTTGATTTTTTGGCATAAGTGGCTTCGGTTCTTTATCTTCATCCTTCTTTTTCTTAGGTTTGTGTAGAGGAGGTAAAGTTCCTCGTATTTACTTCACATCCTTCAATTTTATCCCCAATTTATCAACCATCTCCTTTTGATGGTTTCTGATCGTGACTTCTGTGACAGGAAGGGTATTGGATATATCTCTTTGAGTTATATCCTCATCGTTCAAAATAGCCGCTATGTAAATAGCAGCAGCTGCTACCCCAGTTGGTGACTTCCCAGTAGTAATACTCTTTTTTTGGGCTTTTTTCAATATTTTAATCGCTTTTGATCCGGTTTTTTGACTCAAATTCAATTTGGAACGAAATCTCGGAATGAAATCCACAGGATTAGCAGGCACTACTCTAATTCCAAGTTTTCCTGCAACATAACGATATGCCCTACCTATAGTCTGTTTATCGATTCCACTGGCTTTTTCTATTTCTTCCAGAGTTCTTGGCGTTCCTATTTTTTTTGCAACTGCATATATTAAAGCTGCAACAACACTCTCGATCGCTCTTCCTCTTATTAAACCTTTATCTAAAGCTTGTTCATAATATCTTGCTACTCTTTCCTGAACCGATTGTGACAAATCTAAAAAGGAAATATATCTTTGTAACTCTGATAAAGCAAATGACAGATTTCTTTGTTTTGATTCGGTAAGTCTTCTCTGCCATTTCCTCATCCTGTAATATTGGTACCTTTTCTTAGGATGAACCTTCCGCGCTATCTCTCTCGTTCCTCCTCCTATAGAAGTGGATAGGCCTTTGTCGGGTTTAGTGACCTTTCTGGGTGGTCCTGTTCTCGCTCTCCTGGACATTTGTTCATGATCAAATGCTCTCCACTCCTTTCCTCTATCCACCATAGACTCGGCGATAACTAGACCACAATTTTCACATACCGTCTCACCACTATATTTGTCTACTTTAATCTTCTTTGATCCGCAATTTGGACATTTCTTAATTTTTTTACCAACAAAAGGCATGATTAATCACACCCAATCAAGACTTATTGAACAAAGTGAGTTATTAGTAATTGATCGATGACGAATCGTCATTCTCTAGGAATAAACCAAATATTCCTCCCAGAAACATTCTTGCCTTTAATTTTTCCATCATTCTGCAGTTCATACAGGGATCTTTGAGCAGTTGCCCAGTTTACATTCATTCTTTTGGCGACTAAACCCGTAGATACAGGTTCTTCCTTTTCAACTAGAATTAACACCTTGTTCCTTATTTTTAGGTATTTTTCAGAGACCATTGGCTCACTTATTCAATATTATATAAAAATATATATAAATATTTATGTGTGAATTCCCATATTATTTAGGGGAATATAAAAAATCTTATGATAAGGTGATTCATTGAAATGTGATAAATGTGGGAAAGAATCGATAAATTCAATCATTAAGAGCGAAAAATTCGGTTGGATATGTTTAGAATGTGAAAAAGAATTAACGAATAAGAAAATTAAAAAAGTACTTCGATCAAAAAAGAAATAGTTAATTTTCTTTAAATAAAATGGGAGTTGAATATGTCAAAAGAAAAAACAAAAAAATTGAATAAAGAAGAAGTAAAGGTTAAAGAAAAATTTTTCTGTCCCATATGTGGTAGTGCTGCTATCAGGCCAGTTAAAGGTAAATATAAATGTTTAAACTGTAAAGCACTATTTTCCAACCCCAAGAAAACAAAGATAGAAGTAAGAGAAAGGCCTAGATATATAGGATAGTATTTAGTATGAACTTTATAACTTTTGATAATGATAAAGAATTGGAAAATTTCTTAAAGGGAATACCACGTAAAAAATTAGAAAAATCAGAATATGGAATCTTAAAAAATTTTAATAAAAACAAGATTCTGTTCACTGCTGAGCATGCTTATAGTAGTAGGGTAAAAACGCCTCAATACGGTAAAAGGTCTTATGTTAAAATAGGTGATACTAATACCGATATATTGGCTATTATAATGGCTGAAAGGCTCAAGTCTGCTTTCCTTATATCTAGATTATCTAGAGTTGAAGCCGATGCTAGCAGGCCGATAAGTACTCTAGGAAAGGATGAAAAAATTTTAATTGAAGTATTCAATTCAAAAGTTGAAAATAAAAAACATTTTAGAATTCACAGAAACAAAGATTATGTTCCATTCTTGAAGAAATATCATTCTATGATCGAAAAGTTAAACCCCTCAGCTATAGTTTGTGTGCATGGGATGTGTGAAAGAGGTCATCCATCAGATGTTTTGTTTGGTTTGGGAGAAAATTACAGGATAATAGGTGGAAAGAAAAATGCACTTAAATTCAAGAATCTGTACATAAAAAGAGTGGAAGAAGCCTTTTCACGATTAAACATTGAAAATAAACTGAAAATTAACATCAGTAAATGGCTCTTTACGGGTGAAAAGAATTATGTCCTTTTCAAACATGTTATTCAGTATAACAAAACCAGCGAGAAGAAAAGGTTTGGAATGCATGTTGAATTAAACGCCAGAGGAAGAATATCAAAAGGAAATTCCATCAGAAAAGACTACCAAATAGCAACACAAGTTTTGGCTGATACTGTCCTAGAGTGGTTGGAAGATTATGGGAATGAATAAAAAAATATTTTAAAGGATAAAATAACTTAAAATAACTAACTCAATATTTCATTATTATGAAAATTGCCATAATAGGTCCGAATAAAGAGAAACCACCGATTTTAGATGAAGCAGAGGATATTTTCGAGGAAGCCTTATACGTTCCTATAAATTCTGTCAAACTAGAAGTGGGAGAAGAAGAAAAGGTCTTCTATGAGGATGTTGATTTATCGTCATTTGACATAATTCTACCATTACCAGATGAGACGAACAGAGAGTTCATGTTTTTGTGCCTGGAGATTCTAGAGAAAGAAGTTTATATTCCATTCTCTAGTAAAGATTTTTTTATCATTGAAAACGATGCGTTAATGAAGAAGAAGCTGATAAAGTGCGGTTTGAAGGTAAGAAAAGGTGCGATTCTAGCTAGTAACAGAACGAGTAGAATGATGATTGAAAATTTAAAATTTCCGATAATAATAAGATCACCTTCTGGGAAGGGAGTTCGAGCCACAAACGAAGAAACATTAAAAAATGTTCTATCTTTGTTCAAGGCAGGGTATATAAGAATACTGGAAAAACCTGTGAAAGCAGAATCTATTATTTGGTGTTTTGTGGTTGGAAAGGAAGTAATAGCCTCGTATGAGGAGACAAAGGAAAGTACCAGGTCTATACGTCTAGATACCGAAACAGAAACCAAATTATTCAAAATTAGGGGAGTTATTGATTCAGAATTTTTTGTTGTAAATTTTATTCGGAAGAGAAAGGCTTTGATTATAAATGATATTTATCTCGCTCCTGATTTTTCTCGGTTTAAAGAAATAACGGGTAAAGATGTATCAAAACTTCTTTTGCTTCACTTAAAAAACAAGATGGAATCTAAACATCATCCGATCAAATCTCTCGTAATCTCTGTAAATGATATATTTAAAAAATTGTGGGAACCATGAAGTTGTTGATTTTAGGAAAGATTAAGAGTGGATATGAAGAAATAAAATTAATAAAGGAGGGTAAAAAAATCTTTGATTCTGTTAGTTATATCCCTACACCATACGTGTCTATAGAAGGAAGTGATAGTGAGCTTAAAGTCACCTACAAAAATAAGGATTTATCAGATTTTGATTGTGTGTTGCCAAGAATACCGAGAAGTTACAGAACGTTTGGTTTCACGATTTTAAGTCTTTTGAAGGAAAGTTCTTACATGCCCATTGAACCCATAGCCTTATTCAACTGTCATAATAAGTTCTTGACATTGTTGGCTTTGAGAGAAGATATATTACCCATTCCTAGAACTTTTTTAACTATCAGGAGAAAGGCTGCGGAAGATATACTGGATAAAATAGATTATCCGATTGTTATGAAATTACTCTACGGTTCGCTCGGTAAAGGAGTTATGTTCGCAGATTCTAAAAATTCTGCAATAAGCCTCATGGATACCTTGGAAAGGTTTAAAGAACCGATTTTCATAGAAGAATTCGTTAAAAACCCTGGGGAGGATATAAGAGCCTACGTTATAGGGGATGAAGTTTTCGCCTCCATGAAAAGGAAGGCTAAGAAGGATGAAAAAAGAGCAAACATAGGAATTGGTGGTAGTGGAATTAAATTTGAAATACCTGATAAATATGCCAGCATTGCAGTAAGATCGACTAGAGCCCTCAGGATGGAGATATGTGGTATAGATTTGATTGAAAGTTCGAAAGGACCTGTAGTGATAGAAGCTAATGTTAATGCACAATTCAAAGAGTTGGAAGGTACGACTAAAAAGAACGTTGCGAGGAAGATGGTAGAATACGTTAAAGAAAATGTATCCTCAAACTTCTGATTTACCGAATTGATGTAAGTTTTAAATATGAAAGAGTTCATAGATTGCGTAGGTGCTGAAAGTGCACGGTGAATATCGGGTACACAACTGATTCTATAATTTTATTTAGTCATAATTTTAAGTCTTGCCCTTCCTATTCTATTAATAATTCAAGGTGGTTTCAGTGAAGTTTAGCCCAAAAATTAAAGAGAAGAGATGGAACCCTGAACTAGAGAAGAAAATAAGAAAGATGCGGGATAAAGAAAAGACATATGCTTTCAATACTAAAACGAAAAGAAAAATATTCACTATAGATACACCACCACCTTACCCCTCTGGGAGGCCATGGCACATCGGAGCTGCGGCTCATTATTCACAAATAGACATGATAGCGAGAACAGCAAGAATGATGGGATTTGAAGTCTTCTTTCCGATTGGCATAGATAGGAATGGTTTACCTGTTGAAGTTTACACTGAGAAAAAGTACGGTATAAGTCTACATGAAACACCCAGAGAAAAATTCATAGAATTATGTACTCATGCTCTCGACGATCTAGAAGCAGAAATGATCCAGATAATGAAGATGATGGGATTAAGCGGAGATTTTGATAATTATTATCGAACAGATTCAAAAGAGTACAGGACTTTAACTCAAACCACATTTATCGAACTTTGGAATAAAGGACTAATTTACGAAGACACAAGACCGAATAATTACTGCATAGAATGCGGAACGACTATAGCCGATGCAGAGATAGAATATGAAGAATTACCGACAGAATTAATTTACATTAAATTCAAACTAAAGGAAACTGAAAAAGACATAATAATCGCCACGACAAGACCTGAGCTTCTATGCTCATGTGCTGCTATCATCTACAATCCAAACGACAAAAGATACAGGGGTTTAGAGGGAAAGCATGCCATAGTTCCAATTTTTGGTAGAGAAGTTCCAATCTTAGCACATCCTTATGCGAAAGAAGAGTTTGGTTCTGGTATCGTAATGATCTGTTCTTACGGAGATTATTCAGATGTCAGATTATTCAGAGAATTGAAGTTGAAAGAAATCATAGCTATTACTCCAGAAGGCAAGATGGGAAAGAATGCTAGTAAATATGAGGGATTAACGATTGAAGATGCTAAGAAGAAAATAATCGAAGATTTAGATAAAGCTGGCCTAATTCAGAAAAGAGAAAAGATAATGCACAGGACTCCTCTGTGTTACAGAAGCAAGACACCGATAGAAATCATCCCGATGAAAGAGTATTATTTAAAACAACTAGACTTTATCCCACAACTATTAAAAATTGCTAAAAAGATGGAATTCTTCCCTGATAGACATAGACAGATCTTACTAGATTGGATTAATTCTCTCAGTATTGACTGGCCAATATCGAGAAGGAGATACTATGGGACTGAAATACCGATTTGGTATTGCAAAGATTGTGGAAAGGCTTGCCTGCCTAAGCCTGGAAAATACTATCAACCTTGGAAAGACAAACCACCGTTCAAAAAATGTCCCTACTGTAAATCTGATAAGGGTTTTGAAGGCGAAACTAGGACGTTCGATACTTGGATGGATTCTAGTATTTCCCCCTTGTTCATTTCAAGATATCAAAAAGATAATGATTTCTTTAAGAAAACTTTTCCGTCTGGAATAAGGCCACAAGCCAAAGACATCATCAGGACATGGTTGCATTACACTATATTAAGATGTTATCAGTTGACGAAGAAACCTGCCTTTGAAAGGGCGTGGATAATGGGTTACGGAGTTGACGAAGAAGGAAAAAGAATGAGTAAATCAAAAGGAAATGTTGTTGATCCTATTCCTATTCTTGAAAAATATGGTGGTGATATTTTCAGATTCTGGAATGCTGCCGAGGCTGGATTAGGTTCAGATTTCAGATATTCTCACGATAGGATAGAGGGGTCTGCAAAATTCCTGACTAAACTCTGGAATATCTCTAGGTTTATCTCTATGTTTCCTGAGCCAAAAAAGGCAGAATTAACAATAACGGACAAATGGATACTGTCAGAGCTGAATGCATTGATTAAAAAATCTATTAAAGGTTACGAGAACTTTGATTTCTTTATACCTGCTAACACGATAAGAGAATTCACGTGGAATTTGTTTGCTCCGCATTACATTGAAATGATCAAGTCTAGGGCATATGGAGAAGGGTTCAATCAAAAAGAACAGGAGGCTGCTTGGTATACTCTACATTCAACTCTAAAGACACTACTTCAGTTTTTTGCTCCCATTGCTCCTTACATAACAGACTATGTCTGGAGAGAATTGTACGGAAAGAAGAGTATCCATAAACAATTGTTCCCGAAACCGGAATGGAAGTTCAACTTGAATAAGTTGACTGATGAGATAATGGGGTTCAATGCGAAGATATGGAAGGATAAGAAGGACAAGGGATTGAGTTTGAAGACAGAGATAAGAATGAAAATTCCAAAAAAATTGAAACCATTTGAAAAAGACTTGAAGAAGATGCATAGTATTCGGTAAAAACTACATAACTCATGCAAAAAATGGATTTTTTTGATGATCATGTTTATGACTTAATTTCTTTATTGATTGTTTTAATGTCCCCCAGAAAACGTAGAGATCGCCTGTCTATAATGGCTGAGATACTAAGTATAGCTGGAGAGGGAACTCTTAAGACCCAGATAATGTACAGAGCGAATCTTAGTTTCAGACAACTTGAAGAATATTTAGGCTTTCTTAAAGAAGTAGGACTTCTTGGTATGAACAACACAGAAGATGGAAGAACAACTTACAAAAGAACATCGAAGGGTAACAAGTATCTAGAAAATTTCGCAAATATCAAAGATTTATTAAAAAAAGATGGAAGTAAAGAAGGTCCTCATAGATCTTATTTCCTTTAAATTAAATCAACTAATAGTAAACTTCTATTCTACGAGAAAAAATCGAAACATTTAAATAGAATTCAGATATTAGTAAAAGAGAAAGAAATTATAATTAGGTGAATAGTATTTAACACTGAATCTTTAGTCAAACTCAGAAAACTCTTGAAGAGCCTGGAGAAGTTCAGGGGTAGACACACAGAACTTATCTCTCTATACATTCCTTCTGGTTATAACCTCCAGGAAATCATGAACATGCTTAAACAGGAGTATGCCTTGACTCAGAATGTTAAGTCAAGGACAACAAGACATAACGTTCTGGATGCTCTGGAAAAGATTATGAACCATTTAAGATTGTTTAAGAAGACCCCTAATAATGGATTAGTGATATTCTGTGGTAATGTTTCCAAAAAAGAAGGACAAACAGACATTAAGCTTTGGTCTATTGAACCACCCCAACCTTTGGCTCAGAAAATATACTGGTGTGATCAAACATTTGTTGTAGATCCTTTGAAGGATATGATTAGAGAGAAAGAAGTCTATGGTTTAATCGTCTTAGATACGGGTGGAGCGGATATAGGGTTGTTGAAAGGTAAGAAAATAATGTTGGAGAAGCGTTTGGATTCTTTAGTTCCAGGAAAAACGAGTAAAGGTGGGTGGTCACAGCAACGTTATCAAAGAATTAGAGAAGAAGCCAAGAAAGAACATCTTAAG
>Ga0209636_10001863_pt1 | contig 21359 bp, 12 predicted proteins | sample DeeMarSWOR152_54_FD_187464 | JGI IMG/M metagenome (GOLD analysis project Ga0209636, IMG submission 187464) | Marine sediment microbial communities from White Oak River estuary, North Carolina - WOR-1-52-54 (SPAdes) (version 2) | ecosystem: Environmental > Aquatic > Marine > Intertidal zone >...
CCAATGGTCAAGGAGGCAAACCCTGCAGTCCAGATGATACCTATTGCCAGACAGATTCCCGCTAGAATGGGCGCAACCCACATCCTGAAAGACAGGACGAAGAGCACCAAGATGAGGCCTAATGCGATTAACGAGGTAAGGTACATATCGCCGCTGATGGCTTCATTTTCGTCGCGCTGCAGAGCTATGCTCCCCGTAGTGCCAGCATAGATGCTGGGATATCGCTCAGTCACCTGACCGATCAGGTGATCGATGCTGTCTGCGGTTAATATGCATTGCCCGATATCCATTATAGTGAAAGTGGGCTGGGCAAAGATGAGCAGCATGTCTTTATCCTGAGACAGAAAATAGTCGTCGCCGATAAGGAATCGTTCGGCGGCAATCCGCGCAGAAGCGGGACCGGGATCTTCATCCGGTGCAGCATAGTACTCAACCGTGGAAAGCCAGTACTTGATGCCGTCCAGAAACATCACGGCGCCATTTTCCTTCTCCTTGGTCGAAATGCTCTCTTGGTCATGGACATATGTTTTCTCGAAACTGTCATTGAGATGACCCAGCCAGGGTAAAAGACTCAGGTCCTTAAAAATGTCCTTGCTGTTATCGAGATCTTTGGCCTTTTGCAGCATGAAACCGTGTTTCAGGAAAAAGTCTCGCTCCACTTTGTAATCGACTCGCTGGACATACTCGGTCATGGCCTTGATTCGGGGTACCAGCTCGTCGGCGAACTGCTTCAGCTCGGCTTCATCGCCCCTGGCGGCAATTATTATCATGGAGGCAGTGCTGTAATCATCGATGATCTGGTCGTACTCCTCTACCATGGGATGGTTTTGGGGCATGAGGTTTTTGGCGTGGGTATTCAATTCAAGCTGGCTGGCAAGTCCTGCAGCCAGGGCGGTAATCGCCAGCGCAACTCCCAGCATCAGCCCGGGCCGGCTGGCGGCAAACTGAGCAATCCTGGCAAGCAATTTCTCTCTCATCTTCCTTTTTCTCCTCTCAGATAATCGGTCTCCGGTCCGGTTCTGATAGCTGCCAACAACTCGTTTTGCGCTGGATCAAGAAATCATCCTGATACTTCCGTCTTCCATTCCCAGAACCCTGCCCACGCAATGTTCAAAAGCATTCAGGGCTCTCTGAATATGCCGGGAGTCTCTCATCACCTCGGGATCGTGAAACATCTCCGTCATTGCCAGGAAGAGAAACTTAGCGGTTTCCACGCAGTGAGTCACAGTGAAGAATCCTTCAGACTTTCCCTCCCGGATGATCTTTGTCAACAAAGGTACGACCTGGGCCATGGTAGTCTTGGATAGCTTGTTGTGTATGATCAGATTGCTTTCCTTGTGGAGAAAGCCGGCTAGTTCCTTGTCTGAGGTGCCAAAACGCACAAACGTCTGCAAAAACTCATTCAGTTTTGTCACGGGACTCACATCGGTTTTTTGCACTGTCATCTGAACATCTCTTACCAGGGAGACAATTGATTTTTTCGCCACTTGTTCCAGAATCTCGATCTTTGATTTGAAATGGTAATAGAATGTGCCCTGAGCCACATTCACTCTTTTCACAATATCACTTATGGCCGTCTGCTCGTAGCCTTTTGTCATAAACAAAAACTCGGCTGCATCTATCAAGTCTTTCCTTCGTTCCTCGGGGTGTTTTGAGATTCGTGCCATCTGACAGCTCCAGGGCTTGAATCTGACTGACTATCAGTCAGCCTTCATTAGTAAATACGCCCTCCGTCGACTTTTGTTCCAGAAAATCGAAAAAAGATCAGTTTCGCAGGGTGCTGGTACGGGGTCACCAGATTAGCACAGCGGTATATCAAAAGAGCCTGTGGTACTCAGAATAAAGCTGGGTGCTGACCAGTTTCGAAGGCCGCCTGTCTCCTGTTAACTCGGATCTGGCTCAGACAGGCTCATACCTGGAAGTTTTCCCACTTTTCTTTGATTCTCTGCATGAGTTTCCTGAATCGCTCTTCTCCGCGAACGTTTTGTAGGAAGGGGTCATGCTCGGAGAGAAACGGATAATTGATGAAACCTCTGTTCACTGCGTTTTCCAGCCAATCCAGCGCACTTTTCCTGTCATCCAGTATGGCGAAAATGGTAGCCAGGAAGGATGAATACTGGACGTCCCTTTCAGACGTGTTCTTGAGATCCGGGGTCAGCAGTTGGGATACCCCATCTCTGTCACCCTTTAATGCTTTTTTCAGGAGAATGCCGAGTTTGGTATAGAAGTGGTCCGGTGCAGCTTTCGAACTGCCATCGATGACGGAGTATGCTTCCTCAAAGCGTTTATTATAAGCAAGGATCAGCGCATACCAGAAATGAGCGGGATTCTCAGGGTCCATTTGATAGGCTCTAAAAGCAGGTTCCAGGGCCAGGTCAAACCGGCCATCATAGAAGTGAAGTATCCCCGGGAGGCGCTGTCCTACCGGATTAAGGGGGTCGATTTCCAGGGCCCTTTTAGCCAATGGGATTGCGGGGGATACCTTTCCAACGATGGCATATCCCAGGCTAAGCCAGATCAGTGCGTCGAAGTCATTGGGACCGGTGGCAAGGGCACGTTTCAAATGGTACACGGCCTCCTGCTGATTTCCGCGAAAAGCCTGATTTATGAGCCCCAGAAGGAGATGAGCCTGGGAGGACTCAGGATCCAGTGCAAAGGCCTTTTCCACGCACGCCTCGACCTTCCTCAGATATTCTTCCTGCCTGAATCCCAGGTTTACGTACTGCCAATAGACATATCCCATGCCGACATAGAGAACGGCATTTTCACCGACGATGTCCAGACCATTTTGCAGATACTGGAGCGCGCGCTGCAATCCGCTTTCTGTCTCCAGCCAGATCTGCTGCTTGGCTCTGAGGTAGCATTCGTGGGCGTGAGCGTTGTCTATGGGGCGCTGAAATATCTTCTGCGTCTCCTGGGGGCTGAGTCTTAATTTCAGCGCATCCACAATAGAGCGCGATACTTTTTCCTGAATGTCCAGAACGTCATCCAGGGTTCCGTTATATTTGGCCGCCCAGACATGGCTGTCGTCTTTGGTATCGATCAACTGAACAGTGATTCTCAGAGTGTTTCCTGCTTTTCTAACGCTGCCTTCGAGTATGTAACCCACCTTCAGCTCTTGCCCGATTGTCCGGATGGTCTTGCGGGTCCCTTTAAATATCATGGATGAATTGCGGGATATTACCCGGAGTTCCTGAATCTGAGAGAGGTCGGTGATTATCTCCTCGGTCAGACCATCACTGAAGTATTCGTTATCTTTTCCCGGGCTAATGTCTTCAAAGGGGAGGACCGCAATGGACTTTTCCTGCTCTGGCAAAGCCATCTGGGCAGGCTGAGCGGGTCTCAGATCCTGGAGAAACTCCTTGAGACCCTGATACCTGACGGTCTGGTCTTTCTCCAGTGCCTTCTGGACGATTTCTTCAAGGTAGGCGGGGATGTCTGAACGGAAATGAGACAGAGGTTTGGGATCTTCATGCAGAATGGAATACAGAACTGCCTGTTCATATTCTCCCTGGAACGGCAACTGGCCGGCAAGCATTTCGTAAAGAACAACGCCCAAAGACCAGATATCTGATCGGCGATCTACATCTTCTCCTCGCGCCTGTTCCGGAGACATGTAGGCCACCGTTCCCATGATTGCACCGGGAGCGGTCAACCTGGTCTCTCCAGCCAACTTGGCCAGACCAAAGTCCACGATCTTGACCAGACCGTCTTTGGTTATCATCAGATTGGCAGGTTTGACGTCCCGGTGGATGATGCCCATCTCGTGGGCTTTAGCCAGACCTCGAGCCGCCTGAATGATGATGTCCAGGGCTTTCTCCAGCTTGAGAGGTCCGCCCTGGATCTTCTTCTTCAGAGTCTCACCCTCGTAGTAGCTCAGGACCGAAAACATCTGGCCGTCCTGGGTTTGGTCGATTTCATGGATGGTACAGATGTTGGTGTGGTCCAGGGACGAGGCGGCCTGCGCCTCCTGGACGAAGCGCTCCTTGGCCTCCAGGTTCCAGCTTAACTCCGGCGGCAGAAACTTGAGTGCAACCGGGCGTTTGAGCTTCACATCTTCTGCCCGATAGACCACTCCCATCGACCCTCCACCCAGCCTCTCCAAAACCTTATAGTGAGATATGGTCTTGCCTACCATCTTGTCCTTGACTGAGTCTCTGGCCAACATTTTATCCCGCCCGAAATGTGTCTTCGTCTATGTAATATTACGAATTCCAACTGCACACTGTTCCAGCCAGGCGACAGTATCTTCCGGGTGTAAATACGGAAAAGCAGCCCCTGAATTTCTTGCCACGGAAGAAATTAGTGGACTGGCTTGAGAAAGTAGTGGTAAGCCCTCAGTCAAAAACCCTCGCCATCGTTGTGAATTCCACTGGCCCGGTGGATCGTTTAAAAGAGTCTTTTGGCGTTTCTTGTCGAACTGACAGGGAAAGCCGGATAGCCTATTCTTTGCACGGAGTTGCCAAGCCCCCAGCAGAAATATCACAACTCAAAAGCCAGGGAAGAGATCACCGAGCAGATCTGCTCAGAGGAGAATGACCCTTTTGCTTGTTGTCCGAAAGCGAACAAAATTATCAGACGGTAGTTCAGCGGGATTTTGAACGTCAAGAAAGGCCTATTTGTGAGAGCATAAGATGGTGCAGAATTTACTGTGTAAAATTCGACACACATTCGTAAAAAAGTTGTTGACAAAACGGGGGAGGTCTCGTTAATTATAACGAGGGAATCCTGCAGAGAGGCTTTACTATGAGACTACTGGAACGAGGAGAACCGATTTCTTAGCCAAAAAACTCCAAAAACCAGGAGGTGATTTTAAAATGAAAAGAACCTTTCTTATCGGGGTTTTGAGTTTAGCCCTTTTGTTCGTTTTCTCAGGAACATCCTTTGCTCAATTCGGTTCCATTTCCGGAAGGGTCACCGACGACAGCACCGGGCTTCCTATCATGGGAGCTCACGTCTGGGCTAAAGCGGATACCACCCAACCGGGGGGATACGGATTCGGCTTTACTGACTCTTCAGGATTCTATGTGATTGACAGCCTCTACGCCGGAGAGTTTTTAGTCTTTGCCAATGCTCAGGATTATGTCGAAGAGGTTTATCCTGAATCCGTAATTGTGTTAGCTGGTCAGACCACACCGAACATAGACTTCGCCCTCACCCCTACTGGAATCCCTGAATACGGCTCCATTTCAGGCAGGGTAACAGACCAGGACACAGGTCTTCCCATTGTGGGAGCTCGCCTGGTGGCTACAGGTGTGGATACTTATTGCTTCGGAGAGGCCTGGAGTGATTCAGATGGTTACTATATCCTAGAGGATTTATGTGTGGGCATCTGGCAGGTGCATGCGTCAAAACCTGGATATTATCCTCAAATCTACCCTGACACCGTTACTGTTGTCGAAGGACAAACTACACCGGATATCGATTTCGCTCTCACTCCTTTTAGCAGTCCCGGGTTTGGCTCGATTTCAGGCAGGGTTACTGACGAAGTTACCGGTTACCCTATCCCGGGTGCAGCAATCACCCTCGGCGAGATATATGGTGTGTGGTACACGGACTCCGCTGGCCACTATGTGTGTGATTCGATTCCGGTGGGAGGCTACTGGGTAACTGCATATGCCACTGGCTATCAGGAAGAGACCTATCCAGAGTCTGTGATAGTGTTTGAGGGGGAGAATACTCCTGATATCGACTTTGCCCTTGCTCCTACTGGAAGTCCTGAATATGGCTCAATCTCAGGCCGGGTAACCGATCAGGTTACCGGTCTTCCTATTATTGGAGCTCACCTGTTGGCCACAGGCCTGGATACCTACTGCTTCGGTGAGGCCTGGAGCGACTCAAGCGGGTACTATATCATCGAGGATTTATGTGTCGGCATCTGGCAGGTGCAAGCATCAAAACCTGGCTATCATACCCAGATCTATCCTGACACTGTGAGTGTAGTCGAGGGTCAAACTACACCGGATATCGACTTTGCTCTTACTCCAGCTGGTGAAATGGGCTCAATTTCGGGTAGGGTAACAGATGAAGCAACAGGCATCGGGCTTCCCATGGCTCATGTCCTGGTTTATGACAGCACCCATTTAGCAGGGCATGCCTGGACAGACACTGCTGGACTGTATCTTGTGCAAGACCTTAGAGCCGGGCAGTACATAGTAGCGGTTCAGAAGGATGGATACGAAGATGAGGTCTATCCGGAATCGGTGATTGTTAACGAAGGGCAGAACACCCCGAATATCGACTTCGCTCTGACTGCCCTGATCAGGAACGGTTCGATTTCAGGTCGGGTGATCGATCAGAATACCAGTCTTCCCATTATCGGAGCTCACCTCTTGGCCACAGGCGTGGATATGTACTGTTTCGGAGAAGCCTGGAGCGACTCAAACGGGCACTATATCATAGAGGATTTATGTGCGGGTCTGTGGCGGATGCAAGCCTCAAAACCTGGCTATTATACGGAACTTTATCCTGAATCGGTGACCGTTGTCGAGGGGCAGACTACGTCGGGTATCGACTTCGCTCTTATACCCTCTGGTCCCACTGAGTTTGGCTCAATCTCCGGCAGAGTAACCGATCAAGAGACGGGTCTCCCGATCATAATGGCACAGATCACCATAACCGGCCTATCTTACATCTGGTATAGCGATACTTCAGGTTATTACTTCTGCGACAGCCTTGCCCCTGGTGGCTATTTTGTGAATGCCCACAAGGAAGGATATCATCCCCGGACCTATCCAGACTCGGTCATCGTGATGGCCGGAGAGAATACGCAGCATATTGACTTTGCCTTAAGCAGGGCGGCTGAGCTTGGCTCTATTTCAGGCATGGTTACTGATAAGGACACCGGGCTTCCGGTTGTCATGGCTCACCTGGTGGCCACAGGTCTGGATAACTTCTGCTTTGCAGAGGCCTGGAGTGATACCGCAGGTCTTTATGCAATGCAGGACGTTTGCCCGGGGATTTACAGTGTGACTGCAAGTCATGAGGGTTATGCTCAGGAGACCTATCCCGAATCGGTGTTCGTGGTAGCCGGTGAGAATACCACTGGCATTGATTTTGCCCTTACTCCGGTTGTTTATGGTGATGCCGACGGTAATGGTGAGGTTCATCTTGCTGATGTCGTATACCTGATAAACTATTTGTTAAGACAAGGACCAGCTCCTCCTTATCCTCTTGAATCCTCCGACGTTAACTGCGACCAATGGCTTGATCTCAGTGATGTCGTCTTTCTGATTGCCTATCTTTTCAAGGGCGGTCCGGAGCCGAGTTGTTATCCAACTGGCAGGGTGACGGATTTCACCGGCTGTAAGACCTTTCACACAGGGACCTATACCGATGGCATCACTCCTGATCAAGACTGCATTGAATATGACTATGACGGAGAAAGCGTTCTCCTGCTCAAACACGTGAACGGAGCATTTAATTGTTGTCCGGACGATATCCTGGCTGATGTGACTGTAGCAGGCAACCTCATTTTGATTCAGGAGAGCGAATATCTGGTAACCCCTTGTGATTGTCTGTGCCTTTTTGACGTGGATGTAAGAATCAGCAGTCTCGATCCCGGACAATATACCATAAAGGTGATGGGACTCTACCTGGATCCTGATGACGAGCCGCTCGAATTCACCATTGACCTTTCGTCCTCACCCTCTTCAGGCACGTATTGTGTGGAAAGAGATCACTATCCCTGGGGAGGAGGGATGCGGCTCTCCAAATGACCGGCGCGAGAGTCATCCGAGCCAGCGACTGATCGGTCTTGGCTTTCGATACTTCTCGATACAATAGGGGCAGGAATTCATCCTGCCCCTCAGCTTTTCTATTCTTCGAAAGAGTGTCGTTTCCGAGGTTTAATCGAGAACCTCCGGTACCGCCTCAGCTAATCGGCGAAACTTACCGCGCATGAAGTTTGTGGAACTTGCGTGGAATCCTGCCCCATTAATGCAATCGAGATGTCTTCCGAAGAAAATCCAAGAATTAATACATCTATATGCATTGGCTGCGGCGTATGTGCATTGAACTGCCAGACCGGAGAGCTTAAACTGGTAGAGCTTAAACAGAGAGTTCTTCACCCGGAGGACACCATTGAGAGAGTAGTCCTGCAATACTTAGAAAAAGGGACTCTTCAGAATCAGATGTTCAGCAATCCGCAGAGCATAACTTATGAATTCATGCGGGGTTTTGTTGGAGCATTCCTAAAGCTGCCGCCAGTAAAAAAAGGCTCTGATGGGCGATACCCTGCGATCTTCATTTTTAGAGATGATGAAAAAAGGAGCTTGAAAATCAGGAAAAAGATGGTGGTCTTCATTTATTATTAAAATATCCAAAGCTTTCTTACTATTTAGCAATTGAATTTTCAATGTTTTGCTTAACATTTTACAGAGAAAAACGTATAAAAACGGTTAAACTGAAGTTTGTGAGTTCATCTGGAAAGGAGCTGTGATTTATGGAAGCCGGAAATTTTAAAATAATCGAAAAGTCACGCCCCTGGAGAAGTCATTTTTAAACTCACGTTTCGAGAATGAGTAAGAAATGACCTTCCAGCAAAGGTAGGTCATTATTTTTAAGCCTCAACCGTGGGCGTGATCTGCGTCCGCGGTTTTTTAATTCTACTCAAAGTTAGGCCGCGGGTTAACCACTTTGCGACTTCTTTTTTTATCAACGAAGCAGCAAATAGGCAGGAGAATAACGATGGATTTAATAGATTTAGGATGGAATAACTTCTTTGAAAGAAGTTTTAAGCAATTTAAAAATCAGGGCTTAGTCCCGGCCCGGATAGCTCAAGAACATAAAGGTCTGTATTTCATCTACAGCCAGCATGGGGGATTATCTGCCAAGATATCCGGTAAATTGCGCTACAGTACACATTCCAGGTCTAAGTTTCCTGCAGTAGGTGACTGGGTGGCAGTCCAGCCAAGGCCAGATGAACTAATGGCAACTATCCTGGCCCTTCTTCCCAGAAAGAGCCTATTTTCCCGCAAAGCTGTGCTTTCAGGCGGGATGCCCGATTCAGGCGGGAAAACCGAGGAGCAGGTGCTTGCCGCCAATGTGGACACTGTGTTTCTGGTCAGTGGTCTGGACTTAGATTTCAATCTGAGGCGAATCGAGCGTTACCTTAGCGTAGCCTGGGACAGCGGGGCAAACCCTGTAATCGTACTTAACAAGACAGATCTGTGCTCGGATCTTAATCAAAAAGCGGCACAAGTTGAATCCATTGCCCGTGGAGTCCCGATTCATTCTATCAGTGCAATCAAAAACCAGGGACTTGAAATCCTCCAAAAATATCTGGGTAGAGGTAAAACAGTAGTACTTCTCGGTTCTTCAGGAGTTGGCAAGTCAAGCATCATCAACAAAATGCTTGGAGAGGAAAGTCTCAAGATCAGAGAAGTTCGTGCATACGATGGTCGAGGAAGGCATACCACAGCTTATCGGCATATGATCCTTTTACCTGACGGAGGGATAGTGATCGACACTCCCGGCATGCGCGAGCTTGCATTGTGGAGTAATGAGGAAGGGCTTGAAAGAGCATTCAACGATATCGGGGAACTTGCCCTCGGATGCCGCTTCAGAGACTGCTCTCATCAAGGTGAGCCGGGGTGCGCTGTTCAGCAGGCGCTTAAGGATGGTATTCTAACTGCCAGTCGGTACAAGAATTACCTCAAGCTACAAAAGGAGCTCATACACCTGGCTCTGCGGCAGGACACGAAAGCCCGCCGCAGGGCTGAAAGATCATTTGACAAGAAGATCCGGCAGCGTCTTAAGGCACAGAGGGAAATTGAAGGCAAAGGAAATCTATGAAAAGAATCGTAACAACAGATCAATCTGTAATTAAATCGATCTTGTCAAGTCCTTATTAAGGTCTGTATAGAACTGAGATTTTTAATCTGGAGGAATTAAGCAAATCTCAAACCATGACTCAGCAGTTCATACGTTACGTCGTTGGTGTGTTTCTAAAACTGTCATCTGTGAAGAAGGGTTTTTATGAGCGATACCCTCAGATCCTCATTTTTGGCAATGATGAGAAAAGGAGCTTAAAACGGGGAGAAGCTTGTAGGCAAGGATTTGATCCGTGCGAGCACGAATAAAATTCCTGCCTACAGCTTGGTGTCGGGAATCATCCGCACAGGACCGAGCCGCCGTTGACGTTTATTATCTCTCCGGTGATATAGCTTGAGAGATCGGATGCTAAAAAGAGTATTGGCCCGGCTATCTCCTCTGCTTGAGCTGCCCTCCCTAAGGGTATAGTTTGAAATATCTTGTCTTTTTCTTCTCCGATCAGAGATTGGTGGCTCATGTCCGTATCGACCCAGCCAGGCGCAACGCAGTTCACCCTTATGTTGTGAGGTGCCAACTCGGCCGCCAAGGACTTGGTCAGGCTGATTATGGCTCCTTTGGAGGCTGCATAATGCGAATGCAAAGGCTCTCCTCTCTGCCCGGCGGTGGATGAGATGTTGATGATGTTGCCCGATTTCTGCTTTATCATATGCGGGGTTGAGGCAGTAATGGCGTAGAAAACACCATTCACATTTGTCTCCATGGTTTCCCTTAACTGCTCCCCTGTCATCTTGTCGATCTCTGCGTATTTCCAGATTCCGGCACTGGTCACCAATATGTCGATCTTGCCAAACTCCTTTATGGCATAACCGATCATTTGCTCTACTTCTCTTTTCTTCGAAACATCCGCCTTGAAGACTTTGGCCTTGACACCCGACTTCTGAACTTCAGACAAAAGGTCGGATGCAGCCTTTTCATTTTTATTATAATTTATCAAAAGGTTGCAACCCGCCTGCGCAAACAAAAGTGCTGTGGCCTTGCCAATACCCCTGGATGCTCCTGTGATCAGAGCAACTTTATTTTTCAGACTTATCATGACACCTCTTTGTTTTAACGTTCTAAAGCAAAAGCTTCTTCAGACTTTCAACATATTTCAGACCTGTTCCGGTATTGAAAAGGACGATTTTATCGTCACGACGAACTTGGTTTTCTTCTATTAGCTTTCTTAAGCCCGCCAGTGCAGCGCCCCCCTCAGGGCAGGGGAAAATACCTTCTGCCTGGGCGATTTCCCTGACAGAATTCAGGATTTCCTGCTCTGAGACGGCGATGGCTGCTCCGTGAGACTCTCTCAGGGCTTTCAATATAAGAAAGTCTCCGATAGCTTTGGGTACCTTTATGCCGGAAGCAATGGTCTTCGGCTTTTTCCACTCTTCTGCGAAATCTTTCGCCTCTTCGAAGGCTTTCACGAGGGGCGCACAGCCTTCAGATTGGACGCACACTAATTTCGGCTTTTTCCCTTGAACCCACCCTAATCTTTCCATCTCGTCAAACGCTTTCCACATCCCGATAATCCCTGTTCCTCCACCGGTGGGATAGATGATCACGTCAGGCAATAGCCAGCCTGACTGCTCTGCTAACTCGTACCCCATGGTTTTCTTGCCTTCGACGCGATAAGGTTCTTTCAAAGTAGAGAGATCGAACCAGTTTTTTCCTTTTTTCCTTTCCAGCATTCTGGCGGCGCAGTCAGTGATCACTCCATCTACCAGTTCTACCTCTGCGCCGAAGCTTTTGCACTCTGAGACAAAACAGAATTCAGTGTCCTTTGGCATAAATACGAAGGTCTTCATGCCAGCCCGGGCCGAATAAGCCGCTGCAGCCCCGGCAGCATTTCCGGCAGAAGGAAGGCAAACCTCCTTTATCCCCAGCTTTTTTGCCATGGAAATTGCGGCCGACATTCCGCGCGCCTTGAAAGATCCCGTGGGATTCATCGATTCATCTTTGATCCAGAGATTTTCTAATCCCAATTTCTGGCCTAAATTCTGAGCCGGGATCAGAGGGGTGAATCCTTCGCCCAGGCTAATGATATCTTTTTCCTCTGCAATCGGGAGAATTTCCCGGTAGCGCCACATATTGGGCGGGCGAATGAGGATATGGTCTCTTTTAAGTCTCCTTTTTATTTCTTGTAGTCTATAGCGGGCAAAAAGGGGAGCACCGCATCTGCAAAGGTTATGCGGCTGGTCAGGAGAATAAGAGGCATCACAGCGGGTGCACTCAAGCTTTTCCAGAAATGTCAAATCCTTTTTTCTCCATTTTCATATCAAACGTTTTTGCATATTTAAAGCATCTTCAAATCAAAGTCAACTGAAATCCGGAATTTGAAATGGTTCTTTTCACAGATTCAACTTGACATCTCTTTTTTTTGTTATATTTGGAATGAGCTAAGAACGGGAAGTGTTAGTTAAAGATCGGACGGTTCTTCTCCCATCATAGTGATGTTTTTCACCAAAAAGCATATGATTTATGTGCCCCATGCATGACTAACAAAGGTTTTTCGGTTGACAACTGACGATTTTATGCTAAAATATCAATGACTATTGATTTGGGGATGAAATGATCGGCAAAACCATATCTCATTACAAAATCCTTGAAAAACTTGGTGAGGGTGGGATGGGGGTGGTCTACAAAGCCCAGGACACCAAGCTGGATCGAATAGTGGCTTTGAAGTTTCTACCTGAACATCTTCTGTGTGATGAAGAAGCTAAGAAGAGATTTGTGCACGAAGCTAAAGCCGCATCTGCTTTAAATCATCCTAATATTACGACGGTTCACGAGATAGATGAAGTGGAGGGCGAATGCTTTATCTCTATGGAATATATCGAGGGTAAATCCATTAAGGAATTGGTCGAAGAAAAGGGATTTTCCATAGAGGAGATTTTGAAGATTGCTATTCAAACAGCCGAGGGATTATCAAAGGCTCACCAGAAAGGCATTGTTCATCGAGATATTAAGTCTGACAATATAATGTTTACTGATGATGGCATGGTAAAGATTATGGATTTTGGCCTGGCAAAGCTTAGGGGTGTAACCAGGCTTACCAAGACCGGATCGACCTTAGGGACTTTGCAATATATGTCTCCGGAGCAGGCAGAGGGCCAAGAGGTAGACCATCGATCAGACATTTTCTCTTTTGGTGTGATATTATACGAGATGATCACAGGTCAGCTTCCCTTTAAGGGTGAGCATGAACCAGCCGTAATCTATTCTATTATGAATGAGACACCAGAGCCATTGGCCAGGTATAAAGCCAATGTTCCGGAAGGATTGCAGAGGATAGTTGACAAGGCTTTAGCTAAAGATAAGGAAGAAAGGTATCAACACGCAGATGAGTTACTTGCGGATTTGAGACGTGAAAAAAAGAGTCTGGAATATGCCAAGGTGGCCAAGATTCCTCCAGAGGCTGTGGTACCTAAGCCTAAAAGGAAAATTTTCCCTCTTATAGTCCCTGCCTCAATAGTTTTCATCATTGTTTTGCTGTTCCTGATTCTCAGACCTTTCAAATTTGAGATGGTTCCAGAAAAGGAAGCAATAGCCAAAGAGAATACTTTAGCTATTATGTATTTTGAAAATATGGTAGACAGAGAGGATGAAGAGAGGCTGGGTGAGATAGTAACTAATCTCTTGATAACTGATCTTTCTGAATCTGAATATATGCGTGTGGTCTCCAGCCAGAGGCTGTATGATATTCTCAAACTTTTGGGAAGGGAAGGGGTCAAAGTTGTGGATAAAAGTGTAGCTTCAGAAGTAGCGACTAAGGCAGGAGCTAAGTGGATGCTTTTAGGGAATATCCTGCAGGTTGAGCCCCGAACTGTAATTACCACTCAACTGGTGGATGTGGAAAGTGGTCAGGTGCAAGCTTCTCAACGTATTGCTGGAGAAATGAAAGAAGATGTATTCTCTTTGGTCGATAAACTCACCGTTGAAATCAAGAAAGACCTGTCCCTTCCTGCGGTGGCGCAGCAGGAACCAGATCCTTCCGTTGCCGACGTGACCACTCATTCACCTGCGGCATATCGTTACTATTTAGAGGGACTTGACCACCAGTCAAAGCTTTATTGGGGGGAGGCTGAAAAAAGCTTCAGGAAGGCTTTGGAGTTCGATTCCACCTTTGCAATGGCATATTTCAGACTATCTGAGCATGCTGGAACACAGGATGAGTATAAAAGATTGGCAGCCAAAGCGGTGGAATACTCGGATAGAGCCAGCCAGAAGGAAAAACATTACATAAAAGCAGCCGAGGCATTCGCTTCAGGGGGTTGGGCTAAGTACATTAAGGAGCTACACAAGTTAGTAGAGCGCTACCCCCAAGAGAAAGAAGCATTCTATGAGTTAGGGAACTATTATAGGAACTCGGGAGACCATGACGAGGCTCTTCGCCACCTTAACAAAGCCATTGAGATAGACCCGCTTTATAAGTTAGTGTATAACGAGCTTGCCTATACCTACCATGAAATGGGCGATTTTGACAAATCTATCTGGGCGATAAATAAATATATATCCATAGCACCGGATGAGCCCAATCCCTATGACAGCCGAGGTGACTTGTATGCTTGGAATGGCAAGATTGACCAGGCCATTGACTCTTACAAAAAAGCTCTGGAGATAAAACCGGATTTCTATATGTCTATGGAAAAACTGGGGGATATGTATCTATTCAAAAGGGAGTATGCCAGAGCTGAAAGCTGTTATCAGGAACTTGCCTCCCACAGTGACAAAGATATTCGCTCTTGGGGAAGAACTGTGCTGGCTTATATCCCGCTTTATCAGGGAAAGTTCCAAGAAGCGCTTGAGGTTCTGGACAACGGCATTGCCGCAGATAGAATGGAACAGGCTGAATGGGCACAGCTAGATAAACGCTTCTTGAAGGGAGTTATCTATAGGGAGAAAGACCTGAATCTGGCTATAAAGCAACATGAGAAATGCCTCGAGATTATCCATAACCTTGACCCGGATGATAAGTTTTATAATCGGCATTATTATGTTCTGCTTTTGGCTGAGAGCAAAGATTTCGAAAAAGCTGAAGAGGTGGCAAAAGCTTTGAAGAAAGATATTGAGGAAAAGGGTGAGACTATGATGTGGATGTACTGGTATGCTGTTGGTTGTATTGAGTTGTCAAAAGGTAATCTGGACGCGTCAGTGGCTAATTTTGAGAAATTAGTTGAAGCAGACCCAGATTTTCCTAACTGGTTTCTGCGTGCCAAAGCTTACCTGGCATCAGGTAGACTGGGTGAAGCTGTGGCTCAGTTTGAGAAGGTACTTTCATCATATGAGAGCAATCGGGCATTTAATACAATCCGGGCAGTTAAAGCCTATTATCTCTTAGGATTAGCTTATGAGAGATCCGGCTGGAACAAAAAGGCTGTTGAGCAATATGAGGAATTCCTCGAAATCTGGAAGAATGCTGACCCGGGAATACCTGAGGTGGAGGACGCGAAGAGAAGATTGGAGAAGTTGAGAGTAGAGAGTTGAGAGTGAAGAGTAAAGAGTAGAGAGTAAAGAGTAAAGAGTGGGTAGAGAGGATTAGGTTACATGAAATTTCTTGAAACAAAGTCAATTACTATGAGACGGATTTTTGTCTTTTGCCTGTTATTTCTTGTTCTTACTTACAGCACAGCATTTGGCGGCCCGGTAAGAGCCAGACACGGGATGGTGGTTTCTGCAAGTGAGCTTGCCTCACAGGTAGGTGTAGAAGTTCTGAAAAAAGGAGGGAATGCAGTGGATGCTGCGGTTGCCACGGGATTCGCGCTGGCTGTGGTCTACCCACAAGCGGGCAATCTGGGTGGAGGTGGATTCATGGTGATCCGCTTCCCTGATGGTAAAGCTACCTCTATCGATTTCCGGGAAAAGGCACCCGGGAAGGCTCACAGAGATATGTACCTGAACGAAAACAAGGAGGTTGTCCCTGGATTGTCCACCGTGGGTTATCTGGCATCAGGTGTACCGGGCACCGTGGCTGGTCTCTGCTATGCTTTAGACAAATACGGGACCATGAACTTGAAAGAGATTCTTGCACCCGCTATCAAACTGGCGGAAGAAGGACTACCGGTCAGTTACGAACTGAGCAGGGAACTGAGCGAAGCTTCTGATGAGCTCTCACGGTTTCCAACTTCCGCAAATATACTCCGGAAGCATGGAAAACCTTATCAGGAAGGTGAGATACTAGTCCAGAAGGACCTGGCAAAGACATTAAGAATATTATCTGAAAAGGGTCCTGATGCTTTCTATAAGGGCAGGATTGCTGATCTGATTGTCGAGGATATGAAGAAGAATGGAGGACTGATAACAAAAGAGGATTTAGCCAACTATCGTCCTGTGGAGAGAGAACCTGTTTACGGGACTTATCGGGGTTATCAGATTGTATCTATGGCGCCTCCTAGCTCCGGTGGCACGGCTTTAATACAACTTCTCAACATATTAGAAGCATACGACATAGACTCCCTGGGATATAATTCTTCAAAAACCATCCATCTGATAACGGAAGCTGCCAAAAGGGTCTATGCTGACCGGGCTCATCATTTAGGGGATTCTGATTTCTGGTCTGTTCCCACGAACGGATTGACTTCAAAGGAGTATGCTGCAGAACTTAGAGGGAAAATTGATCCCTTTGTTGCCACACCCAGTAGTCAGATTAATCACGGTGACCCCACGCCGTACGAAAGCCACGAGACAACCCACTATTCTGTTGTTGATAAAAGCGGGATGGCAGTGTGCGTGACCATTACCCTTAATAGTTCGTTCGGCTCCAAGGTAGTTATAGATGGCGCGGGTTTTCTGATGAATAACGAGATGGACGATTTCAGCATCAAGCCGGGGGTGCCCAATATCTATGGATTAATAGGGGCTGAAGCCAATGCCATTGAGCCGGGCAAAAGGATGCTCTCATCCATGTCCCCAACCGTCGTCAGCAGGGATGGGGAGCTTTTTCTGGTTATCGGGACACCCGGAGGATCAACCATAATTACCACTGTGCTCCAGGTGATCATGAATGCTGTGGATCATGGTATGAACATAGAGGAGGCGGTGGCTGCTACCAGAATCCATCACCAGTGGCTTCCTGATACGCTCTATATCGAGAGGGCAGGGCTTCCAACAGACGTTTTGGAGAACCTGAAGAGAATGGGGCATAAGTTCAAAGTACAGGAAGGCTACAATGGTAATGCCCAGGCGATCATGGTCGACCCCGAGACCGGAATCCTTCTGGGCGCCTCGGACCCCAGAGGGGAAGGCAGGGCGGCGGGATATTAGGGCTAAAGCGCCAAAGGCGCTTAGTGGTTACTTGTTGGTTATTAGTACAAGAATATGATGATAAAATATGCAAAAGACTAAAGTTGGGTGCTGTGGATTTGCGGCGGCGAGAGAAAAATACTATGAGAATTTTACGGTGGTTGAGATTCAAAAGACCTTCTATCAGCCTCCCCAGGAGAAAACGGCTGAGAAATGGAGAAAAGAGGCTCCGGCTGATTTCGAGTTTACCTTAAAAGCCTGGCAGCTTATCACCCATCCCCCTAAATCACCGACCTACAGAAAACTTAAACTCCAAATCCCTGAGAAGGAAAAGAAAAACTACGGCTTTTTCAAGCCGACAGACGAGGTTTTTCAGGCCTGGGAAAAGACAGAAAAGATCGCCTCGATCTTAAAAGCGAAAGTGATCGTTTTTCAGTGTCCCAGAAGCTTTCAGCCAACCGAAGAGAACACAAAGAACCTTGAGCAATTCTTCAAAAAGATCAAAAGAAAAGACTATCTCTTTGCCTGGGAGCCGAGAGGGCATTGGAAAGAGGACGAAGTTGTCAAGCTGTGCGATAAACTTGACTTAATTTGCTGTGTCGATCCATTTAAGAATAACCCACATCGTCAAAATATCGGCTATTTCAGACTCCACGGAAAAGGCGGTTACAGGTACAAATACGCTGATTCCGACTTAAAGGAGCTCAGGGAGATCTCTACCCAATTCCCCAAAGTCTACTGCATGTTTAACAATGTCTGCATGTAGGAGGATGCTTTAAGGTTCAGAAAAATAATTATATAGACCATTGTATGTTTTGTTTTTCCAGAAATTCAGCATTCAATCTGAAGTTAAGATTGAAAAACCTGATCCCTTGAATTCTCAGAAAGATAAGAACTTAGGGGGTGAAATTATTCGAATTTAAGACTTAAAATTCCGTTAAGTATAATATTGTCTACGTAAAATCTACTGAAGGACTAACCAATCTGGTAATTACTGTTAAAGTTTTGAACAGTTTGCCGATAAAACAAGTCGAGGAATTATAGGAACGTAATTTTCTAAGATACCGAATTTATGTATCTGAAACTGGTTGCTAAGCGAGTCAATTCCGGCAACCCCGAACCCGAACTGCTCAGAGAGGTTGATTTGAACATCTCCAGATGCCTCAGGCCCGAGCTTATCAAATTGGAGCTTGAAGCCAATTCCGATTTTGACCCTGAGAACAATCTCTCTCCCCAGAAGAGGTTGTGGAAGACCAAATATGCGGTTTTAGAGGAGCTGGTAAACCTCCTGGACGTATCGGGCAAGGTATGCAACAAGAAGAAGCTTTTTGTCGACCTTTTTAACCGGGAGAAGAAAGCATCCACCGGAATTGGCAAGGGGATCGCATTCCCTCACGTGCGCACCATGCAGGCCCGGGACTTTGTGATGGGTTTTGCCCGGTCGACTGAAGGCTTCGACTTCGATTCCATAGACAAAAAGCCGGTGCATCTTTTCTTTGTGATGGTGGCCCCGCCTTATGACGATACCCTTTATCTCAGAGTCTTCAAGTCCTTAGCTTCCCTTTTGCAGTATGACAGCTTAAGGGAAGAGCTCCTGTCCGCCAAGAGCGAACACGAGATCATCAGAGCCATCCGCCGGATGGAATAGATGCCCTTCCCCTTTTTATCCTGCAGTCATCGGAAGGTCAAATCAGTTATTTGAAACCTGCATTAAGGGATCAAGGATGGAGTTTCTCTCTGGAAAGGATCTTTTTTAGTCTAAAAAGGATCCATAAATAGACAACGATTATGAACACTATCCACATCCTTTCTGCAACCCAGTGTTCTGATAGATGATGGAAATTGAGACCAACCATATCGTGAGCAAAATGCCAGAGCATGGCAAGCAACAGGTACTTTTTGGATTTTACAAGACTAAGTAATACCACGCAGGTAAAACAACTGTGGATAAGAAACCCCACCAAAAGCCGCTCCAAAGAATTGTATAATCCTGCCCCAAAGCTGATTTCCAGAACCTTTTTGCTCTCATTTAAAAGCTCAGGTGACAAAAACTGTGGAGCATATTTCACTACAAGGATGGTCAGCAAAAGGCTGCCGCCGACTATAATCGATTCCATGCCGCTGTGCCCCACAGCATACATAATGCCTGTGTTCCAGTTTCTTTTTTCTCTCAGTCCCCTGAAGACTTTAAAGGCAAAGAAGCGACCGGACTCCTCGAATAATCCAGCCGATGCTGCCAAAATCAAAGAATAAAGAAGTGTCCCTTCTTTAAAGGAATCGCTCATAGCTGCTGGAATCTGGGTTACAACCAGGATGCAGACCCAGGCTATAAAAAATACAAGAAGACCAATGCCAAAGGCACAATATGTGACTTTTAGAGTCTTTCTGCCGATGAAGAATGCCAACAGGAAAGGACCGAGAAAATAGATAATGTAAGGGATCACATCAAGCATAAAAATGTTTCATATATTGGACTACGTGATGGTTCTGTCAAGACCTGCACAGTGCGTATTAGGCAATTGACAAGCGCTGCTGGGATGTTTCAAGTTCTTAACGTAGATTGAGCCCGACCTCTGAAGGGTCACGGATGTGACAGCATCCCCTCCACAGGTGATATTACAGCTTATTCAGTTTTTCAAAGAATCCGCTATATTCTTATTTAAACAGTAGTAGAGATAGTCTTTCCAGCAACCGCCTGGGCTGCTGCCAGGCGGGCTATGGGAACTCTGAATGGTGAACAGCTCACATAATCCAATCCTGCTTTGTGACAGAAGAGGATCGATTCGGGGTCTCCCCCGTGCTCGCCGCAGATTCCCACCTTTAAATCCTTGCGCGCGGATCTTCCCCTAATCACACCCATCTCCACCAACTGTCCCACCCCGCGTTGATCCAACGATACAAAGGGATCGCCCGGCAATATGCCGTTCTCTATGTAGTACTTGATGAACTTGCCTGCGTCGTCCCTGGAATAACCGTAGACCATCTGGGTAAGGTCATTGGTTCCAAAGGAGAAGAATTCAGCCTCGGAAGCAATCTCGTCTGCGGTAAGGGCTGCCCTGGGTATCTCGATCATGGTGCCCACCAGATAGTTTATCTTGACCTTGTACTTCTTCATGGCTTCTTCGGCCACCCGGACTACGATGTCTCTCTGGTTTCTGAATTCTTTCACCTCACCCACCAACGGGATCATGACCTCGGGGATAACCGTCTTTTTAGCCTTTGCCAGTTCGCAGGCCGCCTGGAATATGGCTTTTGCCTGCATCTCGGTTATCTCGGGGAAAACGATTCCCAGCCTGCATCCCCTGTGACCCAGCATGGGGTTGAATTCAGACAACTCCTCCACCCGGGCCAGAAGATCTGCTTTTTGCTTTATCTTTTCCTCGTCTCCTCCCTTGGCCTTCAGCTCTGTTATCTCCACCAGGAGCTCCTCTTTAGGTGGAAGGAACTCGTGAAGAGGAGGATCCAAGGTTCTTATGGTGACCGGATAGCCCTTCATTACCTCGAAAAGACCCTTGAAATCTGACTTCTGGAAGGGCAAGAGCTTGGCCAAGGCGGCTTCTCTTTCCTCTCTGGTTTTGGCCAGTATCATCTTGCGGACAAAGGGGAGCCGATCCTCGGCAAAGAACATGTGTTCGGTACGGCACAGACCTATTCCCTCTGCGCCGAAATCAATGGCCTGCTGGGCGTCCTTGGGTATGTCCGCGTTGGTCCGTACTTTGAGCTTCCTGATCTCGTCGGCCCATTTCATAAGCTCGCCGAATTCGCCTGTTAAGGCAGGCTGAATAGTGGGAACTACACCTACTATCACCTCGCCAGTGGTGCCATTTAACGAGATCTCATCCCTTTCTCTCAGTATGTAGCCGTCAACGCTGAAGGTCTTTCTCTCCTCATTCACTTTAATGGACTCACATCCTACAACGCAAGGTTTCCCCATTCCTCGAGCCACTACTGCGGCATGGGACGTCATTCCACCTCGGGAGGTGAGTATTCCCCTGGCTACTGCCATCCCGTGAATATCATCGGGGTTGGTTTCCCTTCTGACCAGGATGACGTCCTCTCCCGACTCGGAGAATCTAACTGCCTCATCAGCCGAGAAGACTATCTTGCCGGAAGCCGCGCCAGGGGAGGCAGCCAGTCCGGTCGCGATGACCTCGATTTTGGCATCGGGATCAATGGTGGGATGCAAAAGCTGCTCCAGTTGAGCTGGCTCGATTCTTCTGATGGCCTCCCCTTTGTTAATCAGTTTCTCCTTCACCATCTCCACGGCGATCTTTACTGCGGCGTGGGCTGTCCTTTTGCCGGTCCTG
>Ga0209636_10001865_pt1 | contig 21350 bp, 17 predicted proteins | sample DeeMarSWOR152_54_FD_187464 | JGI IMG/M metagenome (GOLD analysis project Ga0209636, IMG submission 187464) | Marine sediment microbial communities from White Oak River estuary, North Carolina - WOR-1-52-54 (SPAdes) (version 2) | ecosystem: Environmental > Aquatic > Marine > Intertidal zone >...
CGAGTTAAGCAGCTGGAGGAAAGGCTTGGAAAAAAGTGACAAAGCCAGGTCCATTGAAATCCAGGAGATCGTCAAGTTGCTTCCCCATCGCTACCCGTTTCTGCTAGTGGATCGAATCCTGGAGGTGGAAGAGCAGAAGCGGATCGTTGGGATCAAGAATGTGACGTTTAACGAGCCCTTTTTCCAGGGACACTTTCCGGGTCGACCCATTATGCCCGGTGTCTTGATTGTCGAGGCCATGGCCCAGACAGCAGGGGTGCTGGCCTTTCTCTCCGTTCCTGAGGGGGAGCGAGACCGGGAGGTCCTTTTTGCAGGGATCGACAAAGTGAGGTTTCGGAGGCCGGTTATTCCGGGCGATCAAATCCGGATGGAACTGGAGGTGGTCAAACAGCGAAAGCTGGTCTGGGGATTCTCGGGGAAAACGTTCGTGGGGAAGGATCTGGCATGTGAGGCGGAATTGCTTGCCATGCTGGGCAATCGATAGAGGAAGACGATGATCCATCCGACAGCTATTGTCCACCCCACAGCCGAGATCGCCGAGACGGCTGAGATCGGCCCCTATTGTATCATTGACGAGAATGTCGTCATCGGAGAGGGCACCAAGGTCGGCCCCCATGTGGTTATCCGAAAGAACACCGTTGTCGGTCGACACAGTCAAATCTTTCAGTTTGCCTCTATTGGGGAAATGCCTCAGGATCTGAAATACTCGGGGGAGGAGACAAAGGTCATCATCGGGGACGACAACGTCATCAGGGAATATGTAACGATCCACAGAGCCTCTGTTCATGGTGATGGAAAAACGGAAGTAGGGGATCATAATTTTCTTATGGCTTACTGTCATGTGGCCCACGACTGTAAAATCAGACATCACGTGATCATGGCCAATGGCGCGACCCTGGGGGGTCATATCGAGATCGAAGAACATGCAATCCTGGGAGGGCTATCTGCGGCCCATCAGTTTGTCAGAATCGGCGCCCATTGCATCGTCAGCGGACTGACAGGGATTCCCCAGGACATCCCCCCGTACACGATGGCCGCAGGAGAGCGGGCCAGACTCTATGGCCTCAATGTGACGGGACTAAAGAGATATCATTTCTCTGAGGAGACCGTTCGGTCCCTGAAAAAGGCGTATCGCCTTCTGTTTCGATCGAAGTTGCCGCTGACCCAGGCTGTGCAGAGCGTTCTCGATGATGAGATTGCCTCTGTCCCAGAAGTTGCCCGCCTGGTAGACTTTATCGAGCATTCAGAAAGGGGGATCTGCAGGTAAGTGGAAAAGCTCAAGGTTGGCGTGGTTGGCGTTGGATACTTTGGCTGGTTTCATGCGGAAAAATATGCAAGAATCCCCCATGTCGAGCTGGTTGGTGTGGCCGACATTAACGAGGCCCGGGCTAAAGAGGTGGCTGATCATTTTTCGACTCGCCCCTTTGTGGACTACAGGAATCTTTTCGACAAGATCCGGGCGGTGAGTGTCGCCGTGCCGACCCCCATTCACTATCAAGTCGCCAGAGATTTTATCGATCATGGCATTGATGTCCTGTTGGAGAAACCCATGACCATTAGCCTTCGGGAGGCCGAGGCCTTAGTCCAAATTGCAGAAGAGCAGAAAAGGATTCTGCAGATTGGCCATTTGGAGCGGTTCAACTCCGCTGTTATTGCCCTCAATGTTCTCCTTGGCGATCCCCTGTTTATCGATTCCCTCAGATTCAGTCCTTTCTTGGAAAGGGCTTCTCAGGTCGATGTTGTCCTCGATCTGATGATCCATGATATCGACATCATCCTCAGCATCGTTCAATCAAAAGTAAGCTCGATCAGTGCCGTCGGGGTGCCTGTGATCTCCCCTCACCTGGATATTGCCAATGCCAGGGTAGAATTCCAAAACGGATGCACCGCCAACATCACGGCCAGTCGGGTCTCTCATAAAAAGATGAGACAGATCAGGGTTTTTCAAGACAACGCCTACTTCACCATCGATTTTCTGTCCCATAAGATGAGAGCCCACCGAAAAAATCGTGATTCGGATAGGACAAGGGTGTTGTCAGAGGAAATCAACATCGAGCCGACTGACGCGCTTGAAAGTGAAATCCACTCATTCATTCAGAGGGTTAGAGACAGGGCGACCCCTCTGGTATCGGGGAAGAACGGACAAAGGGCCCTTGAAGTCGCCTTGACCATTACCGAACAGATTAAAAAGAATATGATGAGAAGAAAAGCTCCGGACTCCCTCGATGTCTGAAAAAACGATGAGGCGAGTTGAGCCGAAGAGAGTTTTGATTGTCGCTGGAGAGGCATCGGGAGACCTCCACGGGGCAAATCTCGTAAAGGCTGTTCACAGGCTTGCTTCGGAGGTCAGATTCTGCGGGATCGGTGGTGAGAGGCTCAAGGAAGTAGACACAGAACTCCTGTTTCACAACTCCCAGCTTGCCGTTGTTGGCATCGTGGAGGTCCTGACGAAGCTTCGTTCCATCTTGAGGGCACTTGGCCGCGTGAAACAGTTTCTGGCCGAGGAGCATCCGGATTTGGCCATTCTTATTGATTTTCCTGACTTTAATCTCCATGTGGCGACTCACCTGAAAAGAAGGGGCATCCCCATCCTATACTATATCAGTCCTCAGATTTGGGCGTGGCGGGGTTGGCGCATCCGCAAAATCAAAAGACTGGTGGACAGAATGGCTGTGATTCTTCCATTTGAGTCTGCACTATACGGGAAGGAGGGCATTGAGGTGGCGTTTGTGGGCCATCCGTTACTTGATATTGTGAAACCCACGTCAAGGCCAGAGGATTTCTTAAGTACTCTGGGAGTCGACAAGAGAAAGCGAATCATCGGTCTTTTTCCGGGAAGTCGAGACCATGAGGTTTGCCGACTTCTCCCAAGCATGCTTGAGGCTGCCCGGGTCATGATTGGCCGGCTTCCCAATCTCCATTTTCTCGTATCCGTGGCACCCGGTATTGACAGACAGGAGGTTTGGCATCAAATGCAAGTCCACAATCTCCCAGCAAGCATTGTGGATCAGAACCCATATGATGCGATGGCTGTGTCGGAGCTCCTTGTTGTTGCCTCGGGTACGGTAACGTTGGAGGCGGCCATTCTCAATACCCCCATGGTAATCCTGTACAAGGTCTCACCGCTGACCTATTGGATAGGTCGAACGATGGCAAGGGTTCAGCATATCGGTCTCGTAAACCTGGTGGGCGGGCGGACTGTGGCGCCTGAGTTAATCCAGGGCAGCGTTTCGCCGGGGAGAATCGCTCAGGAGGCGCTTGCGATTCTGATAGATAGAGAACGGTTTTCCTCCATGAAATCGGCCCTGTTAGACGTCAAGGGAAAACTCGGGACTCCTGGGGCGTCGGATAGAACCGCCCGCCTGGCCTTGGACATGATGAGCAGGACATAGGAATGAAGTCTCTGGATCTATACCGAAGGCTTCTCACGTATGTAAAACCCTATTGGATGAAAATCGCCCTGGCCATGGCCTCCATGGTGGGGTTTGCGGCGACCAGCGCTCTCATGGCCCTTCTGGTTCAACCCATCGTTGACGGCCTGGTTGGCAAGGACATCAGCCTGTTAAGAATCCTTCCACTTCAGCTTCTAGGGGTCTTTCTGGCCCGTGGTTTGTTTGACTTTTGGCAGGAGTATTTGATTCGATATGCAGGTCAACAGACAGTGGCCGACATACGGCAGGCCCTCTACGACCACCTCCAAACCCTATCCCTGTCGTTTTTCACCAAAACCCCCACCGGGGTTCTGATATCGAGAATCACCAATGATGTCAATCTGGTGCAAGGGTCGGTTTCCAGTGCGATCACGGGTCTCTTGAAGCATCCGCTCACCATTATTGGGTTGGCGGGAGTGGCGTTTTACCGCGATTGGATGCTGGCGACCATTGCTTTTATTATCCTGCCAGGGGCGATCATCCCCATCTACAGGTTCAGTCGGAAGATTCGGAAGGTGACCATCAAGGGCCAGCAAATGATGGCAAGCCTCACCAACATCATCCATGAAACTACAACGGGTATTCGGATCGTCAAGGCGTTTAACATGGAGGAGTATGAGAAAGGGCGATTCAAGGAGGAGAATACCCGATATGTCAGGCAGATCGTGAAGCGCGTCAGGGTCCGAGCCCTCTCCTCTCCCGTCATGGAGATCATCGGTGGCGTCGTGGTGTGCTTCATCGTCTTTCTTGGGGGTTACTACGTTAGCAAAGGGTACTCCCTGGGTAAACTGACATCTTTTCTGAGTGCCCTGCTCATGCTATACCGGCCCATGAAGAGTCTAGTGGAGACGAACAATTCGATTCAAGAGGGACTGGCAGCAGCGACTCGGATTTTTGAGCTGCTTGATGAAAAGCCTCATGTGGCAGGACGGGACGGCGAACGACCCCTTGTCGGCGTTAAACGATCTATTGCATTCAAGAACGTCTCCTTCATCTATGAGCAGGACTGGGTTCTGCAGGATATCAATCTGACGGTCGATGTGGGGGAGGTTGTGGCCCTTGTGGGAAGCAGCGGAGGTGGGAAAACCACCCTGGTTAATCTCATTCCCCGGTTCTACGACGTCACCAAAGGCCAGATTCTTGTCGACGGGGTCGATACGAGAGAATTTACCCTGAAATCTCTGAGGGAACAGATCGGCATCGTGACCCAACAGACCATCCTTTTCAATGATACGGCAAAGAGGAATATCGCCTATGGGAGTTTCGATCGGTCAAATGACGAGATCATTGCGGCCGCAAAGGCCGCAAATGCCCATGATTTCATACGAAGCCTCCCCCAGGGTTACGATACCATCATCGGGGAGCAGGGGGTCAAACTCTCGGGTGGCGAGAGACAGCGGATTGCCATTGCACGGGCGCTACTCAAGAACGCCCCTATTCTCATCCTTGACGAGGCTACCTCTTCGTTGGATTCGGAATCGGAGCTCGAGGTTCAGAAAGCTCTCGAGAAATTGATGGCCCATCGAACGGTCTTTGTCATTGCCCATCGTCTGTCAACCATTCGCAAGGCCGGCAGAATCCTCGTGATTCAGGACGGGCGGATCGTGGAGGAGGGCGATCACAAGCGATTAATGGAAATGGGAGGAGAATACCGTCGACTCTACCGCATACAGTTTCGCGATGTAGACACGATGGTAATGGGTCCGCCTGCCGAGGGAGTTGCATGATCTGTCAGCGCTCGGTCTTCAGGGGTCGGCAATCAGCCAAAAACAGAATGAAAAAGAAGAAAGCTGATGGTTGACCATCAGCGCATACGAAAGCTAGTTGAGGCAAAGAGTATACTGGAACCATTCATCGAGTAGCCGACGGCTGACAGCTGACGACCGAAAGCTGACTTAATTGGTGAGAGTTCCTCGGATAACCTGGCAGGTGGGTTGAAAAAAAGAAGTAGTGGCCAAGAAACGAAGAGCCCTTCCAAAGAGAATAGGTGAAAAGATCCTCCTTTTTCTGATTCCTTTCTTCGCCTATGGCTTACTCCGTTTTATTCGGCTGACCATGCGAATCGAGGAGATCAACAGAGAGGCCGTTGAGCCTTTTGTGAAGGACGACGCCGAAGATCCGGTGATCATCGCCTTCTGGCACAGCCGATTGCTGATGATGCCCTTTTTGTGTCGAAGAAACCGGGTCGCCATGCTGATCAGCCGGCACAGGGATGGGGAACTGATAAGTCAGGCCGTCAGATTCTTTCCAGTGGATTCCATACGAGGGTCCACCACCCGGGGGGGAGCGCAAGCCTTGCGAGAACTGCTAAAAGCCATGAATAAGGGCTGCCACGTTGCCATCACACCGGATGGCCCCAGGGGGCCAAGAAATGTGGCTCAGCTTGGAGGTCCTGTGCTGGCATCAAGGACGGGCCGGCCCATCGTTCCATTGACCTTCGGTGCCTCAAAGAAGAAAATCTTCAACAGCTGGGATCGCTTCCTTTTCCCCTACCCCTTTTCACGCGGTGTCTTTATCTGGGGGGACCCAATCTGGGTTAGCCCCGGAGAGAGCCCAGCGGTTATCGAGGAGAAAAGAGAGATCCTCGAAAGCAGACTAAACCATATTACCACTCAGGCCGACCATTATTTCGATCGATGATCTACTGGACCTACAACACCTTTTTGACCCTATGCCTTCCTGTGGTGGTGCCTTACATCGTCATGAAGGTGCGAAGGAGATCGGGGCCAGGGAGGGGACTTGGAGAGAGGCTGGGATTTCTGGGGCCGAAACGCCCGTCCGAGCAAGACCACCCGGTCTGGTTTCACGCGGCCTCCGTGGGTGAGGTGGCCATGACCCTTCCCCTGATTCATGCCGTCCGAGAAAGATTTCCTCAGCTCCGACCGATTGTCTCGACAATGACGGAAACGGGTCAGGAGGCTGCCGAGCGGGCGTTGGGCGACCGGGGAATAGCCTTTTTCTTACCCCTGGATTACCCCTGGACCGTCGGGAGGGTCCTGGGCACTCTGACCCCCCGGGCTCTGTTCATTGCCGAGACCGAGATCTGGCCGAACCTGTTGCATCAATGCTACAGGAGAGGGATCCCGGTGGTACTCTTTAATGGTCGGATCTCGGATCGTTCTTTCGAAAGCTACCGGAGGTTCCGTTTTTTCTTCAAGGAAGTGCTTGGTGGGATCTCAGCTTTCGGCATGCAGACGGAAAGGGATGGGGAGCGGATCGTCGAGATCGGCGCCTCTCGTGATCGGGTTGTGATTACCGGCAATCTTAAGTTTGACAGGCCTGTCCTTCGGCCGACCAAGGGGGAGTTTAGGATGATCAGAAGTTCCCTTGGCCTCCAGGCAAGACAGGCCGTTTTTATTGCGGGTTCCACCCATGGAGGGGAGGAAGAAATCATTTTGCAGGTTTTCAGGCAATTGAAACGATTCGAGCCTTCCCTTGTCTTGATTCTGGCACCGAGGCATTTGGAAAGGCTAGGCGAGGTCATCAAGACTCTGGAACAGGGCCACTTTCTCTGGGTTCGGAAAAGCCAGATGCCGACGGATGGCTTTTCAGGCGAAGTCATCCTACTCGATACGATGGGGGAGCTGGCGAGGATATATAGCATCGGAACCGTGATCTTCGTTGGGAAGAGCCTCGTTCCCGGTGGTGGTCAGAATATTCTCGAGCCTGCTGCCTTTGGAAAGCCAGTGATATTCGGGCCTCATATGGAGAACTTTCGGGAGATAGCCTCCGTCATGAAGAGAGAGGGTGCCGGGATCGAGATCCGGAGCGAAAAAGAGCTCTCTGAGGCGGCTCAAAGGCTCCTGACGGATCGATCCTACTACACCCGAGCGAGCCGCGCAGCCCTCCGCACCATCCAGAATAATCAGGGCGCCATCCAGAAGACCCTCCAGATCTTCGGCAGATACCTGGAAGGGGAGGCCCTGTCTGCCTGAACCATCTCCACTCCATGGGTTCTTTGAATGGGAAAGATGCTTTCGCGGTTCTTCCGCTCGCTCCAACCGGGATAATCGGTTAGGATAGAATCGATTGTCTTCTGCGTTTGGATGGCTTATTTGGAGAAACGGTTGAACGACAACACAAAGGGCTCTGATTCCGGTCACCGTCCGTAAGTGGGTGAGCGACATGACATCCATTGTGGCGATTGTGGGGCGTCCCAATGTGGGTAAATCGACCCTGTTCAATCGCATTATCCGCACGAGAAAAGCTATCGTGGAGAATGAGCCTGGTGTGACCCGGGATCGAAACTACGGAGAAGCTCGGTGGAATGACAGGTCCTTCACCATCATTGATACAGGCGAATTCGAGCCTGTCTCGAGAGACCGGCTTCCGGCCCAGATTCAGGAGCAGATTCAGCTGGCCATAGATGAATCCGATCTGATTCTCTTCCTCATGGACGGCAAAGAAGGGATTACGTCGGCCGATCAGGAGATCGTTCGACTCTTACGAGCCCAAGACAAGCCGGTGATATACAGTGTGAACAAGATCGACGGCCCCAATCACGAAGGGAGGGTATTCGATTTCTATGCTCTCGGGGTTGACCGGGTTTTTTCTGTCTCGGCTTCCCACGGCTATGGTGTGGGAGAACTGCTTGACGAACTCGCCAGGGAGCTCCCCGAATCAGCGTCCCCAATCGATGAAGAGCGAACCCGGGTAGCGGTTGTCGGAAGACCTAACGTGGGGAAATCTTCATGGATCAATAGAGTCCTTGGGCAACAGCGGCTCCTCGTCGATGATAGACCCGGTACCACACGGGATGCCATCGACACTCCCTTTGAAATCGGCTCCCGAAAATACTTACTCATTGATACTGCAGGTATTCGAAGAAAGAAGAAGATCAGCCTCCGCCTTGAGAAGTACTGCGTTGTGGAGGCATTGAAGAGCATTGATCGGTGTGATGTTGCCTTGTTTCTCCTGGATGCCTTTGAAAAAGTGACAGAGCAGGACGCTAGGATCGGTGGTTTCATCCAGGAAAAGGGAAGGGCTTGTGTCATTGCCGTGAACAAATGGGACCAGGTGAAAAAGGACAACACGACGGTGAGCAGCTATACGAAAGAGATCCGGGAAGGTCTCAAACATCTGAACTACGCTCCCATTGTCTTCATCTCCGCCTTGACTGGTCAGAGGGTGAGAAAAACCCTCGATCTGATCGACTTGGTGGCCGTGGCACACCAGAAGCGAGTGGCCACCGGTCGTTTAAACGCCTTTCTTCGTGATGCGGTTCAGAAGGTCCCGCCCCCCGTCCGCAAACGGAGAAGAGGTAAAATCTACTTTATGACCCAGGCATCGACAAAACCGCCAACCTTTGTCGCTTTTGTGAATGATCCTGGGGTCATCCACTTTTCATACGAAAGGTATCTGCTCAACCAAATCAGGGAGCAACTCGGCTTTGAGGGCACTCCAATCAGAATCTATTTCAGGCCCAGGGGTTAGAGGTCAGTTGTCCGTTGTCAGTTGTAAACGGGCTGTTGCCCAAATTGCTTTTCTTGACTTTTGTCTGTTGAAAGCGGAAAAGGGCGCTCTTCGCTGCTCAGAAATCTTTTTTCGACAATTCTAAAGTTCGGCTCCACTGCAAATCCAAAACTCGCCCTTCGGGCTCAGACAGTTGGATTTGCGGCCGTTACGCCTCGCTAAGAATTGCTAACGAAAAAATCTTGATTCGCGCTCAGAGCTTCCTTTCCCACTTTCTGGCGAAAACGTCTTGCAAAGCCGTCACCAAATTGTTTCAAGGGCTTTGAGCAACAGCCCGTAAAGATGCGTCCATACCTGCAAGAAACGTTTGACAAAACGGGGAAGGCACAGTAGCCTGGGCTACATGCTGCTGCGAAGGATGGAATAAGAGAATGACTGATATGACAGAGATGGCAAAGGGGCTTTCGGGAAGAGAGGCTGCAAGGCTTGTCAAAGACGGGGCAATTGTTGGGCTTGGCACAGGATCCACAGCTGCCTATGCCATTGGGGAGCTTGGCCGAAGGGTGCAAGAAGAGGGGCTAACCATCCTTGGAATACCTACGTCCTATCAGGCCATGAACCTTGCTCGTCGCAATGGGATTCCTGTCCGAACCCTCGATGATGTGGATACGGTGGATATCGCCATCGATGGAGCCGATGAAGTGGACCCCGAAAAGAACCTGATTAAAGGGGGTGGAGCCGCCCATACAAGAGAAAAGGTCATTGACGCTCTAGCCGATTTTTTCGTGGTCGCTATCGATGACTCGAAGCTGGTGAATCGCTTGGGAGAAAAATGTCCTGTACCGGTCGAGGTGATTCCGATGGCTCTAACGCCCGTTATGCGCCGCCTCGAAGCCCTGGGTGGTGAGCCTGTGCTGAGGACTGCGGTCAGGAAGGAAGGTCCTGTAATCACGGATCAGGGCAATTTCGTTGTTGATGTTCGGTTTCCATCTATTGATGACCCAGAAACCCTGGAATCGACCTTGAATAACGTCCCGGGAGTCGTTGAGAACGGCCTCTTTATCAAACTTGCTGACCTCATTGTCGTTGGAAAGGTTGCGGATGGAACGGTTAGAAGGATAGAATAGGCGGGCCTTGGGTAAAACGTTGACAGGTTTTTGCCTACCGAAGGAAGTAGGGTAACGGCTTGCCAGAGATAGGACAAGAGGCCGCGAAAAGCCCTCCCAAAGGATCTCTTGACATTGCATGCCACGCTGTGGTAGAAGTTAGTTCTCGCTCGGATGGGAGGGAGGTGAAAAGATGGAGATGGACATGCAGGATCCAGGTGACATGTGGGGCGGCACTGAAATGCCCGCTGCGGTTTTGAGCGATGGGGGTCGGGAACGCAAGGCGGATTTTGGCTGATGAGGTTCATGCTATGTTCCCGCCGATAATCTCCCGATTTCTCCACAAGACCCTGTCCCACCTGAATGAGGCCCCCACGCCGCGCACTTGAATTCCCTGAAACAGCAAAACTATGATTCTTCCTTTGGGTTGCCATGGCCACAGCTTCATCCATGGCGAGCAGGAAGAATAAAGAAGACTATAGATTGCGTCCGATGGCGAATGAAGACCGACTCCACGAAAGGCAGGTGATGGGTATGGTATGGATCATGGGGCCCCCCTACGGGGGGACATTGATAGGTCTTCTTAGGATGCGCTGGGACAATCCATTCCAGAACCAGCGGGCCCTACGGACGAGGGGCCCTGCCATTGAGGAGAACATAGATGAAAACAGTCGAGGAGATTAACCAAAAGATAAAAAAGGGAAGCGCTGTTATTCTTACCGCTGAAGAGATTATCGATTTTGTGAAGGAAAAGGGAACCAAACGGGCTACCGAAGAGGTGGACGTTGTCACCACGGGGACCTTCGGCCCGATGTGTTCGTCGGGAGCTTACTTCAATGTGGGCCACTCCAAGCCGAGGATCAAAATCGGGGGAGGGAAGGCCTATCTGAACGACGTACCGGTCTACACGGGTTTTGCGGCCGTGGATATCCTGCTGGGGGCTACAGCGGTCCCTGACGATGATCCGAGGAATGCGGTTCATCCTGGGAGATTCGCCTACGGGGGTGGTCACGTCATAGAGGAACTGGTGTCTGGCAAGGAGGTGCGTCTGACGGCGACGGCATACGGGACGGACTGCTATCCGAGGAAAAAGATCGAGACTCGTATCGGTCTCGCGGACATGAACGAAGCGGTTCTATTCAACCCCAGAAACTGCTACCAGAACTACAATGTTGGCGTTAATCTGGGGGATCGGGCTATCTACACGTACATGGGCGTTTTGCAGCCTCGGTTGGGTAACGCAAACTACTGCAGTGCAGGCCAGCTGAGTCCTCTTCTCTGTGATCCTCTCTACCGCACGATAGGGGTGGGAACTAGACTATTTCTGGGTGGAGGTGTGGGCTACGTTGTCTGGCAGGGTACTCAGCACAGCCCATGCGTTCCGAGAACCGATCTCGGGGTTCCCAAGGTGCCTGGTGGAACCTTGGCCGTGATTGGGGATCTGAAGCAGATGGAGCCGAGATGGCTTCGAGGGACCTCTTTCAAGGGGTATGGGGTAACCCTCACGGTGGGCATAGGGGTTCCCATTCCGATTCTGGATGAGGAGACTCTTGCTCATACGGCTGTTCGGGACGAGGACATTGTGGCCCAGGTGGTGGACTACAGCGAGGCCTATCCGCAGCGGGACTCAGGAAGTCTGGCAGAGGTGAGCTACGCCCAGCTTAAGAGCGGTGAGATCTCGGTCAATGGGAAGACGGTTCCCACGGCCAGTCTCTCGAGTTATGCCAGGGCGAGGGAGATTGCCGGCATCTTGAAGGATCGGATCCAGAAAGGTGAGTTTCTTCTGAGCGAATGCGTCCAGCGGCTTCCCTCATCGGATTCTGGGATTGTCTTCAAAGGGCTTCAGGAAAAACCCATTCGATTGAAAAAAGCGGTCTAAGACACCAAGGGGTCGGGGTCTTGGGGACTGAATGCAGGGTCTGGCCTGAGAGCACCCGAACCCCATGGAAAGGGAGGAGTCTTCCATGACAACGACAAAAATAGTCCTCAGGTTCCCCCCTGACCTGACGGATCAACCTGTCACCTATAACCTGATCAAGGAGTATGATCTCATGGTCAATATCCTTCGGGGTCATATCACGCCCAAGGAAGAGGGGATGTTAGTGCTCGAGCTGACGGGCAAAAAAAAACAGCTAGACAGGGGAATCGACTATTTGGCAAAACTGGGGATAGAAACGCAGAAGCTATCCAAGGATGTGAGGTGGCTCAAGGAGCGTTGCACCCATTGCACGGCCTGCACCTCTCTCTGCCCCACCAAGGCCCTTTCGGTGGAGCGAGAGACGATGCTCGTAGACTTCGACAAGACGAAATGCATTGCCTGCGAGATGTGTGTGGCCGTCTGCCCTTACGAGGCCATGGAGGTTCAGTTCTAGGTTTTTTCGCTCGGGTTTCGTGCTTCGGACTTAGTGACGATCAATTGCCTGATTGCCGGGCCACAAAACCTCCGGTTTTTGCAATTGTGGTACATTTGATATAATCATAGGAGACGATGGAAGCGATCTATCTCGACCATAGTGCGACCACTCCAATCCGGCCGGAAGTCCTGGAGTCTATGTATCCCTATTTTACGGATGTATTCGGAAACGCTTCGAGTATTCACACCTTTGGGCAGCAGGCGAAAAAGGCCCTGGAGGATTCCAGAGAAGTAGTCGCAGAGATCCTGGATACCTCTCCCGAGGAGATTATCTTCACCAGTGGTGGGACCGAAGCGACGAATCTTGCCATCAAGGGGGTTCTCCGGAGTAGGCTGAAGAAAGGCAATCAGATTATTACGTCTTCTATCGAGCACCATGCGACCCTCTACACATGTCAGTATCTAGAACGAGAGGGATTTCAGGTCATCTACCTTCCAGTTGACCAGCATGGAAAGGTGGATCCTGATGATGTCAAAAGAGCCATCACGGACAAAACCGTACTGATTTCCATCATACATGCAAACAATGAGGTGGGAACCATTCAGCCGATAGAAGAAATCGGGGAAATCGCTCGCAGTGGAGGGGTTCTCTTTCACACCGATGGTGTCCAGTCTGTGGGAAAGATCCCCGTGAATGTCGATGATCTGAAGGTGGATTTTCTGTCGCTTTCGGGGCACAAGTTTTATGGGCCAAAGGGCGTCGGTATACTCTATGCCAGGAAGGGAGCCCCTTTTGAACCGCTTTTCCAAGGGGGACATCACGAACTGAACCGACGTCCAGGCACCGAAAACATTCCTGGCATCGTAGGGCTGGCCAGGGCCATGGAACTGGCAGAAGAGGAAATGGACCAGGTTGGTTCCAGGGAGAGGACATTGCGGGATGCCTTCTGGGAGGTCATCCAGTCCGAGATCGAGGGGGTCTACCTGAATGGTCACCCTACCGATCGTGTCCCTCCCATTCTGAATGTGTCGTTCGAGTTTGTCGATGGAGAGTCGGTCATCCTGAACCTCGACCTTAAGGGAATTGCGGTCTCGACGGGATCTGCTTGCACGTCGGATGCTCTGGAGCCATCCCATGTGCTCCGGGCCATGGGAGTTTCTCCCAGGCTTGCCCAGGGGGCCGTGCGGTTCTCTCTGGGAAGAGAGACCACACAGGAGCAATTGGACTATACGGCCGCCGTCCTTGTGGAGACCATCCAGCGCCTTCGATCAATGTCTCCGGCCTATGCCGATGTCAAGAAGCGAAGAGGCAACTGAGCCCCTCCCTATCCCCTTAGGGCTCTCTGAAGGTCAACCCTCACCATGATCAGAAATCGGAAGAGAATCGTTGTCGCCATGAGCGGAGGGGTCGACAGCAGTCTCGCAGCCTATGTCCTGCTCCAGGAAGGCTACGAGGTCATTGGGGTCACCATGCGCGTTTGGGGGAGCCAGGATCATGAGCCGGCAGGCCTGCATGCTTCTGGCTGCTGTGGTGTTGCCGGTGTGGAGGATGCGAGGCGGGTAGCACAGCGACTGGGTATCCCTTTCTACGTTGTCAACCTTGAGAGAGATTTCGATGAGCAGGTTGTCGACTATTTTTGTGAGGAATACCTTCGAGGGAGAACCCCCAATCCGTGTATCGTATGCAATGAGAAATTGAAGTTCGGACGATTGTGGGAGAAGGCCCAGAGCCTGGAGGCACAGTGGATAGCCGCGGGTCACTACGCTCGGGTCGAATATGATGAAGCTCGCCGACGGTACCTCCTGAGAAAAGGTGTGGACACAAAAAAGGATCAATCCTATGTCCTTTTTTCCCTTTCTCAGGATCAGCTTTCTCACATTCGATTTCCCCTGGGAAAGCTTCACAAGGATCGGGTAAGAGAGATCGCTCGCCGGTTAGGACTGAAGGTTTCCGATAAGGCAGACAGCCAAGAGATCTGCTTTGTTTTGGGAAGAAACTACAGGCCCTTTCTCCAGAAGCGGCTGGGGGAACGAATAGAGTCCGGCCCCATTGTCGACAGGCAGGGGCGGGTGTTGGGAACCCACAAGGGGATCTCTTCTTTTACCATAGGGCAGAGAAGGGGACTGGGTATTCCAGCCGGCCATCCCCTCTACGTGCTCGACATTGACCGGGTCTCCAATCGTGTGATTGTGGGGTCGGAAAAAGAGACCTTTCAGGCTCGATGTGCAGCGTCACAAGTTAATTGGATATCAGTCAAATCCCTGACTGTTCCCCAGAAGGTGCTGGCAAAGATCCGATACAACCATCCCGGCGCTGAGGCAGTCGTCGATCCGGTCGCCATGGATCGTGTGGTGGTTCGGTTTCAGACCCCCCAGAAGTCAATTACCCCTGGGCAGGCGGTAGTCTTCTATCGGGAAGACCAGGTATTGGGAGGTGGCTGGATAGAGAGGGAGGGCAGTGGTTAGAGACCAGCTGGTTGTAGCATCTCAGAACAAGTTGGAGCATTTGCGAGGAATACTCCGGTCTATGAAGAGCCTCCTTGTTGCCTTCTCGGGCGGTGTTGACAGCACCTTTCTTCTGGCCGTGGCAAGAGACGCCCTTCCCAAGAACGCGCTCCTAGCGGTGACCGGAACGTCTCCGGCCTTTCCGGAACGGGAGGTGGCTGAGGCGAGACGGCTCGCTGCCCGTCTCGATGTGGAACACCTTTTGGTCCATTCGGGGGAGATGGACATCCCGGAATTTCGGTCCAATCCGGTGGATCGATGCTATTTCTGCAAGGGAGGGCTATTCTCTCAATTCAAGCGGATCGCCGAGAGCCGAAAGTTACATTGGGTCGTGGAGGGATCGACGGTAGACGACATGTCAGACCACAGGCCCGGAAGGAGAGCTATCAAAGAGTTGAACATTCGAAGCCCCCTCGAGGAGGCAGGACTGAGGAAGGAGGAGATTCGCTTTCTCTCCCAGCGGTTGGACTTGCCAACCTGGAACAAGCCGTCCTTTGCATGTCTCGCATCACGTTTTCCCTATGGCGAGGCTATCAGCGAGGAGGGGCTGAGGATGGTTGACCGGGCCGAGCAACTTCTGCTGGACTATGGTTTCAGCCAGGTCAGGGTCCGTTTTCATGGACGTATGGCTCGAATCGAGATTCCGAAAAACGAAATTGATAGATTCCTCGAGCCTCTGATGAGAGATCGGGTAAATCAGAAGTTAAAGCAGATCGGTTTTGTCTATGTGGCCCTCGATCTGGAAGGCTACCGCTCAGGCAGTATGAACGAGACGCTCACAAAATCGTGAAGACCTGAAATCCAAATAGGATTTCGCCTCAACGAAGCATACTTCGAGTCGAGTTTGTACGAATCGTTGTCCGTTGCTTGTTGGTGGTCCATCGTCGACCAACAACAACCGACAGTTGGCATGCCCCATCCCAGACTTATTTTGCTTGAGCCGCGAATTGATCGAGGGGGAGCTGCTCTGCCAGGGTGATGATTTCAGTCTCTTTTGTGATGGGTGCCACCTCGATGATGGCGATCATGTCTTCACCCAGACGGATCATCAGGGTCCCCCGCTTGTCCTTCGGTCCAAGGTTCAGCAAACCCTTGTATTTCGATATGGTAACGGGTTTGATGATCTGCTCTTCAGTTTCCACCTTCATGCTAGACATCATCTGGAAACTTGTTATTTGTGGGGCCCCTTGGCCTCCCACCAGGGTCAAGTCAACATGTTTCTCAGATTTGTCGCTAGCATATCCTTGGTGTACCACTGACCATCTTTGATCGCCGGATTCCATATTCATTGCGTCTGCCTTTGCGGATGGCTGCATTCTACCTACCCTATCGGGGAGAGACGTAATCCAGGCCTTGGAGTCGATAGCCCCTGCCGGCACAGAAATCAACAAGAGACAGACACTCGTCAAGATGATCAGACCTTTGGTGTTCATTCGTTGTCTCCTTGTGCGAGATTTTGCGGATCCGAAAAGCACGATATTTCGGGTGTTGATTCTCCGTGGAGACATCCCGTCTTTCGAATCGAGTTACCGTTAATCGTGTGTCGAATCCCTTCCGGTGCCATCCATCCGTGAGTCTCTGTGAGCGCAGCCACTTTATCATGAAACCCTCGCAGCACGCAACCGCTGACTCATTAGAAGCAGATGGTTTTGGGGATTTTACATCTGCCTGCTTCAACAGTTTCTCCGATTTCGATAACCTCAACGTCTGAGCTCCCCAGCCGGTACAGCCGCGATCAATTTATCTCCCCGTGGCCTGCAATCATCGGCACGAGCTCAAGACCGTGTGTATGGGTATTTCATTGTCGAGCAACCTTGCCCGTGATTGAACCTCTCCGGGAGTCGACCTACCAGAATGATGTCGAATCGGACATCTATTTCCGGCTTTTTCTGGCAGGAAACGGACCTTCAGCAGCAAAACATGACGGTTATCATCAGATGCCGTAAAAAACATAGAAGATCTTCTCCTTTTTTATATATTCTGGATTTTTTCCCTTGACTTTTCTTTTCAAGCTGCTATAATCGGCCAGACCGATAAAGCCGAAACATCTGCAGAGTTGGCTGAAAGCTTTGGCGTTTGAGCGATGAATTCTTAGGCAGCCCGGGCACTCAACGGCAACTCTGGTCTCTACCACATATAGCTGGCGACATCCGGCCTTCAACGATGAGAACTCTGCCCCTCAATCCTCCTTTCCTGCCAAAGTTCTCGGGGAATGGCGGAGCATTGCCGCGACACGGCGCCCAGATTTTCTTCTTGACAATCCTTCCCGGAAGAATATAATACCCGAACCTCCTTTCTATGTTCTCTATACGTTTGGAAACAAGTCTCCCAAAGAGGGGGGTGTTTTGCATACATGTAGGGGGTGCACTGCGAGGGGCATACGACTGACATCGAGACTTCATGCGCTGTTATGCGAAACCACCCTCCCAGGTTTTCTTGGTCTTCCATGTAACGAGTAAGGTCTCAAGCCCTTCCCTAACATATCAACCCCCTCCAAGAATCCATCGAAACAACCGGGTAGGTGTAGATCAACAACTTTAGTTTGAAGGATAGCGCGGAGCAACTGACTCTTTGCCATGGTGTCAAGACATGGAAGCAGTGGCCAGGCAAACCATCCACAAGAGATTCAAGCTGACGGCTTTAACTCCTGCGGGTCTTCCGAATCCCTCGCTGGCGATTGCGGCAAGTAGAGCAGGCGCACTGGGAGTGCTCGATCTGGAATATATCCGTGATCGACAGGCTGGACTGAATGGCATCCAGAGGCTGGCCCAGTACGCTAGGAACGACTTTGGAATCAAGGTGGACGGTGATGACATTGAACTGTTGGCGGCTGTAACTTCGGATTTGCCAGAACACCTCAAGGTGGTCATCCTGACACACGGCGATCCTCAGAAACTGGAGGAAGAGGTACAGGCCCTTCGTGACAAAGGTCTTTCGGTCGTACTGGAGAGCACTTGTTTAGACCATGCCAGGTTTGGGGAACAAATACGAGTCGACGGCATCATTGCTAAGGGGCATGAGGCGGGCGGACGGGTAGGAAGTGAAACGACCTTTATTTTGCTCCAGCGATTCTTGAAGCACCTCTCACTCCCCATCTGGGCTCAGGGAGGCATGGGTCTGCATACTTCGGCCGCTTGCTACGCGGCAGGAGCAGCCGGGGTAGTTCTCGACACGCAGCTGGCTTTGACTCGGGAGTCCCCATTACCCGAACCGGTCAGGACGAAAATCGCGAGGATGGACGGTAGTGAGTCCGTATGCGTTGGAGACGAGATCGGGGAAACCTATCGCGTATGCTCAAGACTGGGTATCCCTGCGTTAGAGGAACTAAGGCAGAAAGAGAAGATTCTTGCCGGGAGCGGAGCTCCCCAAACAGAAATCGCTACCTTGTGGCGTCAAGAGATCTCTCGAATTATTGGATGGGATTCTCTGGACCGGCATCTGTTTCTCCTAGGGCAAGACGTGGCATTCTCTGCACCCCTTGCCCAGCGGTTTGAGACCGTGGGGGGTATTCTAGAAGCCATTCGCCAGTCGATCGATACCCATTGTCGGGCGGCGCAAACTTGCCGTCCCCTGGCTGAAAGATCTCCCCTAGCTGAGGCTCATGGCACTCGCTATCCCATTGTCCAGGGGCCCATGGCTCGGGTAAGTGACACGCCGACCTTCGCTTACCAAGTGGGGCAAAAGGGTGCCCTTCCGTTCATAGCGCTGGGTGAGATGTCTGCTCAAGAGGTGGATACGCTGCTTCGAGAGACCCATACGCTCCTCAAAGACAAGGTATGGGGAGTAGGCCTGTTGGGATTTCTCCCTCCGGATTTACATAAGGAGCAAGTGAAAGTAGTCATCGATCACCATCCACCTTTTGCCATGATTGCAGGGGGACTGCCGAATCAAGCCAAGGAATTGGAACAAGAGAGCATTTCCACATATCTTCACGCCCCATCTCCGGCGCTACTCAGGATGTTCCTTGAAAACGGCGTAAAGCGATTCGTATTCGAAGGGCGAGAGGCTGGAGGGCACGTGGGTCCTTTCTGCGGTTTTGTGCTGTGGGAAGCAATGATCCATGTTTTGCTAGAGCATGTCACCTCTCGCAATTCGTCGAAGGAATTATGTGTACTGTTTGCAGGAGGAATCCATGATGCCCTATCGGCCTCTATGGTAGCAGCTATGGCTGCACCTTTGGTGGAAAGAGGAGTCAAGGTGGGAGTGCAACTCGGCAGCGCTTATCTCTATACTGAAGAGGTGATTAGCTCCGGAGCTATTGTCAAAGGTTATCAGCGAGAGGCGACAAAGTGCGCTCGAACCGCCATTTTGGAGACCGGCTTTGGCCACGCCATCCGTTGTATTGATAGTCCCTACGCAAAGAATTTTGTCAAGGAAAAGCAAAGATTGGTCAAACAAGGAAAGTCTGCAGATGAAATACGGAATACTTTGGAACAGATGAACCTTGGACGACTCAGGGTCGCCGCCAAGGGCATGATGAAAAATCCAAATTCTCGGAAAGATGCCAGCGCATCGAAATTTGTAACTTTGAACGAAGATAAACAGCGAGCCCAAGGGCTTTATATGATCGGGCAGATTGCTGCCCTTCGGGACCAAACCCTCACCATTGATGCACTCCATCGTGAGATCTCTGTGGAAGGCTCTAAAAGGCTAAAGAAGCTGTATACAACGTGTCACAGGTTACCTTCCAAAAAAGTAGATCGGCCTTCTGATATCGCAATCGTCGGAATGGCTTGCATATTCCCTAAAGCTTCAGATTTGCAGAAGTATTGGGAAAACATACTCAATGGAGTCCATGCTATCAAAGAAGTTCCCAAAGATCGCTGGGACTGGCGCTTATACTACGATCCGGATCGTAAAGCAAAAGATAAGAGCTACTCTAAATGGGGTGCCTTCATTGATGAGATTCCTTTCGATCCCATGTGGTACGGCATGCCTCCTAATTCGTTACATTCCATTGAACCCCTCCAACTCCTCACTCTTGAAGTGGTGAGATGGGCTCTGGAAGATGCGGGCTATTCCGGGCGGCCGTTTCCGCGGGAAGGTACTTCAGTTATCCTTGGTATTAGCGGCTCAGGTGAACTTGCCCAATCGTATTGTTTCCGATCGGCGTTGCCAATGTTCTTCGGGAACTCTTCGCAGGATATTCTGTGGCACTTCGATGGGGTCTTACCGGAGTGGACAGAGGATTCTTTTCCGGGAATCTTGATGAATGTTGCCGCTGGAAGAGTAGCTAATCGTTTTGACTTAGGAGGCATTAATTACACGGTGGATGCGGCGTGTGCCTCGTCCCTGGCAGCTTTGTATCTTGGCGTCAGGGAGCTTGAAAACCACTCAAGCGATATGGTTGTTGTTGGCGCGGCTGATTGCATGCAAAACCCCTTCACCTACCTCTGTTTTGCCAAGACCCAGGCATTGTCATCCCGAGGACGCTGTCGGACGTTCGATGAGAACGCTGATGGAATTGTCCTTGGTGAGGGAATTGCCGGAGTGATTCTCAAGCGCTTGGCCGATGCTGAGCGGGATGGGGACCGAATCTATGCTGTGATTAAAGGAGTTGGGGCTTCAAGTGATGGCAAAGACAAGAGTTTGACCGCACCGTGTCGTGAGGGACAGGTAAGAGCATTACAGCGAGCTTATGTCAAAGCCCGATTCTTGCCTAGTACTGTGGGCCTAATAGAGGCGCACGGTACCGGTACCGTTGTTGGGGATCGGGTGGAAATAGAGGCACTAAGCCAAGTATTTAAAGACGCCCGATCCAAGAGCCAAAGTTGCGCGCTCGGCTCTGTCAAATCCATGATGGGTCATACGAAATCCGCGGCTGGACTGGCTGGTTTCATCAAAGCGGCCCTGGCCTTGTATCATAAAGTGTTGCCTCCAACCCTCGGCGTTGAAACGCCCAACTCCGTGCTTCGATCCCCTGATACTCCCTTTTACATAAACACTGAGACACGACCTTGGATACACGACTCTACAGAGCACCCTCGGAGGGCAGGAGTGAGCGCTCTTGGTTTTGGGGGAACGAATTTTCATGTAGTGTTGGAGGAATACAGCGACGACTACCTCGACCACCTGAATCAGGTACCTTTTCAGGAATGGCCGAGTGAACTGCTGGTCTGGAGGGGAGACTCCCGCGAGGAATTGTCAGAAGTCGTAAGGCCCCTTGAGGAAGCGCTTTCCCAAGGGGCAAAGCCCTCGCTTGGGGACCTTGCCTTCACCTGTACTCGAAAGAATGACCAGAAGGGTGCAGGGAAAGACGGTGCCGGTTTACACCTCGCAATAGTCGCTTCTTCCCCGGAAGATTTGAAACGAAAACTGGGCCAGGCCAGGGAAGCTTTAAGGAGTTCTGATCCCGTAATCTCTGATCCTCGGGGAATCTACTTTGCCGAACAGCCTCTGGCGTCGCAGGGGAAGGTTGCATTCCTGTTTCCTGGCCAGGGATCCCAGTATGTCAACATGTTCGCAGACCTTGCTGTTCAATACTCCGAGATTCGGACGGTGTTCGAACGGAGTGATCGCATCCTGGAAGGGAATCTGCCGAGG
>Ga0209636_10001866_pt1 | contig 21341 bp, 14 predicted proteins | sample DeeMarSWOR152_54_FD_187464 | JGI IMG/M metagenome (GOLD analysis project Ga0209636, IMG submission 187464) | Marine sediment microbial communities from White Oak River estuary, North Carolina - WOR-1-52-54 (SPAdes) (version 2) | ecosystem: Environmental > Aquatic > Marine > Intertidal zone >...
TTATCTTTGGGTCCCATTCTGCCCAATATTCTCTGTAAAATACGCCTCCGACAACTGTACCGCCGGGGAGAATGAGCCAAGCACAGAAGGCCGTGACAAATACTTTGATTAGTTTCATGGCCATTCGCTTATACTTTAATGGTTCTTGTTTCACTCTCTCTCAAACGCAAAGTGCGTCCGGCAACTTGTCACAAATCAATGAAGATTCTTATACTTGAATTAACTGCTCAAGTCCAACGCATTTTGTAAGGGTCTGCCACTTGACTTTACCATTTTTTAAGGAACATTTCGGCATACAAGCCAAGCAGGGAAATTTGCTTACTTGACCGCCGCGGCCACTGAGGTACAATATGTCCCAAGAACAGAGGATAGTTGTCTGATTTATATCATCTGATTTTTGACTTCTGACTCATTCAACGTGCAAATAGGGAGAAAATGCTATGAAGCGGCGTTCATTTCTTAAACTTACTGGTGGCGCTTGTACATCGGCGGTTCTGGGCTGGAGTCTACCTTTTGCTAAAGGTTATGGCACTAATACAGTAGCTGATGGTGTGTTTATCGATCGCGAGATGCTGCGAAGCAGGAATCAAAACCGCTCTACAGTGGTCTGTCAAAACGGAATTGTCTGCTCCAGCCAGCCTCTGGCCAGCATAGCCGGTGTTGACATACTCAAAGCAGGCGGTAACGCCATCGACGCCGCTGTTTGTGCCAATGCGATGCTCAGTGTCGTTGAACCGATGAGCTGCGGGCCGGGCGGTGATCTGTTCGCCATTGTCTGGGTTGAGAAGGACAAGAAGCTCTATGGACTCAACGCCAGCGGACGTTCACCTTATAGCTGGAGTCTGAATGATGCTCTTGCGCTTGGACTCAAAGAAATACCCGTATATGGGCCTCTGTCCTGGAGTGTTCCCGGTTGTGTGAGCGGCTGGGCAGCACTGCTGGACCGGATGGGCCGGTTCAAATTGTCGCAGGTTCTCGAAGCGCCCATCTTTTACGCACGGGAAGGCTTTCCGGTGTCACCTATCATCGCCGGTTACTGGAAATCCGTAAATGTGGAAAAATTCCCGACCCTGACACAAACTTTCGCACCCGATGGCAGGATACCCAGCTACGGTGACATCTTTAATAATCGTGATATGGCCCGCTTTTTTGAGATTATCGCCAAAGATGGCGCAAAAGCCTTTTACCAGGGCCAAATCGCCGAAAGAATCGTTAAATTCTCCAAGGCCAATGGCGGCCGGTTCTCCATTCGAGACTTCCAAGACCATACCGCAGACTGGGTTGACCCGGTCGGCACGAATTATCACGGCTTTGAAGTTTGGGAGCTGCCGCCCAATGGCCAGGGTATTGCCGCTTTACAGATGCTTAACATTCTGGAGAATTTTGATATTTCCTCACTGAAGCCCAACTCTGCTGAACATTTGCATCTTTTTATCGAGGCGAAAAAACTGGCTTTCGAGGACCGTGCCGTTTACTACGCGGATATGGACTTTGCCGACGTCCCGCTCAAACAGCTCATCTCCAAAGAGTACGGCAGGCAAAGGGCCAAATTGATTAATCCCAAACGTGCGGCACAAAAGGTCGCGCCGGGAAGGCTGACCGGCCCCTCCGACACAATTTACCTGACCGCCGCGGACAAAGACGGCAATATGATTTCGCTCATCCAGAGCACCTATTACGGCTTCGGCTCACAAGTTGTGCCGGACGGTCTTGGTTTTGCCTTACAAAACAGGGGCCAGCTTTTCTCGCTCAACCCGAACGACCTTAACAAGCTCGAGCCCCATAAGCGGCCGTTCCACACCATTATCCCAGGTTTTATGACCCAGGATGGCAAGCCGGTTTTCTCATTCGGCGTGATGGGCGGCGACTTCCAGCCGCAGGGACATGCGCAGGTGCTGATGAACATAATAAATTTCGGCATGTCTCCCCAGCAGGCCGGCGAGCAGCCCCGCGTCCAGCATTATGAAAGCTCTACGCCCACCGGCCGTAAAATGGTCGGTGGAGGCAGCGTTGGCTTTGAGTGGCACATATCTGAAAAAGTCAAGCAAAAACTCGCCGATATGGGACACAAGATAAGGTCCGGCGTAGGTGCGTTCGGCGGCTATCAGGGAATCTGGAGGGTATCAAATCCTCGCCGTTATTTCGGCGGTTCTGACCCCCGCAAAGACGGCTGCGCTATTGGCTATTAAGGTCAGCCTCTCGCCAGCAAACACTTTTGTGGATGGCTGTATTTGCGGAAAAGCTCTTGTCTTTTGTAACCAAACGGCCCAGCCCAGCGGAGTCGAAAGATCCGGCCAACGATTTCAGATTTCTGTTTTCTGACTTGTTTTGCCGGAAGGATACGACATAGGCTTCACGAGACTGATAAGTCCGCTTCTGTCTGGCGGATACTCTTCACGAGACCTGTCCTGCTTGCCCTCCGCAGCTTCAGCGAAGGTGGGAGCAATAGCGAAGGATGTAAAAAGTAAAATTGCGTAAGGAATCTTATCCCTTATGCACTTATGCTCTTGTGCACCTGTGCTCTTTTGCACTTGTGCTCAGCCCGTGAGCCGAGTTGGCACCTTCGGACTGGAAATCGTGATGTCATGCAGCGGCCGATGGGCTTATATCTATTCTCTTATACCAATTGTAATTAATTATTGCGCTCAGCATAAGGAACTCGGCAAACCGACTTTATTATTTCAGGATCGAGAGCAGCTTTTTGCCAGGCTTCTATGGCAGCCTCAGATAAGCCATCATAATCATCATAAGCACGATTGGCCCAGTAATGACTACGAAAGTAGAACCAGAGATTTTCAACAGGATTCAATTCAGGTGAATATGCAGGTAAAGGTATAATCGTAACGTTTTCAGGAACCTTCAAACCTCTCGATCTATGAAAGCTAGCCTGGTCCCAAACTAAAACAGCATGAACATCTTCAGCCAGTTCACGGCTAAATTGCTGGAGATAGATATTCATAATCTCAGTGCTGATATATGGCGATAAAAGACCAACGCTTTGTCCAGTCTGTGGGCAAACTGAACCAATAACATATAGCCATTCATATTTCGTCTGTCTGACTGCGCGAGGCCGGGAGCCTTTCAGTGCCCATACTCTGGTTATAGTACCCTGTTGGCCAAAGCGAGCTTCATCGGTGAACCAGGACTCTATTTTTTTGTCCGGATGCTCTGATTGGGCCTTATCCAGAGTTTTAGGTAAGTTTTTTTAAATTCCTCCTGAGCCTGAGGTTCTGCTTTTTCGTGCTGTGGACGAGGACAAAGGCAGGAAAACCGGAGCCTATGCAATAGGCGATATACGCCCCACAGGGAATAACTTACCCCAAATTCCTGTTCTAAAATTTCCCTAATCACAGGGCCGTTAAGCACAGATGTCCGATCCTGTTTTGTCGGCCCAGCTTCTATTCGGTTACAAAATGCCTGTTGTTGTTTCTGTGAGAGCTTTGTAGGTGCACCGCAACGTGGAGAATCTTTTAAAGCTTCGATGCCCCCTGTATTATATTTGGCGACCCACTGCTGGATTGTCCTGCGTGCTGAAGCTGTGATCTCCATGATCTGGGAACAGGTTAATCCTTTGCTTGCCAAATAAACTCCATGGATTCGACGAGCCAGCCTCGCGTTAGTTTCACTACGGTAGAGTTTTTGTAATTGCTGAAGTTTGTAGTGTGGTTTGACGTTCATAATAGCTTCCATGCTAAAAAATTATCTATTGACTACTATGAACTATATCGGCTAAATACTCCTTAGCGCATTAATTTAATACAATTGGTATGACAATCTTCTTGCGTATTATGCTGAGCTTGAAATTGATGCGGGGCAGCAAATCGCAAAATGAGAGGCCTTGGAGTTAGCCGGAATTGTCAGCAATTCCGTTGCGTAGATAAATTATTCGGTCGGCAAACCGCTCTGCTGTCGGTCCGTGGGTAGCCAGTATTACGGTGCCACCGCTGCGATGAAAGTCAGATAGATATCCGAGTACTGAGGTGGCGTTATCAGGGTCAAGATTGCCGGTAGGCTCATCGGCAAGTATAATCTTTGGGCGATTGAGCAGTGCTCTGGCTATGGCAGTGCGCTGTTTCTCGCCGGCACTAAGCTCATAAGGCCTATGATAACTTCGCCCTACCAAACCAAATTTTTTTATCAAATCGTGGGTTCGAGCTTTCCTGTTTTTACTGGTAACTGCTACACCAGCAAGAACAATGTTCTCAGCAGCATTCAAATAGGGTACCAAATGAAACATTTGGAAAACGAAACCAATGTTCTGCGCTCTGAATTTTGCTCTGGCCCGTATGCTCATTGCGTAGAGGTTGTTCTGTTCGATGGAAACGACGCCGCTGGTTGGCCGCAGCATCCCTGCAACGGTCATTAGCAAAGTGGTTTTACCGCTGCCACTGGGCCCGCAGATAACTACAAACTCAGCTTTATTTATACGGAGGCTGATGTTACTGAGGGCGTTGACATCGCCCTTGCGGGTTTGGTAAGTCTTTACAACATTTTCAAGAGAAATCATATTTATTCTTCCCTTAGTGTGACCGCTGGGTCGCAGGTTGCGGCCAGCATTGTTGGTATAAAGCTGGAAACAGCAGCAAATAAAGGTGCCGCAATAACCGACCAGATAAACAGAGTCAATTCAGGCTTTATCATTGTTTTAGCTGTTATCTTGAATATGTTGGGGCCAAAGCTCAAGGCCAAAGCGGTTCCTATGACGAAACCTAACACGGCTCCGATCAGGCCGATTATCGCTGCTTTTCCGAGGAACATCGCACTGACCTTTTCCGAGCCATATCCAAGTGCCCTCATAATGCCTATTTCCTGCTGCCGGTCTCGAACATTTGTCATTGCCAAGACACCGATCCAGGCCCCACAGACAATAACAACAAAAGGTGTTATGACAGCAAATAAATTTCTCACCATCTGCCTTTGGCCAGCACGAGCCATTGCAATAGGCCTCATTTGAAATGCCCGCGCTTCTGGTAAGATAGAAGCAATTTCATTTCTCAATATGGATAACGGGTCATTTGTAGGTGCAAAGCATAAGCAATCTACCGCCTGGATTTGGCTGATTTGGCCTGGGAGGTTCAGAATGTCTTGTGCATCTTTTAGATGGCATTGGATACGAATATCATCTACACCTCCTTGCTCGAACAGACATTTAGCTATTTTCAGGCTTTTGCCTCCAATCTCTATCGTATCACCTTTTTTCAGCCCGAGCTTATCAGCCATTATATATCCAACGTAGGCCGTACCAGGTTCAATCGGATGGACCATTGGTGGTTTTTTCTGTCCTGGCGGACAGACCTCCGGAGCCAGGCCGGTCAGGATTACTTCAAATCCCCGCCACAATGTCTTACGCTGCAGAGTGGCCAACAAGTGGTTGTAGGAAAATCCTTTTGGAGAAGCAAGTTTTTCGAGGTATTCTTCCGGCATAGTTGCGTTGGTCAAGCCGCTGAGCAAAAACTGATTCATATCCGTGTCGTTTGGTATGATGTGGAGGTTATAGCCCATCGAGAGCATCAGACGAGCTGTCTCACGCTCGGAAGCTTTAGCGGCAGTGAAAACACATATAAAGAACGCAACCGCTGTTAATACCGCTAACAGGCTCAACAGGAAATTCATCTTTCGGTGAATGATCTCTTTTAAGATAAGATTAAGTATCAACATAGATTTTGCTGCCTCAATTTCAGTCAAGTCAATAAATTCATTCAGGTCTCGTTTTTCAGTTCAAGAGCTTAACTGGGATGAAGGCCATGGAAGTCTGCAATGGAAAGCTGCAAGTGCAACCTGAGCTGGATTCGGGAATAAGAACCAGGCCACCGGCAGGGATGATGTTGATCCAGCAGCCCGGCCGGGTGACACTATTGAGCCGGCTTGGTCCACCTTTTGGCCCTAAGTCGTACATCCAGGGATTAGCTCCTCGCCAGAACAGGCACTGGGCCGAAGCTGAAACACCGCCGCAACCGTGCCCGCGGCGGTCAAATTTCCATCCTTCGATCTGCTCGCCAGTTTTCAGATTATAGGCGTAAGGCCATGCGTAGACAGTATCATCAATAATCGTTGGATGACGGTTGTATTCGCCATGGCCGCCATCTATTGCAAGGCCGCTGTCGTGACTTATATTCCAGTGGATTTCTCCCGTTTGCGCATTAAAAGCGTAATAATAATAACGAATAGAATCTCCGGTAAGTTTCGACCCACTTAACAGGAGTATGTCTTTAGCATAGTTCAGATAAACGGGCTCCTCGAAATTGCTGACATCGATTTTCTTCTTATACACCAACTGGCCGGTTTGTGCATCCAGAGCAACCAGGTACTGCTCGCCGCCGTCGAACAGCGTTTTAACCGGCATACGGCCGACTATGTCGGCCAAGGCCTTTGGGCTGTGAGTCTCGACAAAGTACATCCGTCCTTCACCGACGGTAATAGTCGTGTTCACCACAAGGCCGTCCTTATATTTCCAGAGCTGCTTGCCGTTATTTTTCTCCAACGCGAACAAATACTCACTTACAACGAGTTTCATGTTTCTGTGCCACAAGGCATCGTCAGCTTCGTAGCTCGTCTCGGTATAAGAAGCGCCTTTCCGGCGACCACTTCCAAACAGCATATCGCCGGTGTAGGCAATGTAGCCCCAATCGCGCGGCTGGTCTCTGATGAGCTGGGGCATTTTGTGTGTGAGGCGACACCGGCCGGTCTGAACATCAAAGCCGTAACATTTATCCTCGGCTACCACATACAGAAATTGCTCGTCCACGACCATGCTGCCACAGTCCAGGAATACGCCAAGCCGCCTAGAGTTGGGAATCTTAGCTTCCCACAGAATCGTTCCATTATAAGCGTCTACGGCGAAGACGATGCAATCGCCCGGAACGAAAAGACGGCCATCTTTGAAAAGGGGCGGTACATTGCGGTGGTGACGGTCAATCATATGCCTCGGTCCTGGTCGGCCAAACCACTGCAGAGCCATTTGCCCCTTGACCAGCTCGTCGCTGCTACAGGCAGTATTGCCGGGCTCGGCGTACATGTGCGTCCACTCGCCTGCACCTTTTAGGTTTTCCCGTCTCGCCCACACCAGGACGATTTTATCACCCTTATATACCTTCCAGTCACTGAAAAGTCTTTGGTGCCACTTCTCGAAGTCGCCTTGCTCGTTTTTACCGGTTGGCTGAGCTAAAGCAACAACGCCGCCATAAGGCCTAAGTAGTGTAAAGATTTCGTCCGCTGAAGCAGGGAGTTTGCCGGTGCGTAGTGTTGCATCTGATACTATCAGGTTGGCAAAGCATCTGGTATAGGGCAGTTCTGTCGAGGTACCCTGGTGAATTACAACTCTGCCGTAAAGCCCCGCTTCATCGAGGGCCTTTCGTGCAACAGCAACTTTATCAGCGTCTTTTTCTACACCGATGATTTTTAAATCGGTTAGGCGTGCCAGCTCGCAGGCGAGCCGTCCTTCGCCGCTGTCCAGAACCAGGCAATAGCCTTTGCTGATGCCCGTTTGCCTGACAATATGCTTAGCCGCCTCAGCGTACAATTCGGTCAGTTCGTCGTTTGGATAGGGATTTGTATGTATTCGCGGCGTTACTACTTTGCTCTTACCTTTAACATCACCTCTAAAACAATGTATTTGTCCTCTATCTGTACTGACATACAAACCACCATTGATTGCGCTCAAGCCGTGGGCTGTTCCCGTAACAGGTGCGCTCCAAATCTCTCCGCCATTTTTGGTGCTCAGTGCTGCAACTTTATTTTCTCCGCCCACGAATAAAATATCGCCTGCCATAATCATTGAATACGGATAAACACATTCCACCGTCCACAAGTAGCAGTCTTTTAGCTTCTTCGATAGCTCCCCAAGCTCGGCCCTGATATTGCGTAGGTTTTCCTGCAGTTGCTTTGCTTGTAGTGTATCCTTGTCCAGTTTCTTAAGTTGTTTCTCGATTTCCTCACTCTGCTGCCTCAAATTATTCTTTTCTCTCGACAGCTCGAGATACCGGGCTCGATCGAATGCCGAGAGTTTGTTTTCTGATTGCATATATGCTATTGGGCCGTTTACAAGCATCCGTAAACCGCCAAACGTTGCGATTGTATCTTTCGTCTTCACATCGTTTGCATTGAGCTCTTTTGGGCCGCGGCCGGGCCCGGTTACCAGCACGTCCTCTGTCAGTAGTGTATATGCTCCACCGGCACTGGGGAGCTCCCCCAGCGGCCTGCCGTCTGAACGTGCAAACATCACTGGGCTTGTTCGCCCCGTGGGGACATACAGCCGCTCATCTGAGGCCAGCATGTAACCTTGTGGCGAAACACCTACTTTCTGCCTCCATTCGACTGAGCCATTTTCAGCATTCAGTGCAATTAAATACGCACCCTGGAGCGGGAACAGCCCCGCCGCAAAGTATACTTTTCCTCGATCTATGACTAATCCAGTTCGTACCGGCCACATAGATATCATTCGTTCGTTGCCTGGCAGAGTGCGGTTTTTGTCAGCAACCTTATACTTCCATACGAGCGAGCCGTCATCGGCTGAAAGGCAGTAAACGCACCCATCGTCGGAACCAACGTATACTCTTCCGGCGACGATAGTTGGGGCCAGTCGCACAGGCCCTTCCGTGAAGAAAGTCCAGCGCTGCTGTCCAGTTATCGCGTCCAGCGCATAGACCTTATCATTGGCTGATGAGCCGAAGTACACCGTATCACCGGTGCCAACCACGTGAAATGCCTGGTCATAAGTTACAGTTTGTCGTAGATTGTAATGATGATGCCAGAAATCCTGTTTTGCCGGTCCCGGCCAGGCAGGCTGGGGTGGATGGGTTGCCTTGAACACCCAAGATTGCTTCAACGGCAGTTCCAGCCGCTCACCTGTAACACAACTTCTATGATTGTCATGGTTAAAGGTAGGCCAATCTTCGGCCCAAACAAGTCCAGAGGTGACAAAGAGTACGGAGCAAAAGGCAGAAGCAACAATATATTTCTTCATCTTTTTTTTGCCTTGACAACGATCGCAATACCAGAGATTAAGACCAAGGCACTCAATCCAACGAGAACAAATATCGTGTTGCGGAGCAATGGGTATCCCTCCGCTAAGGGGGCAGGTTCCGAAACGCGTTCCGGCGTGTTTACACCGGGCGTCGCAGTGTTTTCTACATCCGCGGGCGAAATTTGCCGGTCATCATTAAGGGACTCAGATTCCACAACGAGCTCTTGATACCCAAAGGGGACACCGGGGTAGGAAGAACCCCCCATTCCTCTTCCTATTATCGAGCTCATCTCCATCTTTATCATAGGGTTTTCAGGGTCAAAGCCTAAAGTTTCTGCCACCCTGGCTTGCAAGTTCTCGTTCCATCTGGCCGGCAGCATCGTTCCCTGCAGCCATATGTAATCAAATCCACATTCGCAGTCCGCGCCGATTATGAAAAGAACAGAGGCCAGGTTGTACTCAGTTATTTCCTTATCCTTAAACAGCGGTCCAATCCATCGCGCTCTTCCGTAAAATACCGCCGCATACGTCTTGCCCAGCCCGGTAGTGCCGGGTTTGCTCAGACCCGCTATTGGCCCCTCCGCATCCAGGCCGAGGCTCCAAAGTAAGACTTTTTCCCTGAAGGCTGATTTTGAGTCCATCACTATAAGGACAGGGGGATGAGCGATGGGTTTAGGCATCAGTTCTATTTGCGAACTTATTTGCTCAATGGCAGCAGAGGCGGCTTCCTTTGCCCTTTTATTCTCCTGGTCATCAGCTCCTTCGATCAGCAGTACTACACCATAGGATTTGGCGACCTGTTGGAGGATTTCCTCGCGCTTTGGCGAGGAGAGAATATCATCAAGTGCTGACCACAGCGTTTCCTTGAAGGAACGGTCAGGTTCTGTAACAGGCACGACAAGGGATTGGCCATCAGGTGAGACCAGAACCGCGGAAGGGAAGGTTTGTATTGACCATAAATCAAGGAATTTCATTGCCGGATGGTTCTTTTGCTGGTCGGTATCAATTATTTCAGCCTTAATGTTGCTGTCCAGGAGGGCAGCGTATGATATTTCCCTGAAGCTGGAAATAATATCTGCCGGGGTGTCTTTGCTGATATAGCCGTAAAGATAATATGACTCAATACCGAAATCGACGAAGCCGGTCTCGCGAACGTTATATCTGCAGGCAAACGCAGGGTTGGTTTGTAAACAAATCCACAGACAAATAACTAAGATTAATCTGACTGGCTTAATCACTTCAAACGCTGTTCTCTGTTCTTAGAAACAATCAAACTTAATTTATGTTGGCCTCAATAAGTTATCTGGCCCGCTTATAACATTTATTATACAGTATAAACGTTTCGATGAAAAATACAAAATGTGGTCCTCCAGACAATACGTGAAAGTTTTCGGCGTGCGTAGTTAAGGCTATCACCTCGTCTTGCTGCATGAGGATCAGCGGTAGCTGTCTCTTGGTCTTTTGTAGACTCGATCGACATGGCCGTCCAGGAAATTCACGTTGACACCTCCTTCTGTTTGGCCTGGCTTGCGGCCGTGTGGAAAGATCCCTTGTTTACGGAAAAAATCGCATACTACCCAAATCTCCGCCTGTCTGGCATTAACACACTGACGATACCGCTCATTCTGGATGTCGGTCATGCTTGTTTCGAGGAGCCAATCACGATGGGCCTGCATACCGTGCAATGTTAATTGCCGCGGCAGGAAGTACGCAGGGTCGCGCCATGTCCTTCCATCTAGCTCCTGCTTGTTTGTGCGGAAACTCCAGTACAAGTAGGTGATGTTGCCGAACTGGCGGTTCTGTGGTGTATCAATTACTGAATCTACACCTCCAGGAGGCACGCCGCCATTTGGATCGTTCGCGAACTGCTCCAGGAAATTGGCCTGCGGGCAATAGAAGGCTTTCATCAGTCCATCATCTCTGTATGCATTGAGCTTCTCCAATAACCCACGGTGAGGATTGTGCTCAGTCGGCTCCAGCGGATAACGGTTTTTGTTGTCATCGTTAGCATACATAATCAAGGCAAGGTTTACCTGCCGAAGGTTACTCAGGCAGCTTGTCTCATTTGCTCTAAATCGGACCTTGTGCAAAACGGGTAACAGTATCCCCATCAGCAGGCCGATAACAGCAATGACCACTAATAGCTCGATCAAGGTAAAACCAACTTCCAGCCGATTGTTTTCTCTCATTTTGTGTTACTCTCTCTGTTTTTCACCCACATTACGTTCAGCCTTACGGAATTCGACCCAAACGCCGTAATTTACTTTTTCACTGCCTGGAGGTTTCGGTATGTGGACGCGATATTCTTTGATTCCCAGGTCGCTCATAAGATTATACAGTTCATTAGCTGTTTTTTCAACATCATAACTCATTCTTCTACCCTGTTTCGCCCGGATTTTTTTGGCTGTTTCAACAGGCAGATTTCTTGAGAAACCGCGTCCGACATAAGCTACGGCACGGGGTTTGAGAACACGGTATATCTCGCTGAATGCCTGCACCTTGTCTTCCCAGGAGTGGAAAGAACCTCTGGAGACGATGATATCCGCGTAATTATCACGGAAGGGAAGAGCATGGGCATCAGCAAAGATGGCACTGACCCGGTGCCCGAAGCCGTGTTTTTTGGCTTCCTCACAGAAATATGGAAAAAAATGTGGGTTGATATCGGCATTGATCCAATGAAGCCGTGTACGCTTGCACAATTCGACAATGAGGGTTCCTGGTCCGCTTCCCAAGTCGATCCCGATACCGGTTTTTTTATCGAGGTTGAAATCTGTAACAATTTGCTCGGCTAACGGAGCATATACCGGCGCCAGCGCCCCACGGCTTGCTTTTATCATACCAAGAGCTTTTCGCTGGGACCCTGCTTCGCGGGAACCCTCAGTATATTTCGCGTCCGAAGGTGCCAGCGAGGGTTTCTTGTTCAAACTGCAAGACCCGCAGAGGAATAATATCAAGGCAAGAAAAATAAATCGCTTTGATAACTTCATTGTCAAGCTGATCTCCACTCAACTTTGGCGTCAGTTATGTAATCCGGATACGTGTCGTGCTTAACAAGAATGTTACACTTCCGGGCTACTTCGACCGAAGCACAAAAGCCTTCCATCCTCAAGAGTCACAATTATTCGACCGTCGCGGTCAACAGCCAGGCCCCAGGGAACGGGAGCCGACGGCACCGGCTGGGACCAGAGTATCTTGCCATCCTGAAGGTTCAAAGCGACGACCTCTGACTCCTTGGCAACCACCACGGCATTGGCGCACAATGCCAGGGCGGTGCTATCCTTGCAAGCGTAGCTCCACAACGGTTTGTCCTGGATGCCCAGTCTACTCCAATCGACGTTGAACCGATTGCCGGGTTCTCTCATACGTTTGCTTAATAACTTTCTGTCGATATGAGCGAAGCAGGAGACCCTTTTGTTGTTCTGGTTGGTTACCCAAACGATGTCTCGCTCGCCGCTCGCTGCGAGGAAAACCTTGTTAAAGACGGTAGCATCGAAGACGTCATACTTCGGGTGCGCATAGAAGGGCTTGCCGCAAGCAACAACCTGATCTCCGAGGAGAGAAAGCTCCCAGCCACGTGGACTTTGTGACACGCATTCTGCTAATTGCTTAGAGTCATTAAGGCATTTTCCGTCCGTGATATTATAGACAGCCGGTGAGAGGGAAGTTCCGCTGGCTATGTAGAGCCTGCCGTTGTGAAGTAGTTGATGACCCTGCACGCTTACTCCGGTGCGAGCCTGTCGGTCAAGATGGCCTGAAGTGTTGTTCTGCCACTTTATCTGGCCGGTCGCGGTATCGAGAGCATAGACATAAGTACCGTCGTAATTAACGATACCCGCCGCTACATATGCAATCCCGTCTTCAACCAGCACTCCGCTCGCAGCTGGCCAGGTTGAGAGGAACGAGCCATAAACAGGGATTTTTCGCTCTATGGGAGCCGCACGGAACCGCCAGAGTAGCCGGCCTGTTCGTGCCTCGAATGCATAGACCCATCCGTCGCCGGAGCCTACCAGAGCACGGCCTTTCCAGATAGTTGGCGGAATGCGGACCGCTCCGCTGGTATAGGCCTTCCACCGCAGCTTGCCCGTTACCGCATCCAGTGCGCGCACGATACCATCAGGACCGCTGACTAATATCAGGCCGCCAGCGGCGACTGGAGCAGTTGGAAGAGGGGCCGCCGGCGGAGAGGGCGTCTCAGGCGTAAACTGCCAGAGCAGCTCGGTCTTATTGGGGACAGATGCTTTTGTTGTGGCACTGCCGGTGTTGTCTGCGCGGAAGGTGGGCCAGTCTGCTGGCGATTCAGGCAGGCTCGCTACCTTCGTCACATCGCCGGTACCCTTCTCCAGACGCTGCGATTCGGTCGCATGTGGGCTGAAGTCGAAGTTGCCTGCGGGTCCCAGAGAGGTGATACCATAGAGCGTAAGCTGGCAATCGCATACCGACGGCCACCAGTATAATAGACCGTTAGCGATAGTTACACCATCATGGCAGGGGGGTCGCATTGGTGAAATCCACTGCGGGCTATTGCTGGCTACGTCTAAACGTACCGAACCGCCGCCGGCCCGGAAAAAGATGGCGTCGGCGGAGCCTGTCGGCCGAGTGCAGGCACGACGACTTTGATTTATTTCCGCTAATACCTCACCGGTAAGCGCAGCAAATTTTTTGCTCGGATGCTTGTCAATTTGTCCGCTAAGGCCGTAGAGCCCGTCATCTCGCAGGACCAATTGAAAGTTGCTGTAGGGATTCTCCCAGAGGATACTGCCGTCTTCGGCCGAGACAGCAAGAAGCTTGCCGATTGGTGGGCCGGCGAAATACAGGGCCCTATCACTGCATTTCAAATAGCATGTAGTTCGCCAGTTGGTGCGCCAATCCTGCCGATTCAGATATGACCCGATTGATTTGAACAGTTCCGGGGCGTTGTCCGGCGTCTTTCGCCAGACAACATCGCCGTTCTTCGCATCCAAACAGGCAAGGAACGTTCCGAATCGAAAGATGTAAATTCGGCCGTTCTTCATACACATAGCCCGGCTGTCAATCGGCTCATCCTCTCGATAACTCCACAGGACCTTTTTAGTTTTTGGGTCGATAGCGAGTACATTCCGACCAAATCCCCAGGGGTGCGTTATGTACGCCTTCTTGTTGTCTTTAATGCCGTCGGGCTGATTGAAGCCTTTTGATATTGGATTCCAAGGCCAGCCATGTGCTTCACGGCGCCACCTCTTTGTCGGGTCTCTTTGCTCCTGCTGGCCGGTTAGCGCATAGAGCACGCCATCTTCCATTCCCATCCACTTCCAAAATGTCCCGCCGGCAAGCTCCACCGACGGGATTATCTCGTCTTTCAGCCGGCCGGTCGCCGTGTCGATAAGCTTGCAGGATTTGTCGTCGCCAACATACAGAGTCTCTGACGTTGCTATCATCGTATTGCGGTGGATCATAACGCCCTCAGCCAGGTCACGCTGCCAGAGCATCGTGCCGTTGTAGCCGTTGAACGCGACGAGCTTGTTGAGGAAAGGCTCTTCGCGGGTTTTGAAGGCCACGTGTCCGAAGGCTTTGAATACACGACCGGCCGATGCCACTGCCACCTGAGGCACCGGTGCATACCGCGGCTCAGCCAGAAACTGCGTCAGATAGGGTGCCAGAATGACGTGGTCTTCCGATTGTGGGTTGTTGTCCGGGCCGTGATAAGGGTGACTCCAGTCATCTATCCCTTCGGGGAAGGGTTTGACCAGGACCTTACGCCCCAATAACGCTTTGCCTTCGGGGCGCAATACACGCAAGGCCTCAGCTTCTGGAATTCTGGCAGCCCCGCTCGCTGCGACCAGAGCGTCGGCTATATTGTCGGCCAGATGCAATGTCGTTAAATCACCTTGCTCAACAAAAATACGTTTCCCATAGAGACCTGCATCGTCGACTATTCTGCGGGCTTTCTCGACAGCTTGTGATCGAGGCAATTGCATATATATCAGCAACTCGCTGTCGCGAGCCAGTTCGAGAGCAAGTTCGCCCTCAGCATCGCCCAGCACTACACAGATTCCGCGGGTAACGCCGATCCTCTCAAGAATCGACCGGTTCTGCTCGGCCGTAGAGACAAGGGTCTGATAGAGCAGAATACTGGCAATTGCCGTTAATAAGCACACCTTTATCTTTCCCATTTTTCTTCCTTTCAAGAATCTTAAGTAATACAATCTTTTTATTAAAGAGAATTTTTTCAGCAATCAAATTTTAATCTGGAAACAAACTGTTGTCAAAGGCTTCTTTTAGCAGGGGCGCGTGCCTTTTCTCAGCAGGTTACCCGGACCGGTTTTTACGAATTATTGCAAGATGAGATTCCTCTCACAAACCGGACACATAATAGTCCATAGGTTCGACCTCTTTGCCATCGGGCAGGCGGTAGGGTTTGTCGCCGAAGTTGACGGTGACCGTGATGCCGTTCGCAAATGTAGTTTGCTGAATATCCCTGTCCGGCGTAAGAAAACAGTGATCGGTCATTTCGGCGTAGCCTACTGCGCGGGCGACAGGACATACGTTTTTGTAGCTTTGAACAAATCGAGTTTTGTTCTTCTTCCATATCTGGCGGTTGAACATAAACATCGGCGGTGTGCCATAGAGAATGTTGAAAAGGTCGCGCTTATCCCATAACGCAGGCAGCTTATTATTGTAATCACCCCAGTACCACTGAGCCACAACGCAGTCGTGGTAGACCAGCTCACAGAGCGGCAGCCGGTATTTATGTCCAACCTGAAACTTTTGCACCCGCTCGGGGACCTCGTCCCAGGCCTTGATCATGTTTCGCCCGGCGTCGGGCACACGATACGGCCCGAGACTGAGCATGCCCTCGAAGTAGTGAACATAGGGCACAGCGGCATCGTGCCCCGTCTCGCTGCCTGTTACAAGTTTCATATCTTCGGACATAAAGCGCAGCAGCTCCATTTTCCAGTGACGGCTTTCGCTACGGGTCATCGGATGGTCGGGATGATAGCATTCACGCCATGGCGAAGCTGTGGTTGTATCAATAAAACGACAGCGATAAGGATGGGTCTTTAGTTCCTCAGGTACACGCTGACGGGCATATTTCGGTGCCTGTTTATCGCACAAGACGCCGCACGGATACATATTTCCATCCTTTCCCCTAACGTTCCATCCCTTACGCCAGTTGCCGTTTTTATCGAGCATGATGTCCTTCGGCCATGCTGCCTGCGTCCAGTCGGGATGCAAGCCGCGAAGCTTTTGTTTGACTATTTCCGGGTCCATCAGGTCCTGATAAATGTCGTAACGACTCGTCAGAACCCCATCCATCTCGTTCATTGCCTTGATAGTTTCCGGCGGACGACGATTGCTCCATAGTATTCGCTCAATGCCGAGCGATCTCATCTGGTGAACAATATCAAGGGCGTCCCTTTCCCAGCACCAGACATTTACTGCTCCGATGAGCAGGTCTACATTCGAGTTTTCCCTTTGTTTTTGTTTTAGTGTCTTGAGCAGGCCCGCCTTTTGGGTATAAGAGCGATATCGTTTGCAAATAGCGACATGTCCGCCTTTATCAAAGAAGATGTAACGAAGCCGTCGAGTATAGCCGAAGTTATCCTTTTGTGAGTCCCAATTCGGTGCGATGCAGAGATTGCCGTCCAAGCGCTTGATGGCGATAATGGCGTCGTCAGGCGTTTCGATGATAGCCATATGGCCTTTCTGTCCATCTGTCACGCCCCAGAAGGCCATACAGATTCCATGACCGCCATAAGCGATGAGCCACATCGGTTTAATTGTCTTATCCTCAACAGGGTAGGAGATTCCCTCATTCATGGGCACGACGAGATATGTGTTAGGTTCTGTTACGAAGGGATGAGGAAAACCAAGTGACCGTTTCAGGTTTCCGTTTGCAGAAAGAGTTAATGTGAATTCCGGCTTATCTTTATCCAGCCGAAGCTCGGTTCGGACATCCATATTCAAGCCCGGCTGATTCCAGGTCATTTCGATTCCATCTTCCAGCTTTCGGCTTTGTATCACCTTGCCTTTTGTAAGAGATTTCTGTCGCCATGTGTGGCCTGCGCGTTTGTCGGTAACCGATAGGGTTCCATCATCGGTTTCAAGTGTAACTGAGATTGCAGCATTGCCGACAGACAGTTTCTGCGCCGTCGCTTCACAGCAGCAGTATAACGCCAATCCAAAGAACAGTAGAATTGCTTTTTTGCAGGTGTTCGCCATTAAAAGCCCTTTTCTTCCGTGAAAAATATACTTTGCCATATGGTTCCTCCTTACCCAAACCGACCGATTTCTCAAAAGTTTTGCAATGACCATTATCTTAAAGTTTTTGAATCCTCAACGGCTTTTCTGCTTAATTATCGCTTTGGCTGCTTCGGGTCCCAAGATGTATTCAAGGCGGTTTGCAATCCACCGAGCTTCGTCGTCAAGCTCAAGCTTTCTGTAAAAACGGAAAAGTTTGGTATAACGGCTGATGACATCGAATCCAATACTGTGTTGAAGCTTACGCAGACAAACCGGGCAAAGGTGCATTGGTCGGGAGTCGCTCTCTTTTAAGTGGTTAGAACCGTTCAGCACGCACTTAAAATATATACAGTGCGTTAAGCCGAACATGTGCCCCGTCTCGTGAACGAGAACCTTGCAGCTTCGGCGTAACAGGATCTTTTGGTAGTCCTTTGTGCGTTTATTACCATAAAAGGCCGGGTCGTAACGGGCAAAACTGTAAACTCCGACTCGAGTTCGAAGCGATGCTTGGCCAAAAACGAAATTCCACGAAGGATCAGGATATAAATCTTCCATTGTAATCGCCAGGACACAGAAAGCATCGGCAGGAAGTTTGCCTTTGAGAATAGTCAGTACGTCGCCCGTCAGGATTTGCCGATTTCGGGTGAGAGAGTTGATACGAGTGGTAATAGCCTGGCCGCTGAGAGTCAAGCGAGGAAGAACTTCTACCTGCATATCAAAAAAAGCACCAGCGTATTCTTTCAAGCTTTCGACCAAGGGAATTTGATTTGTCGGAGGGTCTCCGCTTTGCGTGAACCCAAATTCCCCCAGCGGTTGCAAGTAGATTTTGCTGCGAATTTTGTCGGGTCGGTTTGGCTTGGACTTGACGAACTGCTCAAAGGTCTGCCCGGTTTCCCGATGCACGGCCAACCAGTCGCCGGGTTTCGGATGGGGGATAGCTGTGAAGTCACCGCCAGGTTCCAATGCCTTCCTGAGAGTTTCTGAAGCTATCTCGGTTGAGCCGATTGCCTTAAGTCTCTCATCGGCGGTAGGTGGTTTGAAATTCATGGCTAAAGTCACTGAGAAAGTCGAAAAAATCGTGATTGAAAAAAGCAGCCGTTTCATATTGGTTTTTCAACATTCATCTACAGGTCAAGTTCTGCTAAAAAAGTTATCCTGGATCAGCTTCTGAGTCAAGGTTTAAAAATTCTTTTGTATGTTTCCAGGTCCCGATAAAGGATAAATGAATTCGGTATCGATTATGGTGACCGCACCCAGACTGAAGGTGGGTCAGCTTGTAGGCAGATACCACACCAGGTTCTACAATGTTGACCACTTCTATAACTTGTGTAACCAAGTAATCGCTCAAAAGCCAACGTTGACATTTCCAATAGAACTTTTCGGCACTCATGACCGCAGACCTTGATTTTGCGGCGTTAGACAGGATTAACAGGATTGTATTTTGGTCTTGTTGTATCCTGTAAATCCTGTCTGCAGAGCTCTAACGAAGAATATGAACGTTGCCTATTCGCACGCGTTTCAGCCCGGCGGCCTCGGCGGCTGCAAGGCATGCTTCTGCTTGCTTCCACGATGTCGAGGGTAGGTCCGTCATAAGAAAATCACCGTGAAACCCAAGAAGGGCATACGGTATGTTTGGGTCCAGCTCAGCAATGAACGATGCTATCGCCTGAACCTCCTGTGTGTCAATGTAGCCCGGCACGAGTAGTGTGCTGGCAACAAGTGGCGGTGGTTCCGGCCTTTCCGTTATACGCCTGGCAGCGGCTGCAAAGTTTTCCAGGGTGCGACTATTATCAACGCCGCAAAGTGCATAATGGATACTTTTATCCATAGCTTTCAAATCGAACTTTATACAACCACCACTTTCCAGAGACAGGTCCATCATCTTTTCCAGCAGCGCCGGACTCATAGATCCGTTTGTCTCCCAGCAAATGCGTAAGATCCTCTGCTGGTTCTGTTTGCGTGCTAACTTTGAGGCTGCTAATGCATGAGGCAACTGGCATGTAGGGTCACCACCAAAGAAGCAGATGCAAGAAGTATTTTCAGTTACACCTTCTGCAAGCTCCGCAGCGGTGTGCGTTTTGCTCGTTGTCGAATGCTGCCGGTAGTGCCAATTCTGACAAAACAGGCAGTCAAATGTACAGGCCTCATAGAATACCGCCAGGTTCATATAGCCGTGTTCCGGCCCACGTCGGTGCGTCCATTCGGGGTATCCAGCACTACTACCCGCTGCGCATACCCAGTCAGCAACGCAATTGGTTGGCAGCGGGTCGTAGTACCACGATACTGCGGACTCTTTAGGAGTACCGCCCCTTAAACGCCCATCTTCGTTTCTGCGCACACCACAATATCCCCGCCCACCGGCAGGAATGCGGCATTTGTTTTGACAGAGGCCACATTGAATACCCTCCGGGCCGGACGGAGGTAAGGCGGCAAGGCCAAACCTTTCGCGGCTTTGGGCATGAATCTCTTGAAGCTCAGTCAGGCATTCGTTGCCAGCCATACGTATGCACTCGGCGCAAAGCAATAATGCTTTGGATATTTCGTCGGAGACCTTACCGCATTTTTTGCATGTAGCCATAATATGCCAGCTTCATCAGTTAAAAACTACCAATTTTGTTGAAGATATAAATGCGGTTTTCACTGCGCATTTCTAACTATTTCAGCTCAATCAAAGACTTTGGCCCCATTACTTTCATAGCAAAATCGAAAGGACTGATCAACGTATACAGTATACAGGGCGAATTGTTTTCTCACAACTGATAGAATCCCTTCTAAAACACCATTTCGGCAAATGAGTCAGTCTATATCGAGGCGGCTATCGGATATGAGCTGCCGAGGGGCCGCAATCTGAACCAATTAGACGCAAGAATTAGCACATGGAGTTTATTCACATGACCTTTGACTTTTTATGAAAAAAATATTAAGGTTAGTATCCTGAATGTGTGTTACTAACGAGTAAAGAAAGGAAAGTCTCATGGTGAGGTTTGTGTTCGGTATCCTTATTGGACTGTTTAGCTGTCTGACTGCAGCCGAAGTGTCGAATGACATCCTTATTGCTGACTTTGAAGGCGATGATTATGGTAACTGGAAAGTAACCGGGGAAGCCTTTGGCGCTGAGCCTGCGCGCGGTACACTTCCTGATCAGATGGACGTCAGCGGCTTTGAAGGCAAAGGACTGGTTAACAGCTATTTCAAAGGCGATGGCACCACCGGCACACTGACCTCGCCACAATTTAAGATTGAACGCAGATATATCAACTTCCTGATTGGCGGCGGCAAACACCCGGGCCGAACCTGCATCAATCTGCTTGTTGACGGTAAGGTTATTCGCACCGCGACAGGACCAAACGATAGGCCCGGTGGTACGGAGCGACTTGATTGGCACACGTGGGACGTCTCCGACCTTGCCGGAAAGACCGCGCAGATTCAAATCGTGGATAGTCAAACAGGGGGCTGGGGTCATATCAATGTGGACCATATCTTTCAGAGTAACAAGAAGGTGGAAATTGAAAAAACCTTGAAGCTGGTCTTGTGCAAGAGATACCTCAATTTTCCAATTAAAAATGGTGCTCCCAAGCGGATAATGAGTGTCATTATCGATGGCAAAATTGTCCGTGAGTTCGAGATTGAGCTGGCAGATGCGGAACCTGACTTCTGGGTCTTCCTGGATGTTAGCGCGTTCAAGGGAAAACAGGCGATAATACGGGTGAATATGTTGGGCCGAGACTCGAAAGGACTGATGTCCATAATCCAAGGTGATACGATCAAGGGCGCGGAGAATTTGTACCGGGAGAAATACCGGCCGCAGTTCCATTTTTCGTCGCGACGCGGCTGGAACAACGACTCCAACGGCCTGGTGTTCTACAAGGGCGAGTACCACCTGTTCTACCAACACAATCCTTACGGCTGGAATTGGGGTAATATGACCTGGGGCCATGCTGTTAGTGAAGACCTGGTGCGTTGGAAGGAGCTGCCCGACGCGATTCATCCTGACAGGCTGGGGACGATTTTCTCCGGTTCGGCTGTGGTTGATGTGCATAATACTGCCGGTTTTCAGACGGGTGACGAAAAGGCGATTGTGTGTATTTACACCTCTGCCGGTGGAACTTCGGCGATGTCGAAAGGCCAGCCATTTACCCAGTCCATTGCCTACAGCAAT
>Ga0209636_10001867_pt1 | contig 21329 bp, 20 predicted proteins | sample DeeMarSWOR152_54_FD_187464 | JGI IMG/M metagenome (GOLD analysis project Ga0209636, IMG submission 187464) | Marine sediment microbial communities from White Oak River estuary, North Carolina - WOR-1-52-54 (SPAdes) (version 2) | ecosystem: Environmental > Aquatic > Marine > Intertidal zone >...
ATTATTGAGAAAGCGCGGGAGCATGCCTTTGATCTGGTGAACAGGTGAACAGTTGTAATACTTATTTTTGTGGGATTTTTGTTATCTGTAGAATGGCTATTGGTTTCGATTTTGTAATTCAGAAGCCAATTCTTCGAGCCATTTATCTGCATACTCTTCTAGTTTTTTCTCTCGGAATTGAGACCATCTCTCATTTTCTTGAGGGTGCTCGTACAATACATGTTTGAACATGCGGAAGGCTCCTTTACCCTTTACTTCTCTCTGTAACCTGTTCTTGAGGTTAGTATCTTCAACTGTTTCTATGAACTCTTCCATGAAGGTGTATGCCTCAAAGGGGTAGATGGGTTCAATGTACACGTATCGTTTATCTTCGTATTGTTCATCATACAACTCTGTGTTCACAATTTCTCCTGTTTCCAAATCGAGGTAGTTTTCACCTAAACCACCAAAATTATCTAATGCCCAGATCAGGTTATGCTTGTTCACTTTTGGGAGCTTCATGATACAGTGGATTCTCGTTACCATTTAAACATTTACCAAATGAGGGGTTTTCATTTGTCAGCGTTATTACACCACCCACACAACAATTAATACGCAATGTATATATCACAGATAGCTGATAACAGCTTGGGAGGTTCTACCATGAACTTTGATCCAATCGCAGATGATCCTGTACCAGATGAAACCTATCCCGCCATTCTGGCACCTGTCACCTTCAAAAGTAAGGGAGAACAGATCATTGGAGTTACACTTCAAGCACAAGGGGAAGGCCCTCATCCAACTGTAGTATTACTGCATGGGTTTCCCGGTAATGAACGAAATTTTGATTTAGCCCACATCTTCCGTCGAGCAGGGTGGAATGTCCTTGTATTCCACTACAGAGGTTCCTGGGGCAGTCAAGGATCATTCTCATTTACTCACGTTCTAGAAGATGTTTTGTCTGCGGTAACTTTTTTGAGATCCAAGAATACGTGTGAGTTATACCATGTCAACCCTCAAGAAATAGTTTTAATCGGACACAGCATGGGTGGATTTGCTGCCTTAATGACTGCTGCTAATGATCCTCACATCCACGCAGCAGCATCAATTGCTGGGTTTAACATGGGTTATTTCGTTCAGAACACTGTCGCAGATGACCAAGCACTAGAGGTAGTCACCCAATTCTTCGAAGAAGGGTTGCCACCATTACAGGGGACATCTGCTGAAAAGTTAATACAGGAAGCTGTATCAAATGCAGAACCCTGGAATTTGCTGAACTACACTGAACAACTATCCAGCCACTCGCTCCTCTTAATTGGAGGCAGCCGTGATGAAACTGCACCCATCGAGATGCATCACCAACCACTGGTTCAGGCATTAGAGCATGCTCAAACCCTCACTCATGCCATCTTAGATGCAGATCACTCTTTTTCAGACAAAAGGGTCACTCTGGCCAGAAAAATACTTTCGTGGCTTGAATCACTCTGATAGAATGTATACCTATCAATCCGTGTAATCCACTTCAGAAATTGATCCTTCAAACAAATATCATTAGGTTTATTTGTTACACGTGCAACAGCAAAGTAACCAAGAGAGTTCGGTGAGATGCTCCACTATTGACAGCCTTTCAAAAAGTTTTAAACGCTCTATCCAAGAATGTGCTATGGAACCCTTCAAAGATGAAATCATCGAGTTCACAAAAGAGCTCATAAGAATACCTACTGTCAACCCATCTGGTGAACACTATACTGAGTGCGCCTCTTTACTCCACGAAAAATGCAGCCAGCTCGGTCTGGACACTACAATTGTTGAGTGCGACGGCCTCCCCTCCATTGTTGGAGGCAACGGAAGAGGAATCCTCCACTTCCACGGCCACTACGATGTAGTACAAGCAGATAAATCCCAATTCGACCCGTACATCAAAAATGGTAACCTCTACGGGAGGGGCTCTTCAGATATGAAAGGGGGAATAGCTGCCATGCTCTACGCTCTCCACGTTTTAGACTCTCCCGACATTACCTTTTCTGTAACACCTGATGAAGAAACTGGTGGCATCCACGGGGTGCACTGCCTCCTTGAACGATCTGTAATAGCACCCAAAGCAGTGTTAATGCCAGAAGTGTCCTCAAACAGAATCTGGCACGCCTGCAGAGGAGCTCTCGCTTTAGATATCACAGTAAAGGGAAAATCTGCCCATTCTGTCTACCAGCATTTAGGGACGAACGCTTTTGAGGAAATGCTTGACGTAGCCCAGGAATTCAGAAAAATAGATCCTGGCAAAGGAACCCTCCTACTGGGAGGAGCACTCAAAGGAGGAACCCAATTCAACATGGTTCCCGAAGCCTGCTCATTTACTATTGATTGGCGCTTCCCCCCTGATCAAGCCCTTGCCACTGTAAAAGACAAGGTATTCACCATCATCAACACTATGAAAGAGAAAGGAAACCCTATTGATACCAGTATACTTTTAGAGACTGATGGGTTCCACACATCAAAAACTGAAAAAATCTGCACAATCACCCACGAAGCAGTTCAGGAAATACGCGGCACATCTGAATTTGAACTCTGTCGCGGATTCCTGGATATTAGACACTTTGCCCACAAAGGCATTCCCGCAGTTGCGTACGGTCCAGGGTTGCTGGAAGTTGCTCACGGCCCCACAGAATACGTAAGAATAAAGGATTTAATGGATGCATTTGCTATATATTGCCTAGTGGGAAGGAGATTTATCGACAGTTCTTAACAAAAATATTCCAATGATATAACAATCCATCGTGTTGCACAGCCCGCAGCCAAAAAAGCACGGGGGTTGTCACATTTTCTGAGAATGAACCTTTCTTGGGTTAATGAATTGTCTCTTTATGATTGCTTTGTGGATGGAATGATAATTCAACTGAAATGTTACACGTGTAACACGTTGGCATTCAAAGACGTGACAGCCCTAAAGTACCACAACATTTTTAAATATCAAATCCAAAAAATATCCAGCCGCGGTAGCTCAGGTGGGAGAGCGCTAGACTGAAGATCTAGAAGTCGCTGGTTCGATCCCGGCCCGCGGCATGAAACAGGTGGTTATGTCCTAACCACTCATTCTTTTTGATTTTTTTATGAATAAAAGTTTGTGAATATATTTCAAATCATATATAATTTGTTTTTATATAAGAGTGATAGATATACTTTACAGATTTCAATGGCAATAGAACACAAAAACCAAAGGAATTGGCACCTGGGTATACACTTACGATTACGCCAACAGGTTAATAAAGGTAGAAGAGAATGACACCACACTGGGAGAGTACGTCTACGAGAGTGATGAGAGGAGAATTCAGGTGATGGAAAACAACGAAACAACCACCTACATATATTCTGGCTCGAACGGTTTGTACGAAGAAACTGAAATCAAAATGGAATCCCAGACGAACATGAGCGTTCACATGTGTTTGGTTTTTAACACCAACCTGACATTCTTATACTCAGATTGTTACACGTGTAACAAATTTGAGATAAATGCCGACTGATTGGTAACCTGCTCATTCAGATTAATGCGCAATAGTTTTGCTTGTTATTTATTCACCAAATTTGGAATTTCATTGGTTCGTAAGAAATGCTTACAAATTGCATGCGAAAACTCTATACTGTGGCTTTCCTCAGTCCTCATGTGCATGGCAAACCGTACTTTTTTGTAATGGTTTCGGATAGGATGTGGACAAAGTGGGGTAAGCCTCGGGAGGGATTTGAACCCTCGATCTGCCGCTTACGAGGCGGCCGCTCTACCAACTAAGCTACCGAGGCTTACATTAATTCTGATTCTAGCCATATAAATCTATCTCAATCTACATCTCCCAGAACCACTTCCCATTCTTCTGCAGAACTTTCCCGTCCACCAAAATCTTACCATTCTTCATAGACTTCACAATATCCACATGGATTGCACTCTCATTCACACCATTACATGCCTTATACGCATTGCCCAGAGCAAGATGGATCGTATCTCCAATTTTCTCATCAAATAATATATTCCTGGTAAAGGTAGTAATCCCTCTGTTGGTCCCAATACCCAGTTCACCCAATCTCTCAGAACCCTCGTCCGTCCCCATCAACTTCTTCAGAAACTCCCCATTGCGAGAAGCTGAACTCTCAACGACCACGCCCTTTTCAAAGGTTAACCGCACATTCTCCATCAAAACACCTGAATACACCAGCGGTATATCAAAATAGATGTATCCTTCTGTAGAATCATCCACAGGAGCAGTAAACACCTCCCCAGAGGGCATATTGTGCTTCCCTATAGAGGCTACTGCCACTCTCCCCTCAATAGACATGGTTAGCTCTGTTTCCTCCCCTTCAATCACCACATGGTTCCCTCTGTCAATAACCTCTTTCACTTTGTACATGACTTCAGCCTCTTTTTCCCAGTCCCTGATAATGGCACCATACACAAAGTCTGCATACTCCTGTAGAGACATTCCTGCTTCCTGAGCCAGTGCACACGTAGGAGTTACAGTACCGCACCATCTTTTCGTCAGAACTTCCTGCTTTATAGGTTTCTGCATTAATTGGTACTTCACAAACTTATCGGGGGAAACATTTCCCAGAGCTCTCGTATTTGCTGTGGATTGTATCTTAATGTAGACATCGGTTTTTTTAACCATCTCAAAGTAATGATCTGGAAAGTTATCCACATACTCATCAGGAACCACATCAAGAAAAGCTCTCTCAGTCTCAGGGGATCGCTGTACAATCACGGTAGTTCCCCCTTTCTTGGCCACCTCTTTCACGATCTCACGCGAGAGCTCCTGTCCGTAATCCTCCACAATTACCATGACGTGGTCTCCCTTTTTTACCTCACAAGAGTAATCTACGATGATTTTTGCATGTTCTGTAATTCGTGGATCCATTGGTTCACCTGCTTCAGGTTTATTTATCCTCTTAAAAAGGTATGCCCACGTAGAGGTTGTCAAATCTTGAGAGGATGATGCTGTTACACGTGTAACATTGGGTTACTTATCTATTGTTTGCATATTATTGACAAAAAGAAATTCATGAACTCAGAGAGGTTCCATTTACCTAATAGAGGTATACTTTAAAGAATTCTTTCAACATCACCAGAAATTCTTTTCCAATCATTGTCATTACCTATGCCATACTTCGTATGACCACCCCACTAAAAGAGGGTTTAAATAGTTTAGAAATTTAGAAATCAATATCTTCATCAAAAATAATGGAACATAACTAAAACTCAGCAAATTGTTACACGTGTAACACTGAACCCACCAGTGGTCTCTTCAAGAAGAAACCTTTATCTGCTCAACAACTGATCACCACCATGCATCCCAGGCACCTTTCCATACTCCTCATCTGTTTCCTCTCCTTCATACTGGTATTCCAGAGCTCTGTCAGACACGATCTCCCCCTATCCTGGGATGTCTGGTATCACTTGCGCATTTCACGACAATTCAGCACTGGAGAATTTACATGGGATTCCGGTTCTTTCGGACCAGAAGGAAGATCCCACAGCTACCCTCCCGTATTTCACGTGATGACTGCTCTCATATACACTGCTGGTATCCCTCTGGAAGAGATAGCTCGATTTTTACCCCCCTTTCTCTTCGTTTTAACCATATTTTCTTTTTACATACTGGTAAAGGAAGTTTTGAACGAAAAAATTGCGTTAATAGCCTGTTTGTTCGCCACAGTGTCCCCCATTATACTAGATAGAGCCATGTCTTACACACCAGAAGCGCTCTCTTTCATTCTGTTCAATTTAGGATTAACGTTCTTCTGGAAAGGCAACTGGAAAATGACTGGTCTTCTGGGCGGGTTACTCGTTCTTACCCACGGGATAACCAGTGCAGCCTTTTTTTCCATTCTAGTGCTCTACACGTTCTTCTCTCTTTTAGTGTTAAAAGAAAATTACTTAAAAAACCTCTTTTTAGTCATTATACTGTCCGCATTTATTGCTTCTATCTGGGCTCTCCAAGGTATACCTGCCTTCGTACCTTACGGAGGTAAAGAACCCCTCCAACTGTACCCTCAGAAACTGGGATGGATACAGTGTTTACTAGCCTTTTTAGGGTTAACATATATATCTAAAGATAAAAAGAGCATATTTGTGCTTTCTTTTGCAGGAACTCTCTTTTTGCTGTCACAGAATCCAGTATCCCTCCCGTATCGATTCATAGAATTTTTGGCCTTTCCCGTGTGCATGTTGGCAGGTGCAGGATTGTACCACTTAAAGAATCGAAAGTATTTCACTGCCATCTTTTTACTCTTTGTGCTCTCGTTCGCTCAAGGATACTGGTATACTGAAAAATACAATCCAGTGGTGACCCACGAAGAGAAAGCAGCCTTCCAATGGTTGAACACCAATTCTGTCAAAGGATGCACTATCATGTGTGAATGGAGGACAGCACCTGTACTAGCTTTTTTCTCTGGAAGAGCCCCTGTCAAGGGAGCGTACCAGTTCGGAGCTCCTCACATTAGAGAGAGAACAGAAGACACCCTTTTATTTTATACCGAGTATCCTGAATACCTGGTTTCAAAATATGATATTTCCCACGTGTACTACGGGTTAGAAGAAAAAAAATATGCGTATAACAAACCTCCCTTCGATAAAGTGTACTCCTCGCTGCATACTGGGAGTTATCTAATTTACCGTCAACCTACTCTGCCCACACCTTTTTGAGGACTTGCAGCGCATTCTGACCGATGACTTTCTCGATTTCTTCATCTGAATACCCACACTTCACCAGCCACCTTATAATGTTCCAGGAGGCTTCTGTTGGATTTTCCATGCCCTTGACATATTCTACTTCTTCATGGTGCGTGAATGCTTGTTGTATGGATAAATGCTCAACAAATGCGTGATGAAGTGCTACATGATCACCATATAATGTGTCTGGACCAAATCCAACGTGGTCGATACCAACAAGCTCTTGTGTGTACTCGAAATGTTCCATAACAGATTCTATAGTATGTTCTGGATGCCTTTCAGTGATAGTAGTATGGGGGGCTGCTTCAATTCCGATGACCCCACCTTTCTCTGCACATGCGTGTAATACGTCATCAGGTTTCAGCCGGTTGATGTCATTCAATGCTCTGGCCCCTGCATGGGTAATAAACACAGGAAGTCTGCTTGCCTCAATGGCGTCGAGAGATGTTACATCGCCGCAGTGCGATACATCAATTGCCATTCCTATTTTGTTCATTCTCTCCACTGCTTCGTGTCCAAAATAGGTTAGCCCTCCATCTTTCTCCTCTTTTAAACCAGAACCCAGTGCATTGGATTCACTGTATACTAACCCCATCATTTTTACTCCGAACCCATATAAAATGTCAATTCTGTCCACTTCATTCTCTATCATAGCACTTCCTTCTACCGTTGGTATTACTGCTATCCTCCCTTTGTTGTGGGCTTTGACAATATCTGCAACTTTTCTGCATTGGATGACAAAATCCTGGTGTGCTAAATCACACAATCGCATCCCTAGATCGTAAAGGACATCATTCCACTTCCATCCCCTCCTGGATGTTATGGTACAGATGCCATCCATCAAATTGTCAAAAACAGCGTCCAGGCACGATGTACTCAATCCCTCGTATGCGGTCACGTGTCTGCCTTCTCTGTTGTAGTCGAATACGTCGCCCATGTCGTCCGTTAAGGCCACAGGATGATCGTGGAGTGATACCACAATGTACTTTTCGGCAATGTCTGCTACTCGTTCTTCTTCAGACCGAGACAGGGGGACCTTGTAGGATTCTACTCTTTCTATTTCCTTTGCTAGGCTAAATTCTTTGTAGTCTTTTCCTTTTTCTAGATACTGATAGGCCTTGTATCCTGAATACTTTTTGTTCGTTCCCATTTTTTCACCTCTCTAATGGTTTAATTCTCTCCTTTCTTATACAGAGGTACTTTAGGAGCAGAATATGAGCTCTTTGTCTCATCACGTCTTTATCTCCTCTCCCAAATATATAGTTAGGGGAGGTGGGACTTAATAGTTAGTTTTTATAGGGGGGTAAAGGTATTGGATAAAGGAGGCATACCCTTTTAGCAACGTGTAATGTGAATAGCAAAATTTACCACCAATAGATTAATAAGGCTGTACGAAGACCCTCTCCCATGATTCCTGAATTCATTCAAGAATATTTTGTAGACCCCATAAAGTATGGTGAAGGATACAACTGGGTGAATACCTTAACCTATGGGTTGATTTTAATTGCAGCTTCCTATTTGGTGTACGCATATTTAAAGACACGGATTGCTATGGATCAGAAGTTTTACTACTCGGTCTCCACCTTCATTCTGGTAGGTGCTTCCGCCCGTGTGGTAAAGGATATGAACGTTTCGGAAAGTTATATTCTGGTTACCCCCTTGATTTTCTTCTTGATCTTTGGCATTACCTTTACTTCGCTGATCGTTACGGTAAGAATATGGAGGGAAAACTACTACAAGTATTTAGCAGCGATTGGTCTTGGATTATTTATCTTTATACTAGGAATACTCATAGCGAATGCACAAGCCTTCAATTACAAAGGGTTCATCTACATTGTGGTGGCTGCTGTTGCAGTTTCTGTCATCGTCTACTATGTATCCCGATTTTTGAACTTCAAATTTATCACAAAGAACAGTGAGATCATGGGAGGGCACATACTCGATGCCAGTGCTACCAGTTTTGGGTTGGCCATGTTCGGCTATTTCGAGCAGCACATGGTACCAGGATTGTTCATCAACTTATTCGGGACTCCCTTTGTGATGTTTCCGTTAAAAATTGCTGTAGTGGGAATAGCGTTATCTGCGGTGGAAGATGTAAAGGAAGAAGGTTACAAAACCTTTATCAAGCTAGTCATTTTAATATTGGGGGCTGCTCCTGGATTGCGGGATTTACTGCGAATCTTTTTCATGACTTAGGTGGGTTATGAAGGTTTTGGTTACCGGTGGGACTGGGTTCATTGGATCTCATCTAGTGGAAGCTTTACCAGGAGATATTGTGTGTCTAGTGAGAAAAACATCTGATACCACGCATTTAGAAAAATTAGGTGTAGAACTCGTGTACGGTGATTTAACAGATCCAGAATCGTTAAAAAGGGCAGCAAAGGATGCAGATATTGTGTATCATCTGGCTGCTTACTACACCTTTCACGGGATCTGGGAGAAATACTACACGACAAACGTTTTAGGGACGAGAAACCTTTTGGATGCTTGTGAATCTGTTGACCAGTTCATCTACTGTTCCACCACGGAGGTTGTAGGGCCGGTAAAGACCCCACCTGCAGATGAGACCCATCTGTTAAATCCTGTATACGATTACGGTAGGTCCAAGGTCATGGCAGAACAGCTCATCCAAGAAACAATCAAAGAGGGATTTCCTGCCACCATACTGCGGCCTGTAGGAGTGTATGGTCCTCGCTGTATCAATGATGTGTCATACTACTTCATGATGCACGCAGCCCACAATTCTGTACTAACAAAGTTCATTGTAGGTTCAGGTGAAACCCTGGTGGATTTCGTCTTCGTCAAGGATGTGGTCCAAGGATTTGTAAAAGCTTTAACCAAGAAAGCTGTTGGGGAGGTATACTTTATCTCGTCACAGAAAGCTGTAACGTACAATGAAGCATACGAGGTCCTGTGCAGGTTACTGGAAAGAGATCCTCCTCAACTGCATGTACCGCCTTTTCTGGCAAAAATAGGTATTGCCCCTCTAGAACTTCTTTACAGGTTAATTAAGAAGGAAGATTTCATGGTCCATGTATCCACAGTGGATGTCACCCAGACTGATCGAGCATACTCGTGGGAAAAGGCGTACAAAGACTTTGGTTACAAACCGGAGTACACGTTTGAAGAAGGAGCTCGCATAACACTCAAATGGTACAAGGAACACGGATACATTTAATCCTGCTGTAGTCTGAAAGATGGTCCTGCAGTACTCAATGAGTTGTTGTCAATTTAATTGGTTTTCCTGCAACCTAAGGTGACAGGAATTGTAGTGTTGGATTCTATATCTCTTTAAATATCAAACATTAGAAAAATAGAAAAAAATGAATTGTTACACGTGTAACAAAAGAGAGAATGACATCAATCGATTAGACAATCCTGTCCACAAATGTTCAACTCCTACAGGGTAGTTCACATTTTGTATGAATTCCTCACATTCTTTACTCTTCTCTCACAAATACCTTTATTTGGTTGTGACAAAAAGGTTCGAATGAGGAGGCTCTAAAGGTGTTGACATGAACCTACCATTAGAAGGAGCAAAAAGTGAAAAAAGGATCGCTGGAGAAGTTGGACCTCCAGACCATTCAGAAGAGCTTTCTTTATCACAGAACCGAACCAATGAATTGGAAGGAGATGAAATGGAAAAAGAATTACAGCTTGGACAAGTAGAGTGCTTGGAAGAGGTTGAAGCCACTCCAGATACTGAATCAATGATATCTATGAGGGAAATTTTGGATGCTTTCAATTTACCCCATGATTCAACAGAAGATGTGTATCCCTACGAGAAGGGTGACCTGTGGGATATGATGGATGAACACGAAGGCCTTGAGCAAAAGATAGTGCAGTACATTCGTGAGAATCAGGGAAGAAGCTATAATGCGATTTTCAACCACTTCAAAAAAGAGGGATTTACCTACACAGAGGTTTTAGAAACATACAACGTTCTCGTATACAGCAAGAAAATTCTTCTGCGGGTAAATGTTGGAACTGACACCTCTCCACGATACGCCCATTTTGTTATGGAGTTCTTTGTGCCCCAACCTGAAAAGGATGTTCTCTATGACATTCTTGGACCAGTTTAACCTGTTAGATATGATGTGATTCTGTGTAATGCAATGAAATGCCAGAAATTAAAGGAAATGTATCTGTGGGGGAATGGAGGTTGTCTCGGAAGTAGAGTTGATTCTTAATAAGTGATTTCTTATCTTGGATTTATGATGTGTCTATCTTTTGATAGAGAATATTGGTGATTTTTCAAGGAGAATTGAATTATAGGACAACCTCAATTATTCATTTTCAGGAGGTTGATTTTTTGTTCAGGCTATGATTCAGGTTATGGTCACGTCTTTGAATGTCAATTTGTTACACGTGACGGTAGAACCTTTTCCTTAGAAGTTAACAGATGAGCTGTTAAGGAATCCTCATACACGTGACTGGGGGGTACCATCCACAAGCCCTATAATCATCAAGACCACTCTCAACCATGGACAACGTCTCAAGAATAATAGAGAAACTCTCAACTGAGTACCCCAACCCTGTCATAACCTTAACATATGACAACCCTCTTCAACTCTTAATTGCCGCCGTGCTCTCAGCCCAATCCACAGATGAAAAGGTGAACCAGATAACTCCACAATTATTTAAACGGTACCAAACGTGCAAAGACTTTGCACAAGCAGACCCTTTAGAACTCCAAGAGTACATCAAACCCATAGGTCTTTACAGGAACAAAACCAAGTTTATAATACAAGCATGCACAAGAATTGTTGTAAATCATAAGGGAAATGTCCCAGACACTATGGGGAATTTGATAGCCCTACCCGGAGTGGCCAGAAAGACTGCAAATGTTGTCCTATCAAATGCTTTCAACAAACTGGAAGGAATTGTTGTGGACACCCATGTGAAACGGCTTTCCAAAAGGCTAGGGTTGACCAAAGAGGAAGACCCTGTAAAGATCGAAAAAGATCTCATGAAAGTAGTCCCCAAGAAAGAATGGCTTCACTTTGCAAACCTATTGTTATACCATGGGAGGGCAGTATGCCACTCACAAAATCCTCACTGTAGAAGATGTGTGATAAACGAATTATGTCCATCCAGAAGAGAATACTAAACTTGATACTGAAAAACTGCAAACCCCTACAAAGAACCAAATCGAAGAACAAAAAAATTCTTTAATTCTTGTTGCTCTTTTTATAGTCAATGGAACGAGGTTATCATCCGTTTACTCCACGTTATGGCTGCTCAACCATTCCAGAATCCGCTGGTAAAGGGTACTACTAAAGAAGTAGAGATACTCCCCTCTGCAACAGAAAGCTTATGTTATATTTCTCAACAAAAGAGTTAACCCCCTCCTCCCGAAAGATATAACCTGTTCAGTTATCAATCAGTGTTCGCCTGCCCTCCATAGATAAGTTTTTGCAGGATTCGCAATAAAACCGTGTGGTTGTCAGGGAAAAAGGATGCAGAGTATTCATTTATGGTGTCAAAAACCTATTTTTTAATCTTCTTTAACGTGCTGCAACCGAAAAGTTTAAATAGGGATAAAAGAGAGAAGGTCACGAAAATGATTCAAAACGAGAATCTGATAACAAAATAAAGGTTAAAGAGGAGGTGCTATGATGACGCTATCCCACAGACCGATCGACAGAATTATGCGAAAGGCCGGTGCTGAGAGAGTTTCCGAAGCTGCTGCAAAAGCACTCGCTGCCATATTGGAAGAGGAAGCTATCGAGATTTCCAAAATGGCCGTGGAATATGCTCAGCACGCAGGACGTAAGACTGTTAAGGCCGAAGATATTAAGCTGGCGCTGAGATAGCCCAACACAATTTTATTTTCTTTTCTTTTTCTCAAAATGTAGTGCAGAATTGAAGATGTATCTTTTGGGTTAGATTATCGGTATAACTGCCATACATACCAGGCAATGCAATTGCCAACGTGAAAATTCATTAATTAATACTGTACCGTTATGTACTTCTTCCGGTCCTAAGGTCCTCCCTCCACATTTCAGCTCACGTCGGAACGAGATTTCTTATCCTATCCTTTTCTTTTTCACTCTGTGATCGATTCAAGGTATTCGGTGTACTCTTGGGCGGATAGTAACTCGTCAAGTTCTTCTCTGTCCCCTATTTTGATCTTTGCAATCCAGGCACTGTATGGATCTTTATTGATTAGCTCGGGTGAATCAGTTAATTCATCGTTTGCTTCTATAATTTCTCCTGAAATTGGTGCATAGATATCTGATACTGCCTTCACCGATTCAATCTCACACATTTTTCCGCCTTTTTCCACCTTTCCAGGCTTTGGCAGTTCAATGAAGGCAATGTCTCCCAGTTCTTCAGAAGCATAATGGGTTATGCCCACAATACCTGTATCGCCTTCAATCTTGAGCCATTCGTGCTCCTTTGTGTAGTACAATCCTTCTTTAACTTCATATTTCATGGTTACACCTCCCGGAACGCTCCATATTTTGCAGGATCATAAAAGGGTGGGGTCACAATTTCAGCTTTTTTCGGTTCTCCTCTGATGATGATATCAATGGTGTCTCCAGGTTCACCTTCAGATGCATACCCGATGGCAATTCCTGTGCCAGATAACACAGATTGAGTACCACTGGTGACCACACCTATGCAGGTTCCGTTCTTGTAGATTTCATACCCTTCTCTGGGTATTCCTTTGTCCACCATCTGGATGTAAATCAATTTCTTGTCAATCCCCACTTCTTTCTGGATTTCTAACGCCTTCTTTCCTATGAAATCCTTTTCCCACTTAATAGGGGAGAACTCCCATAAGTGGAATCCTGCATGTAATGGCGTGTATTCATCAAAGGGCTGGGATAACACCTGTTTTTCTGCAGTTTCGTGACCGTAAAGCGTGTAGCCTGCCTCAATTCTTAACGTATCTCTGGCAGCTAACCCGCAGGGGGTTACTCCCTTGTTTACAATAGGTTCCCACAAGGGCAAAGGATCACTCTCCAAAAAGAGTTCAAACCCATTCTCTCCCGTGTATCCTGATTTTGAGAGAATCACTGGGGCACCCTGGTACTCCGTTTTTCTGCACTGAAACCACCACATCTCGTTAATATCAATAGAAAAAAGCTCTTGGGCTATTTTGTATGCATTTGGCCCCTGTACAGACAATAATGATATATCAAAGGTCTTGTTCACAATTGTTACATCTGCATCACCAAATAGTGCAATACTGCCTCTTACTGTTTCCAGCCAGCTGTAGAGCTTTTCCATGGCTACTGCATCGCATACGATCATATATGTGTCGCCCAGATTATAGATTAATCCCTCGTCTTTTATGCCGCCCCGTTCATTTAAAAAGGTGGTATAGGTAGCAGATACAGCAGGGGGGACAGATACGTCAGCAGTAGCAACATATTGTAGAAAAGTGAGGGCATCAGTGCCTTCCACGTAGATTTCAGTCATGTGAGAGACATCAAAAACACCTACATTGTTCCTCACTGCTAAGTGTTCATTTTTTACTGAGGAATACCATAAGGGCATCTGCCAGCCAGCATATTCGCCAAGTTTCGCATGAGTTTTGTGCCACTCGTAAAGCTTCAGCTTCTTCATGGCATAAATTCATGGTTTCATCTTTTAAGTCTTTCCAAGTTGAAGTTGTCCAATCGGTTGGTGCTTTTCTCACTTTTGTTACACGTGTAACAATCTATTTTCTTTTCTTCAATATTTCCTAGAGTTTTTGATATTCAAAAAGAATTTGAAGGTTTTGACAATGCCATAACTATAGAAACCTTTATAACTTAGTAATCGTTGGATAACAGGAGGGATATCATGAAAAAACCAATAGTTGGATTTATTATCGCATTGCTGGTTTTGCCAGCACATGCATATTCACAGTATGTACCGGATATTGAGCTTACTGAAACGTTAGAGACTATCCATTTCACCATCCACTACAGAGAAGATCACGCCATCATTGCCCAAGAAGTTGCAGAGATTGCAGAGAGTATGTACGATGATGCTGTGACATTCATGGAGTACACCCCTCAAGAAAGGATAGAAATTGATATCTACCCCTCAAGCTTTACCTATGCCTACACGATCCTACAGGCAGATACCAGTGGATTTTCACTCATGTTAGGGTGTCCTTTCAGCACAGAGTCCCTTGGAATGAACCCTCTCGAAAGAAAACGGTTAGTAGCTGTTGGATTGAACATTGTATTCCTGCTCAGGATGTTAGCCATAGATGCTGAAGTATTAAAAAAGACTCATTTATGGCTTGAAGCAGGGATACCTCAATACTTTGCGTCAAAAGGCGAAAACGAAACAGCATTGATAGCAGTGCATTTGCTAAGAGAAAACAATAATTTGCCTTCCTCTTTCGACGAAATAACTGCTGAAACCTATGCAAACTTCGTATATCCCTTATCCTTCACTGTCATACAGTACATGTTTGATGAATATGGAAAAGAAAAGTTCCATACATTTCTGCATACCCTGGAGGAATGGGATCAAACGAAAACGTCCAGAGAAAATGTGGATAGGGCTTTACTGGAAGCTTTTGGTACGACGAGAGAAGAATGTGAACAGGGGTGGCTTTCATACATAAAAAACCTTCCAGCTTTTGAAGAAAAATGCGATGCAGTGCAGATAACAGATTCCTGGGGGTTTAATATACCATCCAGCTGGCATGACGATAACATCCTTTATACATCTCTCTTCCGTATTTCTGAGTGGAGCAAAAATCTGGATGTCTTTGTTATGAATGCCGATGGAAGTAGTGTAAAGAAGCTGACAGACGATGTGGCTACTGATTGTGATCCAAAATTTTCACCAGATGGCACACAAATTGCATTTACCTCCTTACGAGATGGGTACGCTAATATTTATGTTATGAATGCAGATGGTTCTCATATACAGCAGATAACATTCGAGAAAGCCATGGATTACATGGGGTCCTGGTCTCCTGATGGTGAAAAGATTGCGTTCACGTCCGGGAGGAGTGGTAACTACGATATTTATATTATGAATGCAGATGGTTCCCATATACAGCAGGTGACCACATATCCAGGAGAAGATGGGTGGCCTGTTTTCTCTCCAGATGGTCAAAAAATCCTCTTTGTTTCCGACAGGAATGGTTCCTACGATCTGTACACTATGAATGTGGATGGAACAGATATACAACAGTTGACTACTACACCAGAATACGAGAACTTTCCACAATACTCTCCTGATGGAGAAAAGGTTGTATTCTTCTCGTGGAACGGAGAAATAGGAGAAATTTGCACTATGAACAGTGATGGGACAGACAGGGAGGTACTGATTTCGCAGCCAGTATTTTTCTTGAATGAGAAAATTGTACCATACTTGATTGGTTACCCTGTGTGGTCTCCTGATGGTAAGGAAGTAGCAGTTATCATAGGAGATGATATATTTACAGCACCTGTTGAACAGCATGATTTTACGTGGGCACTCGTACTTATTGCAGTTGCTGGCTTTGTTGGTATTCTTCTGTGGAGGGTAGTCAAGAAGTGATTGGAGTCAGAAATAAATGCACATGAACTGAGAGAAGATTGAAAAAAATAAAAGAAATAAAAAATAGAGCAGCTCATAACTCCTTGTTACCAGTAGTTTTCGCTGCACAAATCCATTAAGCTAGGGCAGCCCGTGTAGTCATATGTTCCAGGTTCTGGACAATGGCACGGTCCTACTTCGCCCAGGGCTGACATGACAGGTTTTTTCCATTTCATGATCTCATCTCCTTGTACCTAATTGTATCAGTATTTCTCAGGTGAATATATAAATTTTTCGGTCTATTTCTCATTTTTCAGGAAATGACGAAAGTATTAAATACAGTATAAAATGATACGTATTCTGCTAGAATTATCCTATCGCTGAGTATCACTTTTGTTACACGTGTAACAGGTTGCTGAGTTGGTATTTTCACTTGAACTCTGATAATAGAATGATTTATGGTTAAGTGGGTTACAGCACCCGAAAGTGACAATCACTTTGTTCCACGAAGTTGAAGCTCACATTGCCAAGAGTGATTAAATGGTTAAATAATACTTAGGAATGGTCAACTAAGAAATCAATGAGTACAATAAGCTGAAATGGAGCAAAAAAAGAAAGAAAGAATTAAGAACCTAATGACATGGCTTCGCTGATTTCTTTAGCAAAGTGACGTCTCTTACAGGAGGTGCACAAGTTCTCGATAGTTGCTCTGTCTTTGTCAATGAGCCCAACGTCTTTGATGCTCTCTTGGATTTTCTCCATGTGTTTTCTGGTGGTGATAACGCCTCCGCATCCCTCACAAAAGATTAATTCGTGTTCCACCTCATCGTATACGGTCTCTTTATCTAAGGTGGCCATCTCGAACTTTTCAGTGAGTTCAATCCCTTCCCAGGGACACGTATCCTGACAGGTCCCGCAGAAGATGCACAATCCGTGATCCACCTTCAGTACTCTGGTGTCACCTTCATCTCTTACAGTGATGGCCTCAGCTGGACACACAGCCGCACAGGCGCCGCATCCCACGCAGTCGTCAGTGAATTCTGTCCTCCCCCTGAACCCTTCAGGAGCGGGAGAAGGCTCAAATGGGTATTTGACGGTAAAAGGTTTCTTGAACAAAGAGAGAAATGCTTCAATCTCCACTAGATCACCACCCGTACTAAATCCACTAATGCTAATATTCCCATGTACTGCCAGAAAAAGACGAAGCTCTGATCAGTTTTTACCCGAGCAGAGATGATCTTGACAAAAATGAATAACAACCACAGCAAAAATCCTGTAATCAAAAACTGCCACCAGTTCCTCCAGAAGAATAGAATAACTGCTAAAGAGATCACCACAAAATACTTTACCTGGTTTGCAAAGGTGAAAATTGCCAATCTGTACCCTGAATACTCCACGAAGGGTCCTCCCAGGATCTCCTGTTCAGCTTCTGGTATATCAAAGGGTTGTAGCCCAATTTTGGCAGGTATAATACTCAAAAAGGCGATACACGCAAAAGGTAACTGGTAAAAGAACATTCCACCTGCTTCCTGGGCTCCTGCTATTCCCACTAAAGAGAAGCTGCTTGCTTTCACTGCCACTGCTACCATGGAAATAGCTAACGGGAGTTCGTACGCAAACAACTGGGTAACCTCTCTGGAGCCTCCTACTGCACCAAAGGGGCTTCCTGAGGAAAATCCACCCACAGCGAGCATGATAGCAGACACGTTCAACACGTAGATGACCACGATGAGATCACCTGCAAAAGATAACCCACCAATGGGAAACAAAATGGGAACTATCAAAACAGATGCCAACGCAATGATAGGGGCCCAGGTGAACAGCATACCTGATTTCTCTGGTTTTATACTGTCTTTGGATAACAATTTTATAAAATCGTAAAAGGGCTGTACAAAAGGGGGACCCCTCCTGTTCTGCATGCGTGCCCTCACCTTCCGGTACATACCAGCGTAAAGGAATGCCATCACTGATGTGAACAACAATCCTGGAACGATCAACACTGAAATGAAAGGTTGTACATCCATGAGATCACCTATCCGTACAGCAGAAACACGGATCAATACTGGCCAACGATATGGGAACATCAGCTAATGTGTCTCCCATGAGCATGGTAGGAACTGCCTGTATATTAGAGTAAGTGGGAGCTCTCACTTTCACTCGTTCTGGATAGAAGGTGCCATTGGATTTCACGTAGTGGAAGACTTCTCCCCGGGGCGCTTCATATCGTCCCACACTCTCTCCGGGAGGAATTTCTGCCACCGGCACTGCAATATCACCCTCAGGCAGACCTTTGATGGCTTTGGTAGCCTGTCTGATGATTTTCACCGATTCCAATATTTCCAGTAGTCTTACCTTGGCTCTGGCCATGTTATCTCCCTCGCCCAGGACGATCTCTGCAAAGTCCACTTTGTCGTACGCTAAATGGGGATCATCTTTTCTCACATCAACTGCATATCCTGATGCCCTGGCTGTGGGACCAACAGTACAGAGCTTTCGAGCATCCTCTCGGGGGAGTATCCCTGTTCCTACTAAACGGGCCCGAATCGTTCTGTTCCTCAAAAATGCATCAATGTAGTATTCTGTTCTTCTTTCCACAACTTCTAAAGCAGTTAGCAATGGAGGGATGTGTTTTTCAGTAATATCTTTTCTGCACCCTCCGATAGTGTTCCACGCGTAGTGATTCCTGTTACCTGTAATGATTTCTAGCTGGTCTAAAACGTATTCTCTATCTTTCCAGATGTACATGAATAATGTTTCAATACCAATGATTTCAGCAGCAATTCCTGCCCACAACAAATGGGAATGGATACGTTCCAATTCTGCAATAATCATTCTCAGATAATTGGCTCGTTCAGGAATATCCACTCCAGCAATGTCTTCTACTGCTTGTGTAAAAGCTACTGGATGGGACATGGAACATATGCCGCATATGCGCTCCACCAATAATATATCCTGTTCAAAGGTTTTTCTTTCAGCCAGCTTCTCTATGCCGCGGTGGTTGTACCCTACAGCTACTTCCACATCCACCACTTTTTCACCTTCAGTGTGAACCTTGAATCGTTCAGGTTCTGCCAGAGCTAAATGCTGGGGTCCGAACTGCACAACCATATCCATGTTAATACCTCCTTAAAGGAAATTCAGTGTAATCATCAGGTAAGAATAAATGTCGGGGATCAGGATGGTTTACAACGACGATACCCATCATTTCCATGGCTTCCCGTTCATACCAGGCTGCAGAAGGGTATATATCTGAGATTGTTTCAATGTGAGGCTTTGCCTTGGAAGCGGATGTCTTTAGACCCACTTCCAGTGGTCTAATCTCAAAGTGGTACACTAACTCCAGTTCATCTCCCAGATCCACAGATGAGATCACCGATAGGTGTGCCTGCATTTCTTGAAACCAGCTGACCACGTCCCTGTGGTATCCATTCTTCACCTTTACAAATACCCTGTTTCTCCGACCGATGTGGTATTCCAGTAAATTCCTTCCTAGTAATTCTTTCAATTTTTCAATGAATTCCTCAGCCTCCACTCAACCACCCCACAGTGCATTTAACGCAGTGACCACTCCATGGAGAATCGCTTGCGGTCTCGGAGGACATCCCGGTATGTACGCATCCACGGGGACTACTGCATCTGCAGGCCCGTAGGATGCATAGGTTTCAGCAAATATACCTTTGGTGATGGCACAGGACCCAATAGCTACCACTGCTTTAGGGTCAGGAGTCTGCTCGTACAGCCGTTTTAGTACATTTGTCATCTTTAAGGTCATAATACCGGTCACCACCAGGATATCTGTATGACGCGGATTGGGTTTTAAAACTCCTCCAAACCGTTCCACATCAAATCGAGGAGCCAGAGCTGCCAAAACTTCGATATCACAGTTGTTGCACGAGCCGCAGCTCACGTGAAGGAGCCATGGAGATTTCTTTCTGCAGTAGTTTACCACTTTCTCAAACATTATATCACTCTCCACATGTATGACAAGTATGCGATCATTATGACCAGCGTGAATACTACCCAGAACACGTAATTCTGAAGCAGTCCACTGTGTTCTGACTTCATTCCATTGTAGAACCTGTTCAAGGGGGTCACAATACCGTAGTACAGGTTTGAACCTCCCACATGTACGTAGTAATCCTCTTCACCACATATGTATATGTCTTCTCTGGCTTCAGGTTTAACCTCAGGCTTGGGAGCGAGGGCTTTTCCCGTTCTGAAGGTTAACCACACGAAAATCACAAAGAATAGTGCAACTAAGGTGATCATGACAGGACTCCAGTAAGCGAATTCCACATTGACCCCCAGGTCGTATGCACCTACATCCACTACCTTTATGACAGAAGGCGGTATGGTCCCTAAGGCTGCAGAGGTGGCTTTTTCTACGATTCTCAGTGGCAACGCGGGGTAGACACCGAACAGGATGCAGAAGAAAGAAAGTCCAGCCATAGGTATCTTCATGAGAATAGGCACATCTTTTACGTTTTTGAATTCCTCTTTCAACTGGCCGAAGAATGCAGAGTCCAGTGCCTTTAAAAATGAGGATAACGTACCCACGCTCACCAGGATCAGTATGACAGTATAAAAGTAGTACCCCTGCTCATACGTACCCACGTACAGCATCCATTTACTGACGAATCCGTTAAAAGGCGGAATCCCCGAAATGGCCAGTGCTCCCACAACGAATGCCAGCGTGGTAAAGGGCATTTTCTTGGATAACCCCCCCATTTCATCGAGGTCCCAGGTGCCAATTCTGTAAAACACTGCTCCAGCACACAAAAAGAGCAGACCTTTGTACATGGCGTGGTTCATCAAATGGAACAATCCACCAGTCACTCCCAAGGGGGCTGCCAACCCTACACCTGCAACAATGTACCCTAACTGAGAGACTGCGTGATAGGATAACAACCGCTTAAAGTCATGCTGTACCAAAGCCATCATCACGCCAATGAATGCGGTTAATACTCCAATAGTGACAAGTAACGGGCTGGTCACATCCATGACTTGAAACACGTGGTACAACGTCCTTGCAAGTAAGTAGACACCTGCTTGCTTAAATGTCCCCGCCAGCAGCATTCCCGTGGGGGTGGGAGCTGCAGGGTACGCATCTGCTGCCCAGAAGTGCAAGGGAACAAATCCTGCTTTCAATCCAAAGCCT
>Ga0209636_10001868_pt1 | contig 21324 bp, 24 predicted proteins | sample DeeMarSWOR152_54_FD_187464 | JGI IMG/M metagenome (GOLD analysis project Ga0209636, IMG submission 187464) | Marine sediment microbial communities from White Oak River estuary, North Carolina - WOR-1-52-54 (SPAdes) (version 2) | ecosystem: Environmental > Aquatic > Marine > Intertidal zone >...
GGTATAGTTATAAATTTTACTCCTTTGTCAAAAGTTGTTATATACTCTTTTAATGTTCGGTAGTTTTCATAGACAAGCTCTTTAATAGAAGCTTTAATTATTTTTTTATCTTCAAAAATCTCAAATCGTTTCATAATTCTTCCGACGAGAGATTTAGAGCTTTTGTCTATTAATTCGTCTAAATAGTCTTCGCTTATTTCATACTTTTTCATACTTTTCTCCTTACTTTTAATAAGGGTAGGGAAGCCTCAGTTATACTGAGGCAATCCCATCCCCATGAAATAATTTTATATACCTAATACTGTGCTATCAGCAGTAATTATTAACTCTTCTCCTTCAAGAGAAATATCTTTTCTGGTATATTCATCTATTGTTGCTCCACCACGAATTTCAGTAGGTGTTAATCCAGTTGCTCTAAAACCATATTTAAAATTAGTTTTAGTGTTATCATCATAAATTTTAACAATCAAAGCAATCTGGTCTGAAAATTTTTCTACATCTATTTTTCCATAATTTTCAGCTTCTCCTCTAAGAACTTCTTCAACTGTAAATCTCTCAAGAAATCTTCCAAGAGTTGCAGTAACTGTAGAGGTTCTAATTCCTCTTTGCACAACATCTTTATTACCAATTTCCCTGACATCTTCTCTATCAAAAGTAACTTCCAAAGTTACACTTTGAAGCCTATATACATAATCTGTAGATTCGGGTTTTCCTGTAGCAGGAATATAGAGGTAAATTGACGCACTATCTCCAATTAGCCCAGCAGGGTCTGCATCATTCAATGCAAACATTGTATCTGGTGCAGTAGCTGAAGTGTAATATACTTTAATTACATCTCCTGTGCTAGGTTCTTTCCCTGTAGGGAAAGTTAATTGTTTTGTTGAATCGCTATATTCAAAATCTGTATCAGCTTCTAGCACCGTAGTAGTGCTTCCACTAATTTTTACAACTCTAAAAATATATTTCTGTGCATCAGTATAAGCAGTCGAATCCTTATCAGGGTCAACAGCAGGTTCTTGCACTCCTGTCGCACCTAAATCAATATAAGTATCTCCACTAGCCCATGTAAACTTTTTAGAGATATAATATTTATTATCCCCCTGCCAAATTATAGCAGATTCACCAACAAAATCAAATCCTCTTTCAATTATACCTTGAGGTTCTCCAATTGTAAGAGAAAAACCAGAACATCTCAAATTAGGATATAATATTGTGCCTCTAAATGTATCATCATCGTCAGTTAAATAAGCACAAATATCAAAATACGGAGTTTTAAAATCATCTAAATCTATGGCGGTTTGCCCAACATTACCCAATGTAGAAGTATTAATCAACTTCTGCCAAAACTCTATATTGCCATATTCATACTGTGTCAGCCTATATCCTATCGTAGGGCTTCTTCGTAAATAACCAACTACATCTTCTCTTCCTATTTCCTCAACCTTTTCTCTGTTAAGTGTAATAGTAGGGTCAATAGCCTGAGCCCTATCTATTTCTGCATCATCCACATCTCCTTGAACTGAAAATATTCTAGGTTTATATCTACTAGCGTGTATCATCTTTTATGTCCTCCTATGACATTTTTTGTTATTATATTCCTTCTCCTTAAAGAATATAATTTCCATACTGCTAAAGCAAAAATTCCTTACTTATCTTTATTTTATGCGATGACGCTCTTCACAAATTGCGTCTCGTCTTGTAATATTTTTATCTATCTTACCAAGCCTTTTAAAAATTTTATTTAATTCTTCTTTAAGTTCGCCTTTATATTCTTTACCTTCAAGTTTAAGATTATCAACTTCTTTCGTTAAATGTTTAAGGTCATTTTGAGTAATTTTAGTAGTAACTACTTTATTTATAATAAAATTTATAACGCTAAATATAAAAGAAGCTATTGCAATTAATAGAGTTATATTTTTTAGGTCTTTTAAAAAATCCATTATTCTTCTACCTTCCCTAAGCTAACTGATAAAGTAAGCAAATGGCGGAATCTATCATGCACATCTAAATCATCTTTTGGTGTGTCTAAATCTATAGATGTATCTCCTATATCTAATATTCTTATTCTTCCATTTTGAGTTTTATCTTGAATTTCTCCATTAGCTATTGTATATTCGTAATAAGGAAGTCCTCCTTTCAATTTTTCAATTAAAAAATCTTTTATATCTAATTTTTGTCCATCGCTTGTTGCAAAAATATCTATCATCACATCAGTAGTTCGCACAGTTGAATCTTCTCCTATTCCCACTTTGTCATGGTCTGTTACTCCACACCTAATACAAATAGCGGGCAAATCTAAATCATAAACTCTAGCAAAAGATTTTTCTATTTTTATATTAGACCATCCAATTCCTGTTGCGTTTAATTTTTCTTCTATATATTCTATAAATGAAGCCTCTAAATTCCTACTTATTCTGTAACTGCCCATACAATTTCTCCTTATAGTATATTTTCCAATATTCTCTATTATAATTAGCTCTTATATTACATTGATTACATAAAGATATTAAATTATTCCTTTTATTATTCTCCTTACTATAATCAATGTGATGAATACATAAAACTGTTCCATAAACACTCAAATGTTCTCCTTCAGTCATTCCACAATTTTGACATTCAAAATTATCTCGTTGTCTAATTTCTAATTTTAACTTTTCATTAAACTCTAAAGAATAAGGTTTATTACTTAATCCATCCTTATAATTTGGATTATTTTTACCTGATATATCTCTATTCTTTAACTTTTTAGAAGTTATCCAAATATTTTTACCTGCACAAGAATGACATCTTTCATATCCTCTATTAATTTTTTTCCCACAATCTTTACAATAATATTTCTTAGCATATCTTTTGCCAAACATAGGATTTCCTTCGCCTTTTAATGAATTATAATAACATTTTTTACATTTTTGAGTTTGTCTTCGTTTTAATTTTCCACACTTGCAATAATTATATTTAGGATTATAAGGCATATTATCCTCTTTATTTTGTTATTTTTGTTAAAATTTTAGAATATTCTCTACTAAATTTTGATTTTAAATATTGTATATAATTCATTGGTCTAATGACTCCTGGTATCATTCCCAAGTTGGTTTCTGATTGTTTAGCAAATCTAGCATGTCCTGAACCTCTTTGATTAGGGTCAGCATAAGCTCCATCTGTAAATAATCCATGTATAAAATGGGGATTTATTGCATCTGCCATTGAATGTCCTGGAACAAAAGGAATTTTTGAATCTATGTATTTACCATAATTAATTACATACCAATAAGGAGCTCTTGTTTGTAAAATATTTAAATCTCCTATCCCCCAGAAAAAATAACCTTTACCAATTTTTTTCTCCCAGCTAATCGCTCTAGAAAGATTTCCTGTTCCTCCTGTTCTCTTTCTATGAGCATTAATATATTGACGCACACTCCTACTTAACTTAGCTCCCATTAGCACTCCTTGATATTGATAATCTAACCAATGTTTGCTAATAGTTTTGTCTATAATTTCTTTAGTGTTAAATTTTGGGGTCACACGAATTTGCATATTAATCCTTCCTTATATAAATATAAACTCTTAAAAAATCTCCTTCTTCTCTAATCTGCATCCTACCATGCACCTTCCATCCTTCATAAAATTCTCCATTTACTTCTATTTTATAAGATTGCTCTAAAAGAGTTCTATGTTTCTTTTTTATTATAATTTCTTTAGCTTTTTCTGTAGTAATCCCAGGCATTTTCCACTGAGACTGACTGGCAATTATATCTGTTATAATAGCTTTAATAGGAATAGAAGGTAATTCTGTAAATACTACATTTTTTTCAAATGGGTCTTGTATGGTTTCTGTTGCTATTATTATTCTTATAGTTTTTCCTACGTTTCTAAAAAATTCATTAAGGCATATATTTTTCATTTTATTTTTATTCCTATCCTATTATTCTTACATGCCAAGTTCCTGCTAAAGCAGAAAATGAAGATAAGTCTACCAAAATAGTATTGGTATCTGAATATTCAATTTCATCAGGTTCAATGACTTTATTATTATTGTCGTATATCATTACTATAGGATATGTAACTCCTAAATTATGAGTAACTGTAAGCACATTAGCAGTGGTTAAATCGCTATCATCAAAAGTTTCTAAATGTGACCCCGTAATTTTTCCATCTATATAAGTTTTTACTGCTTTCTCTGTAGGAACTGCATCATCTGAATTATCGCCCAATGTTCCATCAGTAGATACTTCCTTAGATGCTTTCCATTTATTCACTCCTGTAGAAGCATCATAAACTAATATATAATTATCTAAAGGTGTCCCTGTATCAAAATCTACATCGGCTAAGTCATATATATATTTAGAAGCAAAATCAGTATCAAAATCCGAAGACGTATAATGTTCAGAATCTACTTCTTTAATAGCATCAAAAATATTATTAGCGTCAAATCCTGTTGCACTAAAAGGAATTTGACTAGCATCAAAATCAGCTTCATCTACTGAAATAACTTCTGCTGTAGATATATTGATTCCGTTTCCTTCTGTAAGAGTATCTTGTTTTGCACTTAATAAATTATTTATTTCTGTTTCTGTATAATATCGGTCATCGTGAGTATGAGAGGTATCTGACTTTTCAGTATCTAATTCTAAAATTGCATCTTCTATATTGTTTGCATCAAAGCCAGTAGCACTGAAAGGAATCAAACTTGGGTCAAAATCAGCTTCATCTACTGAAATAACATTAGCTGTTGAAATATCAATGCCATCCCCCTCAGTATAAGAATCTCCTCCTGTCCCTATATCTGAAAAAGAACTACCATCATTACTAAATTGCCATTTATTAGTATCTTTATTATACCTTAAAGCTGGCTGGTCGCCCGTTTGTCCTATATTAGCTTCTATTTTCTTATGAGCCCCAGTCGTTCCATCTCCTACAGAAAATAAATCATCTTTAACATATAAATCGCCATGAATTCGTAACAATGGAGTATCAAATTCTCCATATATTAAAGGAGTGGCAGAATTAGAATAATGAATATATAATTTATTAGACCCTGTTTCTAAACCTCCAGCTTGATAACCTATACAAATATTTTTCTCGCCTAAAAGGTCTGCTCCAGCTCCTTCTCCTATAGCAATATTTCCATTACCCGATACATTATTTTGCCCTGCATATTGACCTATAAATATATTATTGTTTCCGTCTTGATTATCTAATCCAGCAGACCTACCAATAAATACATTATAAAATCCTGAATTAGTGACTTTACCTGCATATCTACCAATTGCAATATTATCTTCTCCTGAAGTTATACCATAAATCGATTGATACCCTATTCCTATATTATACCCTCCAATTGATTGTCCAGAAATACCAAATCCTGCCCTATAACCCATAAAAATATTATGGTCAGAAGATATATGGTATCCTGTATGTTCTCCAAAAGCTATATTAGAATTTCCTGTAGCGTTCCAAGCAGAACTAGCTCCTAAATAGATATTTTTATTTCCAGAAATATTATGATAACCAGTTTGATAGCCAGCAAAAATGTTGTAATCTCCATCTATATTAGACAATCCTGCACCTGCACCCATAAAAATATTACTAATTCCTTCAGTATTTACATGTCCAGCATAAGTTCCTATAAAAATATTAGAACCTCCTATAGTATTTGCCAGTCCAGCTTCATTCCCTATAAAAGTTCCACCATTACCAGAAGTATTATTGTATCCAGCTTTTCTACCAATAAAAACATTATTATCTCCTGTCAATCCTCCAGTATTTGCTCCATATCCAGCTTCTTTTCCTATAAATACAGAATTAGCATCAGCACTTGCATTTTCTCCTGCACTTTCTCCAATATAAACTTGCCCGCCACTACCAAAACTAATGTATAAAGCCTCTGCTTTCCACTTTCCTGAAGCACTATCGTATTTTATACCATAATCATCCGCAGGTGTGCCAGTATCAAAAACTACATCATCCAAACCCGCTAATGTAGCTCCAGAAGGAGCAATCCATGTAAATTCACCAGTAGCCTCATCATAAGAAGGAACATATCCATCCATACCTGTGCCAAGAGCATTAGTAGATTTTATATCTTCTGGTAATAATTCGGAATTTCTAAATTGGCTTCCTCTTATCTTTGTATGTCTGTCCGCCACTGTATTACTCCTTAATATATTTAAATTATTCTATTTCGACTAAATCTTCTCCTGTAGGAAAATCATTTATATTTATAACAAAGTCATCGACATCTGGATTAGTTACTGTCCATTTTTTTATTCCAATAACAGATACCGATACCCCATTATTACTTGCACAATGCTCTTTTGAAGGAAGATTGATTAAAGGTGAACCTGTTATTTCTTCATCATATTCAAAATTATGTTGCACATAACTAAATATATGTCCATCAGAACTATTATAAAATATTGCGTAAGTCATTTTTTCTCCTATTCATGCACTTTTACATGATATTTTATGATTCCACTATAAAATCTCACATCTGTATTTGTGTCTGTGCCCGCTATTTTAAGATATAAATAAGTGGGCTTATCTTCTAATTCCACTTGAGTATCTATGATATTATGACTTTCGTCCCCACTTGAGCCATTTCCTAAATCTGCTGAATGGACAACAGTATTCGTATAACTTCCATCTCCATTTAATTGGTGTATAATTATACTGTCAATATAATCATCATTCGCTTGAGTATTATAATATATAACGCATTCATCTATGATAATAGTTTTACCATTTATATCTGTAGGAATATGTATAGGAAAAACTAAATACTGATTAATATTAATGGGATATGCATAAGTTGCTCCTAGCACCCAATTAATCTGTCCTCGATAATTTGTATTAGCTGTATTATTAATTACATCCCAACAATTAATTCCTATAATACTTTGTTTATATAAATGGTCTTCAGGATGAGGAGAAAAAGTAAAAGGAGCACTTCCTTCAACTAACATCATTCCATCAACTAAAACTGTATCTCCCTGGTCTCCTGTTGGTTGATAAATAGCACATCTAATATAAGTAGGAGAAGCAGTAATAGTCCTTGTAACGGTTAGTTGTTCCCAATCTCCTCCTCCTGTATGACTAGCTGAAGCTTCGCCAGAATTATCAAGTAATCTAAGTTCAACATTACTTCCAGAAGTTTTTACCCAAGCAGACAAAGTTAAAGTCTTTCCTCCAAAATTTGTATAATTATTAATACCTTGATAAGTCAAAAGAGTTGTTGAGCTTCCCGTAACAGGAGTTATACTTAAAGAATAACTCCCATAAATACTATCTGCACTTCTCGCATAAACAAAATCTGCCCCTCTATCTGCCCAAGCATCTGGTGTTACATCCGAAGTTCCTGAATACCAATATTCAAAACTTCCATTATATAATAGATTTTGTGGATGTATATCTTTAGATAATATTTCATTAGCTAATCCACCCAAAGCAGAAGTATTACCTAGTATGGGCTTTAAAGATGTGCCATCTCCTTCTATATCTCCCTTAAAATTCTTTTTCCCACTTCTCATTAGTTTTTTACTTCCTTTTCTTTATTTTCTGCTTCAGGAGGCAATAACAAATCCTCTATAAATAATTTTATTCCTTCTAATCTAATAACTTGTGTTCTGATGTTTTCTATTTGTTTTCTCCCTTTATTAATTTCTGCCTTTACCCAAGTAAGTTTTCCTGTAATAATATCTCTTAATCTATCAGAATCTATTTGTCTAGCCTTCTCCATTCGTTTTAAAGTTTTTTCCATCTTTTCTTGTTTCTTTTTTGGAATTCTTTTAACATTTTTACCTTTTAATTTCATTTTAACCATTTTTTCTCCTTAATGATAATGTAGTATAACGTGTTTTTGGGTTATTTTAATTAATCTTAATTATTCTTAATATAGTGAACTATAACTATGTCGCCAGACACAGGGGCGGTTGCAAAGGTAATAGTTTTACTACCAGTTCCGCCAATAGTATAATCTTTTCCAGAACCTTCCTCTTGTAACAAACCGTTCAAGAAAACCTGAACAGAATTTGTAAGAGGTTCATTTGCCAGTGTATGTTCACCAGCATAACCAGAAGCATCTATATCTGCTGAAAGATTCTCCACTACTATATCACCTTCGACAATATTATCAGTGATAGAATCAACTGACAATACTCCATCAGTAGCAGTTAATCCTGAACCAGCCATCGCAGATACTAAATCAGCTATAGATTCTTTCTTTGACCCTAAATCTCCTGTATCCATATCAACAAAAACTATATAATCTTCGCCAACATCAACACCAGCTTCAGTAAGTTCGTTCAAATCCAAAGCTAAATTATCAGCTCCATCATCTTTTAAACCGTCACCAGCGAAATCAGCAGGTTCAACAGCAACTTCTACGCCATCAAACTTTAAACCTCCACTGGCTTTTAAATCCAGTGCAAATACACCAGAAGAAGCTTCAATACCGTTACCAGCCATAGCAGTAGCTAGGTCAGCAACAGATTCCTGTTTCATTACACCGTCAGCATCGATAAAAGCTAATTTATCATCAGCAACCGCAATAGCTTCATCCGAAAGAACAATCTGTGCACCACGAATTCTTGTATTAAGTGCCATATTATTTTTTCCTCCTTATTTTTATTTTCAATAAGCAGGCTTCACATTCAATATTCAATTCCTTGTGGGAATATTAGTTACCGCATTTTACCCTGCGGAACACGTTAAACTACTCAAAGTTCAATTCAATAGCAAGCTTACTATTTGTTTTTATAGCCACAGCCCCCGCAAAATTCGCAGTCGCTATAGCCTTGTCTTAATTTTGCACTACACTCGCATTTGATTAATATCTTTTCATCAACGAGTTGTTTAAAAAGTTTTTGAAGTCCTTTATAGGTATAATCCATGACCTGTTTTTTATAATATAAAAAATCCTCCGATTTTTTTCCCCCTAATTTATAAGCTCCTAAATCTAAAATTTGTTTCATTATAGATAAATTCTTATGAAATATTTCTTTTGCTATTTGGAAATTGTAAAACATATTTTACCTCTATAATAATCTTTCCAATAAGTTTTATTATGATTTGCTCTAATATTACATTGTTTACATGTAGTTATTAAATTTTCTTTTTAAGGTTTAATATAATTTACTGTTACTACATCACTTGCGATAGTGTCTAAAGTTGAAATAGAAAATTGATTATTTCCATATATAGTCAAATCAGAAGGCAATAATTTCATTCCATTTAAAAATACTTCTAAAGAGCCAGTTACAAAACTATTAGCGGTAGTAAATTTTTCTGTCTTTAATACAGGTGGCGAAGGAGTAGGAAATTCTCCTTGCACGAATTTACTAGGGTCTGGTGTTGCTACTATGCTTTGATTTTTCCAATAGCCACCATCTAAAATTAAACCTTGTCCATCTAAAGGATTAACAATCTGAGTATCTAATAATTGTGACATTGACCCAACTCCACCAATTCTATCAATGACATATAATTCTATAGTTATTAATTCTTTGTCTATAATTTCTACTTCAAATGTTGATGATAGAGCCATCTTTGCTCTCCTTTATATAATATATTAGCTTCTCTGAGTTATAACTTCTTCTATTTCTAATTTTCCTATTGATATTAAATGAACATTTCCTGACCCATCTTTACCAACAATATCATACCAATAATTCCTGGCTTCTATGTCCAGGTCATTAGGAGTTAATTCTATTAAGGTTTTTCCTTGTGTCGGGTCTATATGAGAAATAATATCTTTTTGAATAACAGCACTAGTATCAGGGTCAGTAGATTTTTCCTTCACTGTTAAATAAATAGTCCAATCCGTTATATCTACATAAGCCCCATTTTGTTTAACCACAATATAAAAACTTTTGCTTGTTTTTCTAAAAAATTTTAAATCTTTGCGTTCCATTGACTACTCTCCTTATCTTTTAGTCGTCAAATTCTAGAACTCCAGTTATTCCGAGCCCAAAAGTATATCTGCTTAATAGTTTTTGAATTTTCTGGTCTTTAGGCATCCTTCCTCCATAAATAACAGTAACTGTTGGTAATCTATAAGTAGTATAATCAGGTTTTATCAAAATAGATGCTATTAATGCAATTAAATCTTCGTCTCTGTTTTCTGGAACTGGATAGATAGTATTATCTTCTAGTTCATAATCTCTTTCACTATGCCCAAACATACTTATCCATACTAACGCAGACCTGATAAATTCCTGCAATTCGGTATCGCTATATTTATAATATTTAAAATTTACCTCTATTATATCGCTACTGGAAAGCCCCGTAACAGTTATTGTTATTTTATTTGTATCAGAATCAAAAGAATATTCTCCTGTTTCTAACTCTTCTCCATTTAACAAAACACTAGTAAGCGAAGTAATATTTTCTTCTGCAAGTCTAAATATAGCCGAAGTAGTATAAGTAAAATATTCAAATCCAGATTTTTCTAAATCTTCAATCAGACCTCTTATTTTAGTTTTAATTTCCGCTAGCATCTTCTGCTCCTTTATTATCTATTTTTACAGGTTTTTGAGGAATATATTTTCTTAATAGTAAAATTTCTTTCCCTCTATCCCCAGCAAATTTAAAATTGTTTTTTAATAAAACTTTTTTAATCGGGTTGGTTTTTTTAATTTTTGCCCAAATATCACAATTTATATTCCAGAATAAAACTTTTAACAATCTATCTGCTGATTCTACGTCTTTAACTAATGGTTTGATATATTTTCTTGATGCTCTATCAGAAAAACCAGTGATAAAAATAATTCCATCTTCCTCACTATAAACCATCTTATCGCCTTTTTTTAAACATTTTATAAATAAGTCCTTATTTTCTTTTATAAACAGGCGAAGATTATTTTGTGTAATATAAAAATCTCTATTAAAATCAACTAGTTCATCTATTAAAGTTATTATTAATCTTTCTTCTTTTCTTTTTAACTGTCCTACAAATTTTATCACTGTCTTACCTTTCTGTTAAACTGGAAGGGGCTATGGGGTTTCCAATAGCCCCCTCGCAGGTTATAATCTACAGAATTGTTTCTGCGTCACATCTGCAAATAGCCAAAGGATTGGTAATACACATAACAACACTTTCATAACCATAAACACCGTATGCCAGCAAGCTGGAACGAGTCCCACCAGTTACGTCAGGGGTCGCCTGCACTGGAACTGGGTTAGCTATGATTGCTCTCTGAGCACTATCCACATCTGCTCCCATTAACTGTGCGATGTCAGGAGTAATTATTCTTCTAACAAAAGTTATGGGTTTTCCCTGAGCTATTCTAGAATTAGTCGCTATCAGAATCATCGTATTGGTATCTAGTAGACTTACTTCACCAGAGCCTCTATCTACTTTACCGAAAATCTTCATCGGCGTTATACCGAGAGATTTCAGTGTTTCAATCAAACCAACTCTGTAAGTAAATCCGCCAGTTGCTTCAGCCTTCTCTTTATCCCAAACGTCAATCTTCTCTTTAACTGTTGAACCTAATAGAAGAATAAAACCATCGCCATAATCCTCTACTAGATGCTTCATAGCCATGATAGCATCATAAAGGTCTCCAACTGTAGAACCAGTCTCTGTGGGGTCGACTTCCTGGATGTTCTGGTTGCTAGGCACATTAGTATCTGCCAAAATAGCATCTAATATAATCTTTACTTCGGTTTTATCCATTCCTCTTGTAATAGATTCTTTCTTGCGAGCCAACACTTTTGTGTCAGGACTGTTAAGAACATCATCTACATTAACATACTCTAGCCTAGAATCTAAACCTTTGAATGTCAAAGGAGTATCAGAGAGGGGATTCTTCTTGATAGGAGTAATTACTCCATTAGGGTCTATATCAAGAATATAATCAGCATCTTTATCTAGGGCACTATACCTATATACATGGTCTCCAGGCTGTGCAGTATCCGTATTTGCAATAGCAGATATTTCGACAGGAACTGGAAGTTGTGTATTAATAGGTTGACCTATCAACTTAGAAATTTCTAGATGAATTTTCTCAAACATTATAGTTACCTCTTTCTTATATTTTATATAAATTATCCTTTAAAAAAGTGTGTATCTTTCACTTCTTTAGTCTGTATTGAATTCCCTATTAGTTCTTAGGGAAAGCTAAATCATTTATTTCGTTACGTTTCTGCGTATAAAAATCTTCATCTTTCTCTTTCTTTCCTACTACATCAACAGCAGATTTCTCGATTTTGGCGTTTTCTTTCTTAGCCTTTGCCTTAGCAAATTTCTCATCATTGAGAATATCTACATCTGACAAATCGTTGCTATAATCGCCTAAATCAGTTCTACGTTTATTAATCTCTTCTGCATTAGCTTTGTAGAAAGCTATTTTTTCTATCATCGATTTTCTAAGTTCTCTAACCATTGAAGCTAGTTTACGAATACCTTTAGCATATTTCTGCTCTTTAGTTTCTTTAGGTTCTTCAACTTTTTCTTCTTTTGGCTTTTCTTCTACTTTAGCTTCTTCTTTCTTTCCTTCAACTTTAGGTTCTTCAGCAGGTTTTGTCTCTGCTTTTTCTTCAGCTTTCTTTGGCTCTTCTACTTTCTCTTGAGCCTTTTCTTCAACTTTATTTTCTTCGGCTTTTGGAGCTTCCTCAGCTTTTGCCTCTGAGGGCTCTTCAGCCTTCTTATCCTCAGCTTTAGGTTTTGCTTCAGCTTCTGGTTGCTGTTCGACTTTCTCTTCAGCCTTAGCTTCTTCCTTTTTCTCTATTTTCTGTTCCTGAGCTTCAACTTTTTCCTCAGAAGCTTTATCAACTTTCTTCTTATCAGCCATCTTTTTTCCTCCTTTTTCCGAAGATTTCTTGTAACGCTCTAAGAGGTCAGTCATACCTAGTTGGCGAGCTCTTCTTAATATCTTAGCTCTTACCTTGTCAATACTTACTCCAAGTCTTCTAAGAGTTTCTTGGGCTGGCGTTTGACCTAACCTAGCAAGAGCGTTTCTGACATGAGCCTTATCATTAATAGGATATTTTCTTATTTTTCTCATCTTACCAGTGCGTTTGTCTTTTACCCTAACAACAATAGCAAACATATTGTCAGGAAGAGCATTACGCTGTTCGGTAGTCAATCTAGCAGACAATTCAAAATCGTCTGCATATTCAATATCTAAAGTCTTTTCAAATTTATCAGCATCTTCAATATATCTATGATATTTACTCATCTCAACTTTCATGTTCTGACCTCCTGCGTTCATTTTTTCTTGCTCTATCTCTACTATTTTAGAAATTTTCTTTTGTGATGTTCTGGTTATATCATGCGAGAATTGTAATCCGCATCTTGGACATGTAAAATTCCTAGTTTTTACACTAGATACTCCTGAAAATTCAATTGCTTTATTGCATTGATAACAAGTTACTGTTCCAATATAAACAAAATCCAATTTGTCTATGTCTTCACTAAGTTTTGACTTAGCAAAAGTTACAGTATATTCTTTAGCACAATTCAAGCATCTAAGTTTTGCTTCTTCATCTGATTTAGATAATAATCTCCATCTATTCACTTTACAAGATGGACACAATACTTTAAAATCTATCATTTGAGGAGGATAAATCATTTGTCCATTACTATTAAGAATAGCAAAACATTTTGGACATTTCGTTTCTCCTAGAACGCCTTTTTCAAATTCTTCTCCGCAATTAGAACATTTAATTTGATTACTTTGAGAAGGCTGTCCTGTTCCAGGTCTCTCGATTCGTCTCATAGTGCCCTCGCATTTAGGGCACTTCAAATCTTTACAATGTTTCTCTGAAGAAATTCTATATCCACATTTAATACATTCACAGTTGAAATTTTCTGATAGAATAAGTTCTTCTTCTTTATATTTTGCAAAGACCAAATCTTGCTCATATTTTTCAGTATTTTGCATAGCTAATTCTAAAACTTTAGCATCTTCAAAAGCTGGGGGAGCTTTAAATAAAAGTGCTCCACCTGCAATTTCTTGTTGCAATAATTCATATGTGCCATCTGGCAAATCTTTTCTTTGGTCATCTGGACACCATATTTCATATGAAGTAGCTAATTTTTTAGCTTTAAATAATTTCTTGGCTCTCTCCCACTCTTTTCCAAAATTACTTTTATAAAATACTCCATAAGCAATAACCATATCTTCTTTCTGTTTATACCTATAATCAATATAGTGACCTACCACATATTGACGTTTGTGGTCAATATCAATAGGTTTACTTATCATACTAGGCAAGGCTTTTAGTAATGCACCTTTAGGCAATCTGGCTCGGTTTTTATTAGCCTTGTTAGCAAAAGTATAAATAGTTTTAAACCCTGCAAGGTCTCTATTATTTCTTAAATCAATTCTATTATTCTTAGCAATTGCGAGTATCTCATTCTTTTCTTTGCCCTCTTCAAGAATTATTGTCTCGCTATATTGTTCAAAATCATTCAAAAAATCTTGAGCTTGTATATTTGTTATTCTTTCATTCATATTACTATCCTCCTCGTTTCATATCGAGAGCTATCAAAATTTTGTCTATATCTCTCTTTCCTCTTAATAATATATTTTTATCTGTGGTAAATTTTTTAATTCCTTTTATTTTAATTTTGTCTCTTAAATTATTTGTCTTCTGAGCTATGATAGGAGTATCAGAATCAAATCCAAATTTCTTAACTCCTCCCATAATTAAATTTATATTTATATTAAATAATTTATATCCGTTAATAGGATTCTTCTTTGCAAATTCAAATGCTCTAGTTCCTATTACAGAAGATTCTTTCTCAAGCGAAAATTTTCTAACCCCTGCCAATTCTAAAGACTGATTTATCGCTCTATGTAAGAGTGCATTTACTATATATATTTCTTTTATTTTTTTGGTCTTTTTCCCTATAACTATATAGGTTTTCACGAAAACAAATCGTTTTGCCCCTATAACATCATAAATTTTCTCCACCCTTAAAGCTTTTTGTCCAATTACTTCAAATAAAATATCGATACCTCTTGCAGTGCCTCTAACAAGAAGGAATTCATCGAGCACACCTTTTGTTGCTAAGGCTACTCCTTTTGTCATTGCTAAAATACCTTTAGTTATAAGAGATATACCACGTGGTCTCATTTATGCTACCTTCTTCATTTTATATGATGTCATTCTTACTCCGCTATAAGTAGCAGTTATCTCATATTCTGCAATTGCGTTGGTATCTGCATCTACATCACTGGCAGAAGGATAAATTTTTATAGTGCCAGATTTCATATTATTTCTATTGTCATAAGAAGGGTTAAATATACGATAATTTTCCATACCTAATCCTAAAAGCCTATTTAATCTTGTAGTAATTCCAGATAGGTCATCTGTTATTTCTTCGACAACTTCAATTTGTTCTAGTCCATTTTCATATTTATCAGGGGTAGTATATAATACCCTATATTGTCCAAGAGTATCAAATAATACAGAATCTTTAAATATATTACCAACTAAGGATAAAGAACCTGAAGCAAATAGAGAATTATCTGAACTTTTTCTAACTTCATAAGTTATACTTTCTCCTGTGTCGAGAACAGTAACAAAATCTCCGTTTTTATCTGTTAATACGACTTCTAAATAGTGAGTTGTGCCTTGTATAATTTTTTTCATATTTATGCTCCTGTATCTCCATAACTATCTAAGTCTATATTTTGTTCTGCAAATAAAGCAGTAATCTGGTCTGCTTGTGTTGGTGAAATAGCTTCTTCAGAAATTAAATAATCTCTTAATACTTTAATTTCTGGAAAATTAAAAAATGCTAATTCAGATGTAAAACTGGGAGCTAACTTTGCAAACTCTAGTCTTTCTAATACTGTAAAAGTTTCTGCAAATCTTTTAAAAAATAACTGAATATTAAAATCGGCTTCTGGAAAACTTAAAGTATGATTTGCAATAATCGCATCTAAAGTAGCTTTTTGCGTTGGAGTCAAAGTTGCATAACTATAAACTATTAAGGTATCTTCTTCTGTTATTAAATATCCATCATATCCTGTAGATTTTCCTCCAAAATCCAAATTTAGAACTTTTAAAATTTCATAATATAATTTATCTATCCTAACTTTTTTTTCATATTGATATTCCATTTTTATCCTCCAAATGGATTACTTCTTGTAATGTATAATCGTGCTCGTCTTATACCAACAGTATAAGAAGGAGCTCCTGGCAATCTAGAAAAATCTAAATCAAAAAATGCCGAACCGCCTGTTCCTATTTCTACTCTTGCAAATCCAGTCTGAACAGTATAAGCATTTGCTAATACTAATCCTAAAGACCCTTCATTAATTACTATTGAATCATCTTGTTGCACTCTTATAGCAACGCCTTTATTTGCAACTCCATTATAAACCGCACAACTCCATGCTAACATATATTCACCAGGTTCAATATCAGTAACAGTTAATCTAACTTTTTGTTGATATTCGTCAGAAGTAGTTGTTGATTCTTCCTCTGAAACTGCCATTTTAGAAAATATATCTTTTGCAGTTGCAATTGGATTCGAAGTCGATACTTCTTCGAGACCAGTGGGCACATTTAATTGCCACTTTCCTAAAGTATGATTATATTGTAAATAAAATCTGTCTTCTCCTGTGCTAGGCATATCAATAGGAAATCCTTGTATCTTTATAGCATTATGTTCTAAATCTGTAATATCATCTTCAATATGAGTATGCCCAATTGGAGATTTTTCATCATCTAACTCTTCTATTGCTTCTTGAACAGTATCTGAGATTATATTACCACTTGGGTCAAATGTTAAAGAACCTGCTGGATGACAAGCTAAATTGCCTCTGCCAGATAATGTGTTATGGTCAGTTGCAACATAATTAGTTCTCGGTAAGGGGCTAATGTTTCTATAATCTATAATAGATACTAATCTAGCTTTTGGAGTATTACTATAAGAAGAACTTGTATGAAATATAAGTTTATATATACATCTATATTCTAGAGTAGGGCAATTCGTTAAAATTAAAGTTTCTCTTTGATTATTATTTTCTGCATCTTCTAAAGAAGAATCTTCTCTTTGTCCTAACATAGCCACTAGGGGAGTATTTATATCATTAGTAGCACATATCCACATAGCAACATAATATCCATCTGTGGCATCTATTGTAGACCAAACTCCTCCTGTTCCACATAAATTATATTGAATTCCTGTTGTTCCTTGTTTAATGGGAAAAGAAGTAGCTTCATCTCTTATCCAGTCATTGCCTGATAAATAACAAATCGGTAACTTAGCAACTGGATATAATTCTTGAGGAACTGCATTTTGAATATAATGTCTAATATCTTCATCCCAAATTGTTCCATTGTCTAAACTCAATTGTGCATGGCTATCCTCTGAACCGTCTCCTTCAAGATTATAATTGCTGAGTGTTAGTCCTGATTCATATCTAGTCCCAATATTATTATGTAAATAAGCATGAGTCATCCCATCCATAACAATGCCATGTCTTTCATCTCCAATTAAAACAGCTTTTTCTGTCGTATTATTCCAATATATTGTTGCTATAAAAGCCAATTCTCCGTATATTAAATCGTTTGTCCATGAAGTTGTTTCTGATAATACTGTTCCATCATAATAAATAAAATGAAGTCCTGTAGCTGTAGAAATTATTTTAGATTCTGAAGAAGTTTTTCTATATTCTTTTCCTTCGATATAATAAGAAAATCTTCCTCCAGTATTACTGGGTTCTATTGTAAAAGTTCTGCTTGAAGTTTCAAATGATATAACAGAATCTATTCTATTAGGAAATCCAGTAGGTTCATTTGTAAGTTCAGGAATATTTGAAATTTCTCTTAAATTCATATATTATATCTCCTATATATTATATTATCCCCAAAGTTCCTCGCCACGAACTCTTAATTGAGCTTTAAGCCCTTCTTTTAAAGTTATAGAAGGACTCCATTCTACCACCAATTCATCTACAGCCTGAGCACTAAGTTGGGTCGGAGCAGAAATAATTTCTACTTCATCATGTTCTATGCTAAATTCTAGCTGTCTCAAAAAAGCGTTTGAATCATTCTTTATCCAAAAAGTGAATTTCTCCGTCTCACCAGCATTAACTATACCCAGGTCAAGAACTGTAATTTCTTCCATTAAGTCCTTGTCTTTATAAATTTTCATTTATTCTCCTTACTTTTGTTTAATAGTTCGTCTAAAAGTTTTGACTGTTTTTCTTTATTTTCGAGTTCTTTCTGTTTTATTGCTTCCTCTAAGTCTTGTTCATGAACTTCTTTTAAAGCTTTCTGGATTATTTCTTCAGATAATTCTATTTTCTGAAGTTTACCCTGCACTCTTTTCTTTCTTTTATGCCATTTGCCATCCTTGCCTTTTCTTGCAATCTGTCTAATAACTGACCAGGCTACTCTAAATGCCCTAGTTTCATTTCCATATTGTTTAAGAGCATTGTTAAATACTCTTCTAAAGGTGTTTTGTAAATCTGCATCCATATTATTTTTTATTTCAGGAGGCAAGTCGGATATTGTCTGATAAGGGGCGGTTTCTAATTCAGTGGCTTTTCGTTTTTCTACCCATTTTTGGGCTTCTTTAACAGACCATCTCTTTTTATCGAAAAGAAACGATTGAACAGTTGTTGTTGTTTCTCCTTTTAATCTGCCTATTACTGCTTTAATTCCTTTCTGGCTATCAATATTAATCATTCTAAAAAACTTTTTCTGAAATTCTTTAGGGTCTCTCTGCCTAAGCCTAACATAATTTTCAGTAATTTCTGGTTTAAAAGCTTCTTCTAATATTATTTCTGTATCTTCTGATGTAATTATGTCATTTTGTGTAACTTCTTTCCCACATTTAGGACATTCAACTGCTCCCATATGAGATTCTACTTCAGCAAGCATATCAAAAATCTCCCCGCAATTTTTACATTCTACAGGGGATTCATATGTTCCTATATTATAATTTTGTCTTTCGATTTGGTCTCGTTTATCATCTGGAATATCATCTTCATCTGTATCTCCTGGTTTTTCAATATCGCCAGGTAAATCTATTCCCTGTCCCTCTCTGTTGTCTTTAATAGGAGGATACATAGTTTCTTCAATGCCTTCTTTGGTTTCTTTTTCTCGTCTATAAATTTCTGTTCTAAAATCAATCTCTCCAATCAGCTCTACTGCTGTTTGTGAAGAAATTCTTCCTCTATCATACATCTGTCTAATTAAGCTTTTAAAATCGTCCGTCATGAAAGCTTTTACTGGAGACGATGTAATATAAAATTCCGTATTCATATATTTTCTATGTTGAGTATTTTTATCTATTATAAGAAGCACTAATTGTTTTAAAATTTGTTTAAAATCGTCCACTCCCGTTCTAACTTCTTCGATAAAAACTTTAGGATTTAAGACGCTTTCCCTTCGAGAAGTTGAAACTCCTTCGACGACATCTATAAATCCCAATCCAGCAAGAATATTTTTTTCTGCTACAATAAATAAATCTCTCTTGAAAATATTTGCCAAATCTGGAATAATATGCTGTATATCCTCATCAAAATTAGTTGCTCTAAACGGAGATTTAATTGGTTTATCTGAAGAACTAATTGTTTTTACTTCGTCCAATAGTTTTTGGAATTGTTCTTTTACTTTGTTTAGTTCTTCATCGGTATAAGTTTTAATATTTTGAGTTGCAAGGGCTTCTGAACCTTTCTTTACAAGCATCATATAAGGAATCACTTGGTCTAATATTTCTATTTCTTTCGCTTTTATAGATTGAATTATTTTCCAGTTATGATAAACTCCTCTCTTAATTAAATATGGAGAAGGATATTTATCAAACCATCTTCCATATGGCTTATCAAAAATACAATTGTCCCCTAATTTAGTTCTAGATTCAAACTTACTACTAAGATAATAATCGTAACTAAGAAGAGTTAATTCTTGTCCTTTATCTTTTTCTTTAGCATAAATACTTTCTCCATCTACAAAAAACATCTTAGTGGGTAACATTACTCCATCTATTTCTTCCCATTTCGCTATTTTTAACACAGGAAAAGAAGAATATTTCCATCTTTCCTTGAAGTATTCCTTTGCTAGGGGTCTTATTCCAATTGGAACTTTGCCATGATAATCTTTATTAATAATATAAAGCCATTTCTTTAATATTTTTGTAAATTTAGGATTATCTGATTCTATACTATAATCAACACAAGCAGAAGCTACTGAAAAATCAGTTAAAGAATCTGCCATTCCAGAAACATCATCTTTTAGCATATGTCTTACTGCTTTTACCTGTCCATGATAATCCGCAGGAACTACTATTTTTCGTAATAACATACTTAAAACATAATTAAGATATGTGTTTGTGTCCATTTTATCTCCTTATATTAGAAATCTGTCCCCAAACCCCAGTCTTTTTTAATAGGCTTGGTTTGATTAAAGTCTTTTTTAACCCATTGTGCAATTCCAAATGTCTTCCAGGCTTCAAATAAGTGATTGCCCGCCATACTTATACAATCATATATTGTTCTAGTTCCAGATTTTGTCGATATAACTTCAGAAAATTGTTTTTCAAATTTATAATCTACTGGAATATTCACTCTAGTTCCATATAATAAAGTTTTTAATCTTTCTACTGACCATTCTGACATAAATTCTTCTCGAAAAACAGGCTTACCTTTATTATCAACCTTAACTTTTCCTTGCTCATTCTTTTCAAACCCTACCTTAACTTTAGAAGCTCCTGCATATCTAACTACATTATCCTTCGAATAAGCTTTCTCAAAATCATCTGCAAGATTCCTTCCCATTGCATCTCCACAATCTATAGCAATTACATTTGCCTCAACTTTTTCAATTATCCATTTAAATATTTTTTCTTGTTCTTCTCGTTTTAAATTATAAAGAGCAATATTATATAGATAATTGTATTTATCTCCAATTTCTGAAAGTATAATTATTTCAGTTCCTGCCGATTCTCCAATATCTGCACATACAAAAATACGTTCTGCATTTTGTGGTCTTTCAACTACAATAAGACTTTTGAAATATTTAAATTTATCTTTTTTTATTTCAAATTTTTTAATCTGCTTTTTTGGCTGAAAACATTCTTTTATTCTCTCCATATCAAAAGCAGAAATTCCATCCTCAATAACTTCACCTTTAACAAATATTCTATAATTAGGAGTGTCTTCGCCTCCAAATTCTTCTAACCGTTCTATCTTATCATTCTCACTCCAATTAGGATTTACAAATTGAGGATAATTTACTATTTTATTTTTATTCTTTGGGTTATAAAAAGTTTTTCCAGCAGGGCTGTGCTTAGTAAAATTTGTCATTCCGCTAAATCTTAATACTCCTCCTAGCTCAGAAAGAGAATCTCTTCTATTT
>Ga0209636_10001869_pt1 | contig 21314 bp, 12 predicted proteins | sample DeeMarSWOR152_54_FD_187464 | JGI IMG/M metagenome (GOLD analysis project Ga0209636, IMG submission 187464) | Marine sediment microbial communities from White Oak River estuary, North Carolina - WOR-1-52-54 (SPAdes) (version 2) | ecosystem: Environmental > Aquatic > Marine > Intertidal zone >...
CTCCGCCAATCGGCTGGATTTCGCCCTTTTGATTAACTGAGCCGGTGACTGCTATGTCCTGACGGATGGGAAGCCCTGAGAGACTGGAAAGTATGGCATATACCTCAGTGGATGAGGCGCTATCCCCGTCCACACCGGAATACGATTGCTCAAAGCATAAGCTGGCGCTCATAACCAAAGGCTTTTCCTGAGCATATTTCCCTCTCAAGTAACCAGACAGAATCAAAACTCCCTTGTTATGAGTTTTTCCGCTCAAGTCTGCCTCCCTTTCGATGTTTATCACGCCGGCTCTTCCAACCGAGGTCTGAGCAGTGATCCGGGTAGGCCTTCCGAAGGTATAGTCTCCTATGTCCAGAACAGAAAGGCCATTTATCTGACCCACGACCTCCCCCTGAGTGTCAATCATAATGGTGCCCTCTTCGATGAGCTCCTGGATCTTGTCTTCTATCAAATTGACTCTTCTGGTCCATTCATTAAGGGCCTTCTCCACGTGGCTTCTGGTAACAGATTTGTTCTTGTCTTTTTTGGCCCAGTATCCTGCCTCCCGAACCAGATCGGCTATGACCGTGAACCTGGTGGAAAGCTTGGATTGTCGCCCACCCAATCTTACCCCGAATTCCACCACCCCGGCCACTCCTGTGGAATCAAAGGCGGGCAGCTTCTCGCTATCGCATATCTTCTTGATGAAACTGGCGTACTCCATCACGTTTCTTTTTTCCCGGGGCATAACCGAGTCAAAGTGAGCTTTTACCTTGAATATCTTTTTGAAATCCTCGTCCCGGTAATAAAGCAACTGGTACAGAAAAGCATCTCCTATCATCACCACCTTGACACTAACGTCAATGGGCTCAGGCTTCAAAACTGAGGTGGTGATTAGATAGAATGGATCGTATGACTGCATCTCGAAGATTCTGTTTCTCAGGGTGCGTTTCAAAGCGGGCCAGACCCCGGGCTCAATTAAAGCATCCAGTGCGTTGAAGACCAGATAACCCCCGTTAGCCTGTAAAAGGGATCCCGCTCTGATCTTGCTAAAATCTGTTTTCCAGATGCCCGAACGGTCAACTGAACGCTCTATGGTGCCAAAGAGGTTTCTATAGGTGGGGTTGGTTTCGATAATGATCGGTGCGCCTTTTGTCTCGGAATTGTCCACTATCACGTTCACCTCGTACTCAGTGAATTCAGGTGGGGGCGGGAGGAAGGGCAGTCCCGGCACGGGCGCCTCGGGCTTCTCCCCCTTTTGCACCATGAATCTGGACAAATCGGACACCACACTCTCCTGGACTTCGTCCAGGTATTGACTCACCTTCTTATTTTTGTACCTCTCTCTGATATCAGAAATCATATCCCTTATCATGGGCAGCACTATGTCCTTGTCCAGAGAGGAGAGAGCCTCATCCAGGTGCTTAGCAATCTCACGATTCTGCTTAAAAGCCTCCTCCATTTCCGAGACTAATGCCGTGTATCTCTCCTGTATGTTTTTGAATTCGGGCTCCGGGAATTTGCCCTCGTTTTTGAGTTTTTCTAACTGCGCGAGATTCTTAGGTTTCCCCTCGATAATCGGTTGAAGGTCCGGCTTGACAAATGGTCCCATTTGGACTTGAACCAGACTGAAATTTTGCTCTTTGACCTTCTTGTCGAATTCATTCACTATCACTTTTTGCCGATCCTGAAATTCTTTGACCAGCTGCTTTTTTCTTTCCTGGTAATCTTCTGACTCGAAAATCTGAGGAATTGCCTTTTTTAAAGTCTTAATCAGATTCTCCATGTCTCTTCTCAACAGCTTCCCCTTACCAGCAGCTAAGCTGATCAATTTCGGCATGTCCGGATTCTTGAAGTTATTAACGTAGCACTTATCGTCAGGTGCTTTTTGTTTCTTCTCCAAACGCTCCAGAAGAAGCTTTATAGTAGTAGTTCTTCCAGTTCCTACCAGCCCCATCACGAAGATATTGTAACCCACGCTGTCGATGTCCAGACCCAGTCTTATGGCGTCGATGGCCCTCTTCTGCCCTATTATCGCCTCGCACGGAGCCAACTCATCGGTATTCTTTATGCCAAAAGTGCACGGATCGCAGCTCCATCTCAGTTTCTCTGGTGGAAGCTCTTTGAACTTCGTCTTCTTATTCATGGCTGCCTCCTGAATTCTCCAATTGCTCTTTAATCTCTCTTGCGACTCAAGCCCTCAATGGGAACGGATGAGCGAATGTGCAAATCCCTTTGAGGGAAGGGTATTTGTATCTTGTTTTTTCTGAAGATGTCATCAATTCCTTTGTTAAAATCACTTATTATATCCGGCCTTTTTTTCGGGTCAGGGATCCAGGCCAGAACCTCGAAATCCAGGGAGGAGTTTCCGAACTCCTTAAACCACACTTTGGGCGGCGGATCTTTTAAGACCTCCCGATGATTCCTGGCCACCTCGAGCAAAGAACTCATGACTAAAGGGACATCCGATCCATAAGCCACTCCTACCGGGACGTGAATTCTTATTTTGGGATCGCCATGTGACCAATTTATCACCTGGGAAGTGATGAACTCCGAGTTAGGCACAATGATGGCTATATTGTCGATGGTACGGATATGGGTGGCTCTGAGACTTATGTTCTCCACATCCCCTAAGACGTCACCGATGGTTATCCGGTCGCCTATTTTTATGGGACGTTCAAAAAGTATAATCAGTCCGGAGATGAAGTTGGACACGATGTTCTGCAATCCGAATCCAATACCCACGCTCAGAAGGCCGAAGACCACAGCCAGGCTGGTGAGGTTCAAACCGATGGACTGCACGGCTATAATAACTCCCAAGCCAACCATGAGATAGTGCAGAACCTTTAGAATGGCAAGCTGGATTCCCTCATCCAGCTTGTATCGGGGAAATAGTCTGGTTCTGATAATCTTCCTTAATCCCCTGGACAGGAGTATAAAAACTAGAAGTATTACCAGCCCGGCCAGAATGGAGGTTATAGTTATGGGCCTCTGGTTCATCACAAAAAGAGGGTATTCCAAGGCCTGGCCTATGCTTTTTATTATATGACCCAGCGTCTCCATCTTGTTTCTCTTCCTATGCTAAAAGCAAAACCATTTACTAATAGATTATAAAGCGGGAACTTCTCGTTGTAAAGTATTTTTTGCAGCTAATTCAGAGACCTTTTCTCTTGTCTTTTGAGCGACGAGCGGCTACTAAAAGCCGATTGCCGGAACGCCACGCCCAACTTTCCCGCAAAAGACTCAACCTATCCTGCCCCAGGGAAAACCGAGAAGAACCAGGATCAATGCCGAGAGGATAAGAAATAACGATGCCGGCAAAAGCATCCCGTACATTCTGGAGAAACTTGCCTTGAAGTAGTCCCTGGTCACCACCAAGCACAGGTGCACAGGTGAAAGCATGACTCCGGCAAATCCGGCGCCGTAAGCCAGCATCATATACCCGTAGTTCACCCCATCCGGCACCAGAAAGGAGAAGAGCACCGGATAAGCAATGCCCACGAAGGCGGAGGTCATACCGGTAAGAATCCCGACCGTGAAGGGAACCGTAATGATGGCAAAAATGGGAGAGACTCCGAAATTAGCCAACGACTCGGGTACGGTCTCGATGGCTCCCGAAACGGTTATCAGCTTTTTGAAAATCATCACAGATAGAATCAAAATCACCATTTCCAGGGTAATCGCTTTTCTTATCATCTCCATCCATCTTCTGATCTCGATTTTGCTCACCAGCCCAAAGAAAACGATAACAGCACCCAAGGCCAAAGCCAGATCGGCTTTAAGGCTCAGGTTCACTCCCACAACCAGAAGAACCGGTAGGGCTCCCTTGAATGTCAACCCGATGTTTTCGAAGAATCCTCCTTGACTTTGAATAGAATCGGGCTCCTGTTTAATCTTAGGCGTACAGAACAAAACCCCACCCAAAATCATGGCCAGGCTTAAAGGAATCTGGGCCAGGATTACCTCCCTGAAACTTATTCTCAAAAGCGATGCGGTAAAGATGACCCCCAGATACAAAGGCCAGGTGAACTCCAGGATGTGCCTGAACCAATAGTTTACCACCATCTTCACCTCGGCCGAGATCCTTCTTCTGCCCCCCAGATTCTCCACCATGGGAGCAGACATCATGGCACCTGCAGGCATGGGCAGAAGCCCCACCAGAGCCGGTAGAAGCATCAAGAGGAGCTTTGTGCTTCTGACCAGATTCTCCAGCCCCCGGCTCAAGCTTTCAAGGCTTTTGAGAGACTTGAGTAGTTCCCCGAAGATCAAAATCAAAAGCACAATAATCAGAAGATGAATAGTAGGCCACTCGATCACGGCGATTCCCATATTCTTGATCATTTCGAAAAGGGAAAGCCCAAAAAGAAGACCCAGAAAGATGCCGCCAGAAAGAATGCTCAAGCCCAGCGAGACCTTCCTGTTGATCAGGAGGACGATGAGAAGAAAAACCAGGACTAATTTCAAAAGCTCAAACATGTTTCATCCTCTAGGAACTCCCTATTCTAACTAATTTCACCGGAAAATCAATTGATTTCTTTTTGCCTGCGTGTCTCATTCGCTGCAGCCCATTCACAGGTCTAGTACGGATTGACCCCGGTTTTCACTTTACGAAAGGTACGCAAGTCCCCATAAAAAGGAGTTCTCTGTTGACTTCTGTGATTCGCTGAGCTATTATCGGTAGAGGCAAAACCATGGTTTCACTCGGAGGTTAATAATTCTTACGCAGGAAAAACCCTATGGACTTGAAAACCAAAGACAAGTTTATTGGACTCTGGCAAAAATACTTTGATGGTGCCAGCCTTCCCATTGCCTTTTATTACACGGACGAACCAACATCTGCTGAGGAAGTCAGGCCCACGCCGGGACATCGCTGCGTTATTTGCGATCTGACCCAAGTGCGAAACGGAAAATCCATCTATTTGAGCGCTGACTCAATTGGCTGCGGCGGCGGCAAAAGGTACCTGGGCTTTACCCGCGAGCTCGCGCCCGACTTCGAATACTTCCTCTCTTGCGGCATCCCGGGAAAGCTCGAAGGCGAGCGTTACAAAAAATCGCCGGAACTGGTTAAGGAGGCGATGAAGAACATGCCGCAGTTCGGGGCACCCGCTAAGTTCATCGTCTTCAAAAGATGGGATGTGCTCGAAAAAACAGATGATCCTGAGGTGGTTGTGTTTTTCGCTCAGCCAGACGTCCTCTCCGGGCTTTTCACCCTGGCGAATTTTGACGAAGTTGAGCAGAACGGCGTATTCGCGCCCTTTGCCGCCGGCTGTGGTTCCATTGTCCAGTATCCTTACCTGGAAAGAGACTCCGATCGGCCGAGGTGTGTCTTGGGGATGTTCGACGTCTCAGCCCGCCCCTGCGTTCCAGCCCAGACCCTTGCTTTTTCAGCGCCGATGAAAAAATTCACCAGAATGATTGACGACATGGAAGAGAGTTTTCTAATTACGGATTCCTGGAAAAAGGTCAGTAAAAGAATCAATCGACTGATAGAGAATACCGCGTAAACTGTTGCGCCTGTGGGTAATCAGGATTTCTCGCATGGGTAGGACAAGGTCTCCTGACCTTGTCGGCTTAGTTCTGGGTCAGGAGACCCAGAACTACCCTTGATACTATTGACAGGGCGGCGGTCCGCCTGCAAAAAGATAATTTATCAAATAGACAACATCCGAGATAGTCACTGTTCCGTCGCAATTGACATCTCCGGCCTCAATTGGTTCAGGAGGAGAGCCATTGTTGAACAGATAGTTGATCAGATACACGACATCTGAGATAGTTGTCTCTCCATTACCATTTGCATCTCCACAAAATAGGCCGATTGTTATTCCACCGCTAACAAACACAGGCTTAATAGAGAAGGTGTTCTCCTTGAAGAACCTGAGCTCATTGGGATCAAGGAAAGTTGAGTCGATTTTCACAAACGTTGGGGGTATACCATCCTTAATTCTGCATCTCAAATAAGCCACTACACCGCTGCCGGCCGGCAGAGGGGAAGAACCGGGGTATAGCAAAATACCTGTCAAGTCCTTACAATATTTCGGAGTGGCCTCAATAATTCCTTCTCCTCTTGTGCCCGAGGTGATTACTGACTCACATACCACATAGGTCGTATCGATCTTCAGGGGAATCAGTGGATAAATTGCCTCATCATTGTTGATGTACACCGGTACGTCCGCAGTTTTGCGGCACGAATCGCTAACAGTCTCAATTCTGATCGTATCGGGATAACCTGGATCTGAGTACGTATCGGGATTAGAACAGAAGGCGACCGGCAAATAAGGACTCCCGTACACAAAATACTTGACAAAATAGAGCAGGTCACCGAAATCAAGCTCGCAATTCCCGTTAGCCTCAACTGGCTGACAAGGTGGTGCAGGACCACATTCCAGCAAATAAGCCATCAGATAGGTGAAATCGTTCAGAACCGAACCAGGTATCCCGTCCATGTCTCCAGGGGGGCATTCAGGCTGGCGCTTTGTGCTGGAATACTCAAACGGGGCATCTTTACCGACATTCGCTTCACCCACGGGGATGATCCCGGGGCCATTTACAGCTATAGTATTAGCCGAATTCTGGCCCCTTTCCAATGCCTCATATCCTGTCACATCGGTAGTACCGAGAGATTGAGCAGAGGCCGGGATGCCGGCTAGAAGCAAAATCGCCAAGATTAACAATCCTTTGGTCATCTTTTACCTCCTTGTGAGGATTGACAACGGACTGAATTTTGTCTGTATTCAATTGCCTTCAATCTCAATATAACCAAAAAACTGGATAAGTCAATGAAAATCTGCACCACCAAAGCAGAAACACCACAGATTTACAGGTAATAAGAAAAGGCGGTGGGCTTAAGAGGATAAAACCAGATTAGTCGCCTAAGCAGAATCCTATGAATCCAGTGACGTTTCTCAGGAACTTTTTCTCCCACAAATTAAAAGGCAAGACCACCGCACCTGAGACCACCTATTTTACTCCTTCAGCTCGAAGAATTAAACAAGCACGCCTGGCCTTGAAAAGCTCCTCTTCAGATAAAAGGCAGTTCAGGAATTTTCCGACATCGCCGGTTTCCAAAAGATGTTACAGTCTCTTTGAGGATGAACTCATCTTACCAGCAAGCATCCATCATAGTTCTTTCCGAATTAGGCTCTACAGGTTTCTGCGGGATCATATTCCCATACTGAATTCAGCAGTCTGGACCTGGACCAGGCTCAGCTCCAGCCCGTCGTATTTCGAGTTAAAGGGCTCTGACGATTCCAGGCTTTTAGATTCAGCCAAGAAAATTCTCGTAGACTTGGACAGGAGAATCTATCAGCACAGTTTTTTGAGATTTGGGGGCGTGGATGCTCTCTTAACCCAGTTTTTCGGATCGCTTTTCACGGACGGAGCAGTGTGCGGGGAGGTCGTCTTATCCCCGTCAAGAGACAAAGTCGATAAGTTCTACTTCATCGATCCCTCAACCGTCAGGTTTAAACTCAAGGATAACAGTCTCTGGGAGCTTTATCAGGAGTCAGAGGATGGGGAGATACGCTTGAATCCAGGCTCTACCTTCTATTCTGGCCTGGATACCGACCCGGATGATCCGCGGGGTAAAAGCATCCTGTGTTCCATTCCCTTCGTTGCCAGGATCGAACAGAGACTCCTTGAGGACATGCACAAGACCATGCACAACACGGGCTATCATCGTCTGCATATAAGGGTGAAACCACCCGAGAGGCTGTCCCACGAATCGGACGACGCCTATATCCAGAGAGCCAACAGCTATTTCGAGGAAACCATCAAGATGATGAAAGAAGTTGCGCCCGAGGATAACCCCATCACCTGGAACGACGTCGAAATAAGCTACATAGGACCATCCGGGCAGTATTCCTCCGCCAGCTCCTGGTACCTAAACCACAAGTCCGTTTTGGAGGATATATGCGCTGGCGTTCACCTTGATCCCTTCATGCTGGGCTATTCTTATGGCCCGCCCTACAACTGGGCCCAGATAAAATATGAACTTATCCAGAGGAACGTCATCTCCATTCAGGCATCGGCCAAAAGATTCATGGATTGGATCAGGAATATAGAGCTGGCGCTGAGAGGAATACCGCTGGAATGCGAACATCATTTTGACAACAGGAAAACCTTCGGCCTTCTGGAGCAGAGGAAAACAGAACAGATTCACATAGACAATGTGATAAGGAAACTGGAAGCAGGATTCACAGATCGGGAACAGGCAAAAAGGGAAATTGAGGAAGGGCAGTAGAGAACAAAGAGTTCAGAGTTAAGAGTAGAGAGTGATTGGAGTATCAAGCCCCGCCTTGTACGGGATCTTCGACTTCAGCTTGACCTAAAGGCTTGCAGACCCAGGTTGGCCTCAACCCGGGTCAGACTTCAACTACCTAAGATTTGAGTTGAATTGGTCAAAAAGCTGTGTGGCGAAAGTGTATTTCGGGTCCAGACGATAGCACACCTTATCTCAAGGTGTGCCAGGAGGTCTTTCCGCACAAATTTATTCGTGCATTCTTCTTAATCAGCCTGGGATTTTGCACTCCAGTCACAATTACGAAAAGACTGAACTCATAGTGGGAAAGTGGGATAAGTTGGTCAAAAGGACCATCTGGCGAAAATGCGTATCGGATCCGGTGATTTTTGCCCGGGAGTTTTTGGAGATCGAGCCCCATCCAGGGCAGGTGAAATGGCTCCAAAACTCCAAGAAGCCGGAGAACGCACTGCACGCCGGCAACCGGTGGGGCAAGTCCTCAGCTCAGGCGATCAAAATTCTTCACCTTTGTATTTTCAAAATCAGAAAACCCAAGTACAATACCTCCACGAAATACGCCGCAGTGAATGCCAGCATAACCCAGGATCAGGCTAATATCGTTTTTGACAAGGTCACCAGGCTCATAAAAGGAAACAGAAAGATGGAATTTCTGATAAAAGACCTCAAGTTCACTCCTTATCCCAACGTCGTCTTTGGGAATGGAGCGATCTTCTGGGCAAGATCGACCCAGAGAAAGGGGGAGTATCTTCTGGGCCATGACTACGACTACTTCAATTTTGACGAAGTAGCATTCGAGCCTCACCCCGAGTACGTGGTGAATCAGGTAATCCAGATGAGATTGGCAGATAGGGCCGGGACCCTGGACTATACATCAACCCCAAAGGGGAAAAACTGGTTTTACAGAAAATGCCAGGAACTAAAAAAGGATCCCAAAATGGGATATGTGCAAAAAGGGGATTCCAGAGAAAATCCTCATATCAGTTATGAGTATCTGGAAAGAAAACTGAAGACTCTGCCTGCGCAAAAAATAGCCCAGAACATCTCAGGTGAATTTGTCGACGATCCGGATCAGGTTATTTTGGAGAAATACATATCCCTGGCCACCTCTTGCTCTACTGGTCTTTCCCGCCCAGTATCCGGATACAGATACTGTCACGGCTGGGATCTAGCTCGAAAAAGAACCTATACCGCGGGTGTCACTCTGGACATCACTCAAAGACCATATCAGGTGGTGGCCTTCGAAAGATTCCAGCGGGAATGGAAAGATGTGTACCTGGCCATAAGAAAGAGAAAAAGAGAATATGGAGGTGAGGTATTAATCGATTCCACCGGCTTGGGAGACGTAGTACTGTCCGAGCTGGAGGATATCGGGGCAAAAGGGTTCAACTTTGGAGAAAGAGGGGGCAAGGCAAAATCGGAACTCATTGCCAATCTGCAGCAAGCCCATGCGTTGGGCCACATAGCCTATCCTTACATTGAGCAGGCCGACGAAGCGGGTGAGGTTTGGACCCTTCAGGACGAACTCACCAATTTCAGCTGGGAGTCTAATCAGGGCTGCGATGCGGTGATGGCATTGGCTTTGGCTTTGTGGCTGGTTCGGGGAGGTATCTCTCGTCCAGTCATCCTATTGCCCCGGGTTGATAAGATTCAGGAAAAAGGACGCATCCCCCTGAGTTGAGATCAAAGCACTTCAAATCAGAGACGTATTCAACATATTGGCCGTCAAAACCAGCCGCCCTGCAGTCTGTGGCTGCTTGACGGCCAGAGTATTTTTTGCCTTTGGGGCAAATTTTTGTTGACAAACCGGATTTTTTTCTCTACTTTGACCAGAGGAATGTTCGGAGGAATTATTTTAAAAGGTTTGCTTAACCTTTTTCTTCCACCTCAAAGCAGAAGAGGCAATCCAACAAGGTGGGTTAATTTAAGGTAAAAAAGGTCTGAATCCGTTAAGGAAAGAATCATTTTTTGGACTCTATAGGAAGTGCTCATTTAAGCGTATCACAATAGTACTTAGAAAACAATTTCGGAGGAGATGTAGGTTTGAGTAAGAATTTCTATCAACTTGGCTGGCTAGTCTTGGTGGTGTTCATTCTACTCATGGGATTTCCCTTGAATGTCGACGCCCGAATGATGCCCAAGGAGGAGATGAAAACCAGAGGCTCTTATGGGCTTTTCAAGCCCGCTGCAGACCCCCCGGAAGCTCAGGTAAGAGTACACCGGGTGGGAAACGTGTATTTGTGCATGACCAACTGGGGGTTCTTTGGATCTGAGGGTAGGGGGTTATATGAAAGCATAGGTGGATGTTTTAACCCTAATCCGGACAGGGAGGCTGTTGCTCCTTCCTTTGAGATGCCTCCTAATTCCGGGATAGAGTATCTTTTCCAGGCTGCGCTCTGGGTGGGAGCCGTGGTTGAAGGCGAGACCCTGGTGACCGTGGGCGCCGATGGGTGGTTTGGGATCAATGAGATGGCGCCTGCATCTGGATCCCAGGGAGCCATAATCGAAAGATCCACTCGGCCGGGGGTTCAATGTTACTCACCTTACGCTATCTCAGAACAGGATATTATAGCCGTCTATTCGGACACCGGAGACTCCCCTTTAACTTATGCGGACCCGAGAACCGACTGGGACGAAAGAAAGCATCACCCGCTGGGAATAGAGGTGACACAGAAAAGCTACAGCTGGAGCTATGCCTACGCCGAAGACTTCATCTTGATCGACTTCACCATAAAGAACATCAATCAAAGCAGGGCCATAGAGAAGATGTGGGTAGGGCTGTACGTGGATGCGGACGTTTATGGAATACAGGAAAGCCCGGGGGGGTCTGAGCAGGGGGCTCAGGACGACATTGCGGGGTTCAGGGATTCGGTCTTCGTCCGAGGCAAAAACATAGAGATTGCCACTGCCTATGTGGCTGACAACGATGGACAGCCCTACAGGGGAATATACGCTGAGACCAGTCCCACCGGTGTCTCAGGGGTGAGGGTAGTAAGGGCACCAAGCGAAGTGAGAACCTATTTCAACTGGTGGATCTCTCATAGCGATGGCTACCCCAGAGACTGGGGCCCCTGGCAGAAGAGCAATCAGGATAGATGGAAACTGATCAACCCCTATAACTCCGGCGACAAATTTCCCGATAACGCCATGGGAACTCCCGGAGGAGACAGAAGTAAATACTTTGTGCTATCCAACCAGGAGTGGGACTTCGACCAGATTTTCACCGGCGTCTACGTGGACAGGCACCCGGATCAGGGCTGGCTCCAGCCGCCTCTGGAGCCTAAGAACGATCTGGCCGACGGTTTTGATACCCGATACCTTTTCTCTTTTGGGGAGTTTCCCTTTATACCGGCTGGCGAGAGCATATCCGTTACCATAGGCTATGTCGGCGGAGAAGATTTTCACGCCGACCCCTCCAACAGGAGCAGATACCTCCCCCGAAGTCCGGAACTGTTCTATGCCAACCTGGATTTCTCCGACTTTGCCACCAATTCGGTGTGGGCAGCATGGGTATACGATAACCCCATCCCGGGTGAGGATACTGGAGATGGAATACCCGATTTCAAGGGCCCGCCCCCGCCCCATCCACCCCAGCTATTATTCACAACAGAGGACGGCGAAATCACTATAAGGTGGAATGGGAAATTATCCGAGAGAGGAAGAGACGCTTTCACCTTTGCCCAGGATTTCGAAGGCTATAATATCTATATCAACAGGACAGGATTCAGTTCGGACTGGACTTTAGTAGCCTCCTTTGACAGGCCAGACAACTACACCATAACTGAATGGCACAGATACAGGTATCGCGTGAGAAAATGGGAGCTGGTAGAGGCCTCGATCACCCTGGACTCATTGAAATCCACCTTCAAGGAGCCACTCATAGGCGCAGACCCGCTTGTATGGACCAGAAACAATCCCTACGTTTATCAGGGACAGGATACGTTGGTCTTCAGGATAGCCCAGATGGATTCATTGGGAGAGTGGGCGCGAGATACCGCCTCTGGTATGTGCTTATTGGACACCGTTTATATTGTCAGCTATCTGGATTCTCTCTATTTTGAGAAGCAGGGATGGAACACCGGGCTAAGAGACATCAAAGTCTACAAAGAATATGCGGACAGTGTGGATCAGGATCTATTAGCTCTAGGTGACACCATTCAGGATCGCTACTGGGATTATGAGCATAAGTTGAGCGGTTTTCTACCCAGTCAATCCTTCTGGGTGTGTGTGACCACTTTTGATTTCGGCCATCCTCCCACCGGCATCCCCCCTCTGGAATCGGGCAAGAGCATAAACAAGACCCTGGTTTATGCTGTGGATTCCCCGGATATAGCCAGAGCCAAAAAGGATGACATAATCGTGTATCCCAATCCCTATCGGGGAGATCAAAGGTTCGAATACAGGGCTTACGGATCGGAGTCCGGGGCTACGGAATTCGACAGAAGGATTCATTTCTTGAACTTGCCTGCCAGCTGTACCATAAGGATCTACACACTGGATGGGGACCTGGTTAGAACCATATATCATGATAAGCCGGAAACCGATCCTACTGCCTCGCACGACGAATGGAACTTGATATCTCGCAATACCCAGGCGGTGGTGTCGGGAGTCTATCTGTTCAGCGTGGAATCTGAGTATGGAAACTACGTAGGTAAGTTTGTGATTCTCAAGTAAACCGCTCACTTTCTTCGCGCAAGGTTGAACTCCCATTTCGAGACGGAGATGGGCTCCTCTTTTCGTCTCTCGCCTATTAGATTCGCCTTGAGTTCAGAGTCTGAGGTTCATCAAGAAAGGGGACCGTACGGTTCGCGGCAGCTACCATGCTGACCGCATGAGGTATAGATACGCTATTCGGAAGGACGGGCAAAGTGGAAAACACAGAAGGCTCTTGCACGGTTTTCGGCTGCCGTCTCTCTCTCATTCGAAGGAGATCGACGCAGAGTTCAGGATCTGTGCAGAAATTGATTGCCTCTGTGCCCCGGAGCAGAGGAAGATTTATCTCAGCAGCAACATCTTTTTGCTCTGGATCTGGCCACCCGCCTTAAGCCGATACAGGTAGATGCCGCTGGCCAGCTCCTTCCCCGCATCGTCTTTTCCGTCCCACACCGCTTCGTATTCACCTGGCGATTTCAGTGCATCTACTAAGGTTCTCACCTTCTGCCCTAAAATGTTGTAAATAGACAGGGTGGTGGGCACAAGACCTCTCCCCCCTGACTTAAAGCCCTTAACCCTGAAGGATATTAAGGTCGAGGAATTGAAGGGATTGGGAAAATTCTGAGAGACGTTGAAATCTGAAATCGCAATCTCGGCCTCTTCAGCCTGCAGGCCGGTGGACGGTGAGCAGGCAATCACCGAGATGTTGGACGACCGCTCGTTGACGCAGTATACCTTGTTGTCTTGGACGTCGTAGATCAAGACAGAAGGACCATCTCCGGTACTCACTTCGCCCAGAATCTCGTCACTGGTGCCGTCGATTATGGTGATGCTATTGCTCTCATTGTTGGCGCAGTAGACCCTGTTATTCACGGGATTGTAGACAACAGCCGTAGGATACTTTCCAACCCCGATTTTGGATAGAAGCGTATCGGCTTCTCCGTCCAGGAGACTCACCGTATTCTCAAAGCTGTTGGCGCAGTAGATCTTGTTATCCAGGGAGTTGTAGGCTAAGTCCCCCTGGCCTGCGCCTCCAACACAGGGCCAGCCAATGCGGGCATCGGTCAGTCCGTCTATTATAGTTATGCATCCGGCAGCCCAGTTGGAGCAGTAGATCTTATTCTGACTGCTATTGTAGATCAGATTTCTGGGATCCAGGCCAACCTTGACCAAGGCTAAAATCGAGTCCCTGTCCCCATCAATCACGTAGAGCAAGGAGACTGCGCTGTTAGCGAAATAGATCTTGTTGTTGTCCGGGTTGAAGAGCAGGCTCCCTGCACCGAACTCAACCTCAATGGAGGCGGTGACCACGTTGGTCGCCCCATTGATCACGGATACTGAACTCCAGTAGCCTTTGGCGCAGTAAATCTTATTGGAAATTGAATTGTAGGCCAGCGACACAGGGAAGAAATAGCTGGCGACCGCGGTTAACACCATGTCAGAGCTTCCGTCTATTATGGTGATGTTGTTATCCGAATAATTAGCGCAGTAGACCTTGTTGTCCCGAGAATTGTATTCCAGGGCATAAGGATCGGCACCCGCAGGAATCCTTCTCACAACCATATTGGTGGCAACATCGATCACGCTTACGTCGTCACTCACCTGGTTGGCGCAGTAAATCTTGCTGCTACGCCAGTTGTGAATCAGTGCCGTGGGCTTGCAGGCCAAATTGAGGGAAGATATTACCACATCAACCGCGCCGTTGATAATGGTAACATCATAGCTCGAACGGTTGACACAGTATACCTTGTCATTTGCAGAGCTATATGCCAGGGCCAGAGGTTCTGAGCCAGCGGCGATAACTCTCAGGATCTGATCGGTCGTTCCGTCAATTACGCTTATGTTATTTGCGCTCGAATTTATGCAGTAAATCTTGTCAGCGTCGGGTTGATACATCAAAGTCCGGGGATAGTAGCCCGTCGGGACGGTGGTCAGAATTGAATCGGTCAACCCGTCCAGAACCGTGATGTTGCGGGTGTATCTGTTGGCAGAGTAGATTTTCTTACCGCTGGGGTTGTAAGCCAAAGCCGTAGGTTTGCCCGCCACATCCACGATCTTTAACAGGGCATCCGAGACTCCGTCTATTATGTACAGATTTCGGCCCTCGTAGTTGGCGCAGTAGATTTTGCTCTGGTCCGGATTATAGGCCAGGGCCACAGGATTCAGGCCCACCGCAAGAGTCCCCAAGACCGAGTTCGTGGCACCGTCGATTATGGTGAGATCGTTACCGGCCTCGTTGGCGCAGTATACCTTGTTCTGACCACTGTTATAAAGCAGAAACCTCGGCCCCTGGCCTACCCCGATGGTGGTTATAACCGAGTCTCCGGCCCCATCCACCACGGTAACGCTGTTGCTCCCCTGGTTGACACAGTAGACCTTCTTGTCTGAGGAATTATACGCCAGGCCCCTGGGTGATTTGCCCACCGAAAGGACGGTCAACACTGAGTGAGTGGCTCCATCGATGATGGTCAGGCTCCCATCCTCACTACCGGCACAATAGATCTTATTCTCGTCGGGATTGTAAAGCAATGCACATGCGCCTTTACCTACGTTTATACCCACAACTCCCTGATCCGTGGCCCCGCTGATCACGGCAACCCTTGCCCCTCCGCAAACGTAGATCTCGTCGTTTGCGGGGTTATACACGGTAGCCTCGGGATAGACCACACCGCCGAAATTATCTGGCAGCCAGACGGTAGCTTCCAGGTAATCCCCTGCGGCATAGCTGGCGGAACTGAAAAGCGCGACGACCAGGAACATCATGGAAAGCAAATGCGATATCTTCGGCATACAAACCTCCAAAGCTGTTGAACTATATCAAATCGTAACCTGATAAGTTAACCGCAATCTCCGCTTTTGTCAACCGAAATCTTCCAGCCATCTCAAAAATAGCTTCATCCAAAAGCAGTCTGAGAATCTCATATTCTAATACGTAAGCTACTATGTTTCCTAAGGGGCAAAAAGAGAACTGTAAGTCACGTCTGATTCGTTTTCTGGGTTCATTTGACTGGGTCAGAGTGAAAAGCGATGGCAGCTGCCACATGCGAATAGCTGAGCCTCTTCTGCAAATTCGTCTATCTGAAGCTCGGCACGTCCTGCAAGATCCCACCCAGCAAAGAAGAACCCTGGTAAACGCCCCGGATCAGAGCCAGCTGACTGGTTCCTCTTGTACTTGGAGTTTCCTGCTGGCGGATATTAAGCTCAATTGCGCAAAGAGGTTAGCCATGTTCTGGATCAGATGCAGAGAAGCGAAATAAGACAAATAAATGCTTGACAAAAGCGTTTAATTTTAATATGTTATGAAGTTAATCCTATGTCCAAGGCCGTCGATAAATTATTAAAAATCAAGCAGAAGGAGCAATTCCCTTCAATGAATCAAGATTTAAGAGAAATCGCCAAGGATGAGAATATCTCGCTGGATCTGCTTCAGGAGGAGATGAAAAAGGGTCGAATAGTAGTTCTGAAGAACAAAGCCCACCCGCACATAAAACCCATAGCCGTAGGCAAGGGACTGCGCACCAAAGTCAATGCTAACTTGGGAACCTCGCCTGATTTCGTCGACTTCCAGGGCGAGCTGGAAAAGCTCGAGGTTGCCATTAGATATGGAGCCGATGCAGTCATGGACCTCTCCACCGGCGGAGATATCAGGAGTCTGAGATTAAAAATGCTGGAAAGAACAACGGTTCCGCTGGGAACTGTTCCCATCTATCAGGCTGTCTGTGAGCTGGCCAAGAGGAAAAAACCCCTGGAGGATATGAGCGAAGAGCAGCTTTTTGAAGTGATTCAAGATCACGTTGAAACCGGTGTGGATTTCATCACGGTTCATTGCGGCTTGACCCGAAGAGCTTTACCTGTCATAGAAAAACAGAAAAGGCTGACGGGAATAGTGAGTCGGGGCGGCTCGTTTTTGTACCGCTGGATGAAACGCAGCGGCAAGGAAAATCCCCTGTATGAGCAATACGATAGGCTTCTGGACATGGCCGGGGAATACGATGTCACCTTGAGCCTGGGGGACGGTTTGAGGCCGGGCTCAATAGCTGATTCCACTGACCGAACCCAGGTGGAAGAGCTTCTGATTCTGGGCGAGCTGGTTCAGCGCGCACGAGAAAAGGGGGTTCAGGCCATGGTGGAGGGGCCAGGGCACATCCCTATCCAAGAGGTGCAGGCAAATGTTCTGCTGGAAAAGAAACTCTGCGACCAAGCCCCGTTCTACGTCCTGGGACCTCTGGTTGTCGACTGCGCCCCGGGATATGATCATATCGTGTCTGCTATCGGGGGAGCGGTGGCCGGAGCTGCAGGTGCCGACTTTCTCTGCTACGTAACTCCCTCTGAGCACCTGACCTTACCCGATCTTCAGGACGTGAGAGAAGGGGTGATCGCATCCAGAATCGCAGCCCATGCCGCAGATTTAGCCAAGGGTGTCTTTAAAGCCGAAAGACTGGATCAGGAGATTTCACGAGCCCGAAAGGCTTTTGACTGGGAAAAAGTTATCTCCTTGAGTATGGATCCAGAGAAAGCAAAGGAGAAAAGAGGAAGAATAGACCAGGATTATAAGAAATGCGGTATGTGCGGGGAATACTGCGCCATGAGGGAGACCTTGTAGAGGACCGCGACACGATTTTGTCCCATAAAAACGGTTAAGGAAACCGACAAAATGTCGACTAAATATCTGAAAATGAGAATTTTAAAAAAGGAGGTGAGAGTCTACACATACCCTTTAATTTTTCCGGCGGAAATTGCCAAATTGACAATACCTAATCCCATAAAGGAGGAGTAAGATGAAGCGCAGCTTAATCATTTTCTTTGTGCTTTTGTGTTTTGTACTCACAGCTTCCTTGGTTCTTGCTCAGCAGAAGAGCATGCCAACCGAAAAGCCGGTAAAGAAACTTGCGCCAAAGGTGTCTTACGTGGACAAGTTTGGTAAACCTGATACCTGCAGGATAGAGGTGAAGCAGGACAAAATGGGTAACAAGGCCATGGCCACGGTCACCCTTTTCAACGATGAGAAAGTTGCGGCCCTGACCGTGCCGCTGACATTTGGCGACGGCAAGACCCCCATCTACTGCGATTCTGTGAGCTTCACCAAGACCCGTGTCGATTATTTCCAGCTGAAGTCGGCACTGATTGATTCTGTCAACCAGACCCTGCTCATCGGCTTGATCGCAGACCTCTCTGGAAAGGTTCCCGCCCTGGATAAAGGCACGGGAGAGATAGCACACGTCTATTTCACCTGGAAAGAGGGCGCTAAAGCTAAGCCCGTGACTCTTGACACGACTTGGATTCGCCCCTCGAATACCCTGAAGCTGGTGACAGAGGAGGTTAAGGACATCATCCCCCTGTGGGATAACGCAAAGGGGAAAATAGAGTTCCGTACGGCCAAGTAGGAACAAAGTGATCGAAAGCTTAGATCCCCCACGCTTATGGCGTGGGGGATTTTTCATTTGAGCTGTCTACGCTAGAGCAGGAACGGGTTAACCGCTGAGAGTATGCTCCGACGCCCTTTGGACATTAGCCATCTCCATGGCTATTCTGAGCTTCGGGCTCATGCTGAGGAACGAACTTCCTTTTTGGCCTTTGGTTGCACCTTATCACCTGAGATCGCCGTCTGTGCGACCTTTGAACACTCCACTAGAGCTCCTTTGATCTCCGCATCAGGATGTAAACTCAAACTCTTAATATTGAACTCGATTTTCTCCCTGGGGATAGCCAGCCTGTAAAACCCTAACCTGTTATTCTCGATTAACTCCTGTTTGCTGCCGGTGAGAACGCGCAGGTCCTTCCGCAACCTGTAGATGTATTTGGGCTGATTTTCGCCTGTTTCCAAATCCAGCTTATGGAGCCACCCTCCTTCTCTTTCAAAAACCGCCCAGGCTAACTTGAAAAGATAGCCAAAACTCTTGCCCGGGAGATCCACTTTCCTCCCATCCAAAAAAATCGCGAACTTGTCTTTGACCGGAGCACCATCAATGAGTAGCCTGGGAATTGTCCTCCTGATGATTTGGGAAGGGCTTTTTTCTTTCCCATATAGGCGGCCGCTTTTGGCCTTGTGACGGAAGAAGTCTTTGATTCTTTTAGCCTGGGTTTCGGGCATCACCTTGTGAAGGTCCTTTAATCTTGCTCTTTTTAGCTTATCAAAGGAATACAGGTTTGCCTGGACAAGTCTCCAGATCAGATCCCTTCCCATTCCGGGAATCCTCAGCTGCGCAAGCCTTGTCCCCTGGCGGTTCACGCCAAACTGGACCCTCAAGGAGAGGTGCTTCAGGAAACTCACCAGACTATTGTGTTTATTCAAGACCCTGGCCAAGCTCGAAGCAGAGTCCATAAGCCAGGCTATGCTCTGGGCAGCCTGGTTTATGTACCCCGATCTGAGACGATATTTCTTCTCTAATTCCAGAGTGCTTAAAGGCGAAATCCAGTCGGAAAAAAGCAAAGAGAGTTTAACCTGCCTTTGTTGGTCCGGAGTGAGACTCAATTCACTCTCCAGCAAGGACCTTATTCTTTGATTCGCAGGCGTTTTTTGTCGATCTCTTTTTCTTAGTTCCTTTTCATATACTTTCTGCTGCACTTCGGCAAACGAGAGACTCACGTGGATTCTCTTCCCGTCGTCCGTATCAAGAAGATCGTAAAACCAAGAGAGTTGATCTGAGTCTTCGTTTTTGTCTAATTTCTTCACCACAGCCTCGGCGGTCTGAATGGTGATCCCCTTAGCGGCTACGGCCCCTCCCAATTCCGAAGCGAAAAACGATTGATCTTCTTTCCTGATGAGAATCCTCGAATCGACCAATCTCTTAACTATTCCCTCCACTGAATCCCCAGATTCAAAGCCGAGTTTATGGCTCAAAGTAGAGGTGATTAGCCTTTCCAGCTGCGAGACATCTCTCGCCAAACCCGAGGCAACAAAATCCAGTACAATATCTTCAGCGTGGATGTACCTTAAACTCGGCAAAAGGCTCTCCTCTTTTCCCTCGACGTATTCTTCCCACAGGGAGTCAAAATGAAACCGATCTGAGGCCAGCATGATCGACCTTCCGAAGTCCTCTTGCAGTTTGAACCTTCCGGCCCTGCCCGACATGTTCTCATATTCTGCCCAGGAAATTGGAGTCGGAATCCCTTTTTCCGAATACGAACCCGTCGTATATTTCTGGGCCTCGACGAAAACCGTCTTTGCAGGCAGGTTCACACCCATGGCCAGGGTAGTGGTCGAAAAAATAAGCCTTATCTCGCCTGCAAAATAGAAATTCTCAATTATTCTCCTTTCGTCAAAAGACAGGTCAGCATTGTGAAAACCTACCCCGGAGCTCAGGCAGAAAGTCAATTTCTCTTTCAAAGTAGTGCTCTCCAGTTCATTTAATTCCTCTATCGCACCTGCGGCAGGAGGAAGCCTTACCCTTTCGGCAAAGAGCTGTGCGGCCAGTTCGGATTCAAACTTGCTCTTCAAAAAGACTAAGATCTGGTCTCCGTCCTGCACCAATTTCTCCAGGTTGGAGAATAACACCTCCTCAGGCTGATCCGAAGTCAAGTCCACTAATCTCTCCTCGCCTTCCTCCTGAGAGTTGTGTTTTCGATAGATGAATCTTCCATCCAGAAGTATCCCCTGCAAAAGCTCCACCGGCCTGGACTTTTCAAAGAGCAATCCTGAGCCGAGCCAGGAAGACAGAGTGTCCGCATCTCCTAAAACAGCGGAGAGCCCTATGATCTGGGGACGGTATTTTGAATTGACGATTTTCGTCAGGGCTAACTCCAGGGTGTGCCCTCTGGATGAGTCCCCTATCATCTGCAGTTCATCTACCACGATCAGGCTTATCATGCAGAGCACGTCAAGATTTCTGATCAGAAGCTGGTTGAACTTCTCGTAGATCACGACGGCCAGATCGAAATTCCCTTTTTCTAGATCGCGGTCGAACTCCCTTCGGTCCCTGGTTGAGATGATCACCTTTATACCCAGATCTGAGTATTTTCGAGCGAAATCAGAGAATTTCTCCTCAGCAATAGCTTTTAGCGCAACCAGATAAACCACCTTCTTTTGCCCAAAAAGATTGACCACAGCCGCTAACTCCCCGCAGAAGGTTTTGCCCGATGAAGTAGGAGCGCAAATCACCAGGCTCTTGCCTTCCAGGATCTTGTGATTCTTCACAGCCTGAACCTGAACAGGCAAAAGCAGCTCCCCCTGATTCTTCGCCCAGGACTTGACAACCGTGGGCGGAATGCCGTATTTGACCAGATCCCCGGTCCTCATCTTCAACCCCTCCTTTCAAACAAGGGTTTAAAGATTCCTTGATATCTTTATTCTCTTTACCCTAAGATACTGCACATCCGTGCAGTTGTCAAGGGAAATTTCACGATTTTTGCAGAAAACGCCCCCTCCCTTAAGTTATTGAAAAATAGGGGCTTATGCGAGTGCTGGGGCCGGTGGTTCCATAACCCGCTA
>Ga0209636_10001870_pt1 | contig 21309 bp, 13 predicted proteins | sample DeeMarSWOR152_54_FD_187464 | JGI IMG/M metagenome (GOLD analysis project Ga0209636, IMG submission 187464) | Marine sediment microbial communities from White Oak River estuary, North Carolina - WOR-1-52-54 (SPAdes) (version 2) | ecosystem: Environmental > Aquatic > Marine > Intertidal zone >...
AGTATTTAAAAATCGATTTCAACAACGGGAAGATTATAGGAACAGCCAGGGGATTGCATCTGGATCCGATAATAAAATTCGTAGGCCTTCCTTGGCCGACCAACTCCCCAGCATGGGGAGATTTTGCCCTTGATAGGGAAAAGCTTGAAGTCAAGGTAGAATTCAAAGATGAATTATTCAAACTTGTCCCTGATATTTTTCCTTTTCAGGGTCCGGTCAAATTCAGATGGAATTTGAAGGATGAAATCACTTTTTCCTCTCCAAGGCTTCTATCAAGTTTTGCTCTAGTGGATATAAGGGGAAAGTTGAGGCTAAAGAAAGATATTGATATTGCCATTCAGGGAGAGGTCAGCGATGTCCGACAGGCGCGAGAGTTCACCTCTTTAATCCTCAAAAAAAATTTCGCTTTTCCTGAAATAAGAGGAGGAGGTGAAGCCGAGCTTAAAATCTTTGGCGATTATTCGTTTCCTCAAGTGAAGGCAAATTTCATCTTTTCTCCTGGCGGGTTCGACAAATTTCAGGTAAATCTTGTTGAAGGCGAAGCTGAAATAGTAAAAAGTGATTTTTCAGGAAGATTCAAGGTTAAGGACCCTTCTATGGAGGGAGAGATTAATCTTTTCTCAAACCAGGAGGGCTTAAGGGCGGTTATCCGCCTTATCGAGGGGAAGGTTGAGAAAATTCTCCCTTTTTTGAGCATCAATCTTCCCCTTCAAGGTAAGGCATCTGGTAATTTCAAAATAAGGCACACAGAAGAGAATCTTCGGGTTGAAGGTGTGTTCACCAGCTCTCGGATGAAAATATCTGCTCAGACACTTGAAGAAGTAAGAGGAAGATTATTGTGGGATGGAAATGTTTTGACTTTCCCTGAACTCCAATTTAGTGTTTTTGGCGGATTGGTGAAAGGATACTCTAAAATAGGGTTTCTTGCTCAAGAGTTTGATCTGGATATCGTGGGGGAAAATTTTGATCTGGCCTCCTTTGCTCCTTCTCTTGGAGGAAATCTCTCCTTTGAACTAAAGGGAGGAGGTCTTTTCAGTCATGATACGGCCTCAGGGAACTTTCAAATCAAAGACTTCTACTTTTCTCCTTTCCAGAAGTCAGATGTAAAGGGAAAGACGAAAGTTGGTTTCAGCAAAGAGAAGCTCCTTTTAGACCTAGAAGGAAATTTTTATCCAGGAGAGAATAAGTTTTTGATTTCGCTGGCACTGCCTTTTGGTCAAGAACCTTCGGCTAAGATAAGAGGTGTTTTTCAAAATCTAGATCTTCTACTTCCCTGGAAAGGAGCAGAGGGGCAGATAAATTATTTGGCGGAAGTCAACGGAGCCAAGCCTTCACCCCGGCTTAAAGGAGTCATCGACTTTAAGGGTTCAGTTCTTCCTTTTCCCAGATTTGCCCACGCTTTCAGAGACTATTCTGGATTGATATTTGTCGAAGACAATAATCTTTCCCTTCGTTCTTTCAAAGGTGTGCTGGGAGGAGGTGGTGTCTGGGGCTCGGGTAAGGTTAAGGTGGGAAAGCAGGGAATTGAATATATTGATTTAGAGTTGGAAGGGAAAGATTTACTCCTTTCTCCTCTGGAAAGGACACGGGTTCTGACTGATAGTTCGCTACATCTTGTCAAAGATAGTCAGCGTTTTGTCTTGGAAGGAAATTTTGACGTTCATAAACTTACCTGGCGGCGAGAGCTTAACGAAAAATTCGTTTTTTATTCGAGTCCTTATTATCGGAGCCAGACAGAGTCAGGTCTTTTTGATGACCTCACTCTGAATATCCACCTCAAAGCAAAGGATCAATCCTTGATGGAAAACTCTTTAGGAAAGATTGAGGGAAAGTTTAATCTGACTGTTACCGGAAATGCGAAAGCACCCATTCTAACCGGAGATATAGAAGCCTTAGGGGGGAATGTTTATTTTCAAGATAGAAAATTCAGGGTACTCAAAGCTCGGGTAAGTTTTATCAATCCTTTAGCTGTTGAGCCTTATTTAGAATTTAGAGGAGAAACATTCGTCAAGGATTATCGAGTAACTTTTTCTCTTAATGGCTTGCTGGACAGTCTTAAACCTGACTTCAGCTCCTCTCCACCTCTGCCTCCTGAAGATGTCCTTGCTCTTTTAGCTATGGGAGAAGCCTTCAAAAGGACCTATTCTTATGAAAAGAGCACCCAACTCAGTACAGCGTCTCTTTTGTCTTTCCAGTTGGCAGAGGAAGCAAAAAAGCGGGCTGAGAAGCTTTTCCGTATTGATCGCTTTAGGATCGATCCTTTTATCATGGGTTCATCGGCAGAGACGACAGCTCGCTTGACAGTTGGCAAGATGATATCAAGGAACTTTTCGATTCTTTATTCAACCAACCTCTCAACCCAGAAGGAGGAGCTTTTCCGTTTGGAATGGGAGCTTACTGACGACTTTTCTGTTGTAGGCATTAGAGATGAAAAAGGAAGGTTAAGCTTTGATGTTAAAATTCATAAAAGATTCTAGTTCAAGAAACAGATTTGTCTTGTTATTGGTGCTGACCATCCTCTTCCTTCTGCCTCTGTCCTCTTTTCCCTATGCTGAACGCATCTCTCTGCCCTTTGTCTCTAAAATCATCATTAAAGTTGACGGCCGAGAAAACGGAGAAGAAATTAAGGGAATGCTTTCTGTAAAAGAGGGGGAAAAATTTTCTCTGAAGAAGATAACTGACAGCATCAAACATATTTTCAAGACCGGACTTTACTCAGACATTCAGGTCTTGAAGACAGGTGAACAGAATATCGAACTGACTTTCTTATTGACTAGGAGGCTTTTTACGCGGCATATCGATTTCTCAGGAGTACAGCTCATTTCCAAGAAAAAGTTAAGTGCATCTCTGAATTCTTTGCAGAAAGATATTTCTTTCTCAGAGGAAAAACTCATTAAGGCTGAGCAAGAATTAAAAGAAGCCTTGAGAAGGGAAGGTTATTTTCAGGCTGAGATCTCTTCTTCCGTTGAAAGAGACCTTGAATCATATTCTGTTGATATCTTTTTTGAGATTTACCCAGGAAAAAGGTACATCATCAAAAAAATCGATTTTAGTGGAGATATACTTCTTTCTAAAGATCGTTTGAGGAAGATGATGAAAAGCAGAGAAGGGGAGGTCTATATTCCTGCTCGGGTTGAGGAGGATATCATTAGACTCAAGGAGATTTATCATTCAAAGGGTTATCAACAAGTAGAGGTTGAAGTTAGAAGCGAGCGTTTTGATGATAAAGACAGGAATGTTTATCTCTCTCTAGGGATCAATCCTTATAAAAAGATAGAGATATCAGTCAGAGGAACAAAGATTCCCTTAAATCTTCTGAGGCCAATCTGGCAAGAAAGGGTTTTTGAGGAATGGGGATTAGCTGAGGGAGAAGCGAAAATTATATCCTACCTGAGAAGGAAAGGATTTCTTCTTCCCCATGTCAATTCTTCTATTCAGAAAATCGATAATGCGATTCGAGTCATTTATGATGTGATTCCAGGAGAAAGGTATAGAATCCAGGCTATTTCCTTTGAGGGATCAAGTTATTTTTCTACTTCTCAGCTTCAAAAAGAGCTTGAGATCGCCAAGAAAATTCCCTTCTTTAGCTGGGTAGATGGGGAGAGGCTCTTTGAGTTGCCAAGGGAAATAAAAATGCTCTACAAGACTCACGGCTTTCCTCAAACCATGGTTGATTTAAATTTTGTCAAGCAAGGGGAGAAAATCAAAGCTGTTTTCTCTATTGAGGAAGGAGGGCAGGAGACTGTGGAGAGCATTTCTTTTGTGGGTAACTCTTTCTTTGCTGCCGAACAGCTCTTGGCGCAAATCGGGAGTTTTGAAGGAGGTCCCTTCTTTCAGCCGAGCATCCAGAAAGATATTGAAAAATTAGAGACATTTTATTTAAACCAGGGAATCCGAAGGACAGAAATCACAGCAAGTGTTGTCAAAAAAGAGGGGGGATTTGTTTCTCTCGATTTTCTCCTGAGTGAAGGGGAAAAAGTAAAAATCGATAAGATTGTGATGACAGGGTATAAGAGAACAAGAAAAAGCACGATTCTCAAGGAACTCAGGATAGAAGAAGGTGATTACGCCTATTATGATGCCATAATGGACACCAAAAGGAGGCTCGAAAGCCTTGGTGTTTTCTCTGAAATTAAGATTGAGGAGGTCCTCGTAAGTCCAGATAAGGAGAATTTAGTCATCAGCCTCAGAGAGGGAGAGAGAAATTATATCGGCCTGGGTATTGGGTTAGAGACAAAGAGCGAGCCCTATACCTTTGCCATCTGGAACAACGTGATTAGACCTCGAGGAACGGCTGAGTTTATAAGAGGAAATGTCTTGGGGACAGCCTCTCAGCTTAGTCTTGTCGCTCAGGGGAGTTTTGGTGAGAAGCGAGGTGTGGTTTCCTGGGAGCAGCCTTATCTTTTTGGCTTGCCTTGGCAGTCCTCTTTAAATGCCTGGGTGGAGGAAGAAGAACGGAAGAGCTATAGTTATGAGAGGAGAGGTATCAGTTTGACAGCCATCAAATCGGTAGCTGAAGGCATAACTTTTTTAACAACTCTAAGATGGGTCAGAACGAATCTTCTTAATCTGGAAATTGAAGAATCAGAAGTTGACCGCCAGAATCAGCCTTATTCGGCTTCTTCAATCTCTGGCAGCTTTATCTGGGATAGAAGGGATGACCCTTTTAATCCTGAAGAGGGCTCTTTTCTGAGTTTTGTTGCTGAATGGGCCTATCCCATTTTCCAGGCCGAGTCGGATTACTTAAAGAACTTTATCAAGTATCAGCAGTTTTTTTCTATTTTTTCAGGATTTTCCTTAAGCTCTACTGCGCGCTTAGGCCTCGGGACTGGAAGGATACCCATTCACGAGAGGTTTTTCGGTGGGGGCAGCAGTTCTTTCCGGGGAGAACGTTTTGATGAGCTGGGGCCCAGAGATCCTTCTTCCTCAAAACCTGTTGGAGGGAAAGCATTGCTGCTGTTCAGTTTTGAGTTCATTTTCCCCCTTTTGTCAACTGTAAAAGACTTATCTGGAGCTGTTTTTTATGATAAGGGCAACATTTTTCCGGAAATAAGCGATATGAATTTGGCATCTCTTCAGGATGCCTTGGGATTTGGGATTCGTTATCGAACTCCTTTAGGACCTATACGGCTTGAACTGGGTTGGAACCTTGATGCACCCAAAGGGGAAAGAAAAGCTTTAGTGTTTATAACTATAGGAAATGTCTTTTAAAAAAAAGCATGATGCTTCATCTTTACAGTTTCCTTCATTCTCTTTACCTTTTCGGCTTTGTTCTTTAATCCTCACTGTTTTCTTTCTCCTGCTTGTTGTAAATTCTTTGGCCCAGACAATAGACCGCATAGTGGCTATAGTTAATGATCAAGTTATTACCCTAACTGATTTAAGGATTGCGGAGGCTTTTGGTCTTTATGAGAATGAGCTTGAAGGAGAGGGCGAGAGACATCTTTTCTCCCTGCTGGAAAGGATGATCAACCAGAAAATTGTGCTTGATGCGACCAGTGAAGATATTTCCGTTGAGGAAGGAGAATTAGAAACTGAGCTTCTGAAAGTGGTAGAAAATTTTGGCCCAGAAGAATTTCAGAAAAGACTGGAGGATTTTGGATTGAGATTGGAAGATTTGAGAGCCTATCTTGAGGAAAAAATTCTTTATCAGCATATACTCTCCCGAAGGTTTGGCCAGGGGATAACTGTGAGTTTGGAGGAAATTGAGAATCATTATAAAAATACTTATCTTCCTTCTCAGGAAAAGAGAGGATTGAAGCCCCGCCCTATGATGGAGATTTTGGGTGAGATGGAATTGGCAATCAAGCAGGAAAAGATAAAGAAGCAAATTGTTGACTGGATTAATAATTTGAAGAAGCAGGCAGAAGTCGAGATCAGGCTTGATGATTTAAACCAAATCGAGAATAGAGAATATAGCCTAGCGCAAAAATGAGAAAGACCGCTTTTTTGTTCCCAGGCCAGGGTTCGCAAGCTGTCGGCATGGGGAAAGATTTCTACGAGCAGTCTTCTCGAGCTAAGGAAATTTTTGCCCAGGCCGATGAGATTCTTGGATTCAGTCTTTCTCGATTCTGTTTCGAAGGCCCCGAGGAAAAATTAAAGCTGACCGAGATAACTCAGCCAGCCCTCCTCACCGTGAGTATCATCGCCTACACCCTTCTTAGGATTGAGCCGCAGATTGCTGCTGGCCACAGTCTGGGAGAGTATTCGGCTCTGGTTGCCGCAGGCTCTTTGAGTTTTGAAGATGCGCTTCCTTTAGTCCATAAGAGGGGGAAGTATATGCAGGAGGCAGTGCCTGTAGGAGTGGGTGCCATGGCTGCGGTTTTAGGTGCCAGTTATCAAGATGTGGAAAAGGGAATCGCCAAGGTCGAGAAAGGAGTCGTGGAAGTCGCCAACTGGAATAGCCGGCAGCAGATTGTCATCGCCGGCCACAAGGATGCTGTTCGCGAGGCTTTAAAAGTAATAAATTCTCCTCGTTCAGTGATTTTGCCCGTGAGTGCTCCATTTCATAGCCAGTTAATGAAGACCGCAGAGGAAAAACTTTCTCGAGATCTAGACCAGGTTGAATTCCGAAATTTAAAGTTTCCGATCGTCACTAACGTGGATGCCGAAATCATTCATCAGGGCCCGCAGGCAAGAGATGCTCTAAAAAGGCAGGTCAGTCGTCCTGTTCTCTGGTATAAATCCATGGAAAAGCTCAACGGCGCAAATATTGATTTATTCGTGGAAATCGGTTCAGGGAAAGTGCTGTCAGGGCTTATAAAGAGAATTGGACGCGATTGGTCCTTTCCATTGACTGTTCTGAATGTGGAGAATCCAGAGACCTTGAGAAAATTCAGCCAAGCTCTCTCAATAATCCTTTGAGGCAAAAAGGAAGCGAAATTTTAGGAAGTATTTTGCGCCAGAAATTAAAGACACTGCAATCGCTAGCCACAGTCCAACCAGAGCCAGAAAGTAGAATTGTCCCAAGATATTCTTTCCCAGTATGAGAAGGGATATCGCTGTAGCTTCAACCCACATTTTAATCTTACCCAGCCTTGAAGCCTGTATATGATGACCCTGAGAGGAAGCGATAGCTCTTAGACCTGTGACCGCTATTCCCCTGCCTATGAGGATGATCGCCATCCATGAAGCCACTGTTCCTAACTCGACAAGACAAATAAGAGCTGAGGCGACTAACAATTTGTCAGCTATGGGATCTAGAAGTTTACCGAGAGTTGTTATTTGATTCTTTCGTCTGGCCCATATCCCATCCAGCATATCGGTTAGAGCAGCAATCAGAAAGATGGCAAAAGCGATAAGCTTATTCCCTTTAAACTGAGAGAGAAGGACGACAATCAAAACTGGTACGGATAAAATTCTAATTATGGTGATAAAATTAGGAGCATTCATTAACCAAGAGATATACAATAGCTCTGGATGAATGTCAAATCCATCAAATCAAATGGGGTCAGACCCAATGAGTCTGCCTTTTCTTGAAAAGTTTAACTTCTGAAGGTATAGTTAATGGTAATCGATTAGAAAAGATGGCCGAGCGTAACTCCACCACTCCCATGATGGAGCAGTATTTTCGGATTAAAAAGAATTATCAAGATGCCCTTTTATTCTTCCGGCTGGGGGATTTCTACGAGCTGTTTTATGAAGATGCCAAAATCGCTTCCTCCATCTTAGAGATCGCCTTGACTTCCCGCCAGAAAGTTCCCATGTGCGGGGTCCCTTACCATGCTGTCCTTCCTTATCTGGCCAAACTTTTAAAGCGTGGTTTCAAAGTCGCTGTCTGCGAGCAGGTCGAGGACTCCAGAGCAGCCAAGGGAGTTGTCAGACGGGATGTGGTTAAAGTTTTGACTCCTGGAACAGCTGTTGAGATAGAGCTGGAAGAGGCTAAAGAAAGCACCTATGTTGCCAGCTTATATTTAGAAGAGGAAGGTTGGGGCCTGGCGCTTATAAACCTTGCCTCTGGGGAGATGAAAACATTTCAAGATTCTCAGAGGAGGAGGGTTGTAGCTGATGAGCTCTTCAGGGTATCTCCAAAAGAAATTATTTTCCCTGAAGGAGAAGAAGAAGTCGTCAGTGCCATTCTTTCCAAGAACAACCTGAGTTCGGTGCTGAGAAGTCCTGTAGAAGCATGGGTTTTTGATTTTTCCCAGGCTAAAGACTTGCTCCTCGCCCACTTTAAAGTAAATTCTTTGGCTGGGTTCGGCCTGGCTGATAAAAACCTGGCTGTTTCTGCAGCTGGAGCTCTTCTTTATTATTTAAAAAAAGTCAGAAAAGATTCTCTCTCCTTAATCCATAAGATTTCCTACATCCACTCGAATCAGCAGATGATTTTGGATGCTTCAGCCATAAAGAATCTAGAGTTGGTCAAAAACTTACGGGATGGGCATCTCAAAGGTTCGCTGCTGGATATGATCGATTTTACTGAAACCTCAATGGGCGGAAGACTCCTCCGAAGTTGGCTTCTTCAGCCACTCCTGGATTGCAGCTCGATAAACGGCCGGTTAGAGGCAGTAGCAGAAATTCTTGAACACACCATCGAACGCCAGGAATTGAAAGAGAAGCTAAAGGGTATTTTTGACCTAGAGCGCCTGACAGGTAAGATTTCATTAGCTGTTGCCAATTCCAAGGATCTGGTGTCTTTGAAAAATTCTCTTCTTCCTCTGCCGCAGATTCGAGCTTCTCTTAAGAATTTTTCAGCGAAAATGCTCAAGAAGATCTACAAAGAATGGGATAGCGCCGAGGATGTCGTGGATTTGATCGATAAAGCCATTATGGACGAACCTTCTTTTCTACTCACCGAGGGAGGAATCATCAAGGATGGTTATAATAAGGAGCTGGATGAGCTGAGAGAAGTCAGCCATTCCGGCAAAACGTTCATCTCTCAACTCGAAGGGAAAGAGAGGAAAAAAACGGGGATTTCATCCCTCAAGGTGCGCTATAACAAGGTTTTCGGTTATTACATCGAAGTGACTAAGCCCAACTTGTCTTTAGTGCCAGCTGATTACATCAGGAAGCAAACTCTGGTGAATTCCGAGCGATTCATCACCCCCGAGCTGAAAGAATATGAAGAAAAAGTGCTTAATGCTGAACAGAGAATCGCAGATTTAGAATACAATCTTTTCCTTGAAGTAAGAGAGAAAATTTCCAAGGAGACCACTAGACTTCAGAAAATAGCCTCTGATATCGCTGCCTTGGATGTGCTTTCTTCTCTGGCTGAACTGGCTTCTCAAAGAAGTTACTGTCGTCCAGAAGTGAACACCGAAGATGTGATAAAAATCATAGAAAGTCGCCATCCGGTCATAGAATTCACCAATGAGGAGCCCTTTATTCCCAATGATGCTTATCTCGATAGAGATGAAAATCAAATCCTGATCGTCACCGGTCCGAACATGGGAGGAAAATCGACCTATCTCAGGCAGGTCGCGCTTATCTGTATTTTGGCTCAGATGGGCTCCTTTGTCCCCGCTAAAGAGGCAGTTATCGGTGTTGTGGACCGTATTTTCACTCGTATCGGAGCCATGGATTTTCTGAGTGTCGGCCAATCCACCTTCATGGTTGAGATGCTGGAGACGGCGAACATTCTGAACAATGCAACTTCTCAAAGCCTAATTCTCCTGGATGAAATCGGTCGTGGCACCAGCACTTTTGACGGACTCAGCATTGCTTGGGCAGTAGGCGAATACATTCATGAAAAAGAAGACATTCGAACCAAGACCCTGTTCGCAACCCATTACCATGAGTTAACAGACTTATCGTCAACCTTACAGAGAATCAAAAACTACCATGTCACTGTAAAAGAGCAGCAAGACGATATTGTTTTCTTGAGGAAAATAGTTCCTGGTCCTTCGGACCGCAGCTACGGGATTCATGTGGCCAAGCTGGCTGGAATTCCTCGCTCTGTGGTGGACAGGGCAAAGGAGATTCTCTTTAATCTTGAAAAACAGGAGCTGGATGACTCAGGGCAGCCTAGAATTGCTTATCGTTCTTTGAAGAAAAGGAATAAAGCGCAGCTTCTCTTGTTCGAGAAAGATCGGGAACAGGAAGCGTTAGAGGAGCTTAGAGAAGAGGTTGAAAAGTACGACCTTTCTTCTCTTACCCCTCTGGAGGCTTTGAATCTTCTCAGCGAGCTTCAAGAGAAATTGAAACAGTTAAAAAGTAAACAGTGAGAAAGAAATATTAGAAGAGATTTTTATAACCTTAACTACCTGAATTATTCATAAAACCTGCCTCTAACTTCATTTATTTTTAATGATATTTCCTTGTTAGCATAAATTTTCAGTATATCAAGGGAAGTCAATAAGCCAGACAAACTTGCTTATTTTTTGATCATGTCGGTGCGGATGAGGATGTCGAAACCGTCAAAATAGTAGCGGCGAATCCCTTCATCTTCATTATATTTGCCTCTTCCTGCCATTATCTCCTGAAAAGCCTCAGCCACTCGAGGGATAACTTCGCTTTGCACCCAAGGATTTTAAGGGATGCGATGGCAGAAAAAAGGTTTTTGAGTGAAGAAAAGGATTTTATAGGAGAGCTAATCCCTAAGCTCCCCCAAGCATCTGAAGCCTTCTAATCAGACTCGATGCTCTTCGTAAGGTGTTTTGGGTGCTGAAATTGGACCGACAAAGGTGTTTATTCTGACTTCGTCTTTGCAGTAATCGCAGATGATCTTTCCATTCTTAAGAATAGTGCAAGGAGTAATTCCGACGCATTTATCACATTGGAAAAAACCAGTCTTTTTTTTCATCCCCTCCTCCTAAAAATTTTATATTCTTGAGAATTTCAGCTTCAATAATCAAAAGACTTATTCTGCTCCTTAGGTGAAATTTATGATTGACCCTCCAATAAGATCACTCTCGATTCCATACTTTATTTTGATCAAGGAGAGAATAGGGTCAATCGCCTTTTTAGATGATTTTAGGGGTGATATTTTTTTAATATTTATCACCCCTAAAGATGATAGGAGAGTGAAGAAGCATTTCCAAAAACCTTTCGTCATGGAAAGGGGGATGCTTACAGGACTTGGTTATTGTTTGACATTCGTTTTGACCAGTGGTATATGCTATAAAATCATATTTTTTAATCTGCGTGGCGCTCAAGGTCTATTCAGAAAAAAGTGCGCAGTTTTCAAAAAGATTAAAGAGAAGAAAATCTGAAGCGAAAGAAAATTATGACAGCCAAAGTCATTAGGCTCGGCTTTATAATCAGAGTCGAGCAAAAAGGAGGAAAAAATGCAGAAGAATGACCAGGCTCATGAGAGAAAAAATAAGGCCTCGGAGGGAAGAGGCAAGCATGATCCTCACTCGGGAATATTCGGAGGCTTAATACTTATTCTTCTAGGAGTCCTGTTTCTTCTCGCAACAATGGATGTCATTTCTTGGGGAAATTGGTGGGCCTATCTTCTTCTGGGATTGGGTGCTATTTTTATCATAGAGTTTATTGTCAGAAGCGCTACACCGGCTTCTCGTCAATCCCAAAAGGGAAAGCTTATTGTAGGGACAGTGCTTATCATTATTGGTGGGGCTCACATCTTAGGAATGGTAAGCTGGTGGCCTCTGATACTCATAGCCGTGGGGATTATTATCATTTTCACATCCCTTAAGAAGGCATAGAACTGGAGCCTTTAGATTATAGATAGAGAAGAAAAATTCCTTCCTAAGAAGATTAAGGTATCTTTGAGCAGTACCCTGCCTCAGCAAGTATAAAAAGAAGGGAAGGGAGATGGTCCTTCTAAGAATTATTTTTCTATTATTGTGTTTTTTTTATACATCGGTGCCCTTTCTATTCTTACTAGAAGGTGAGGAACCCTTCAGTCAGGTGAGCTTGGTTTCCCGGGTTTCAGGCGATAGAATTTTAGCCCTGGAGAGCGGCAAGTGGACGTCCTTTTTCGTAAAAGGAGTGAATTTTGGTCTCGCTTTGCCAGGCAAATATCCGAGTCAGTATCCAAATCGAAAAGAGGACTATCTGCGTTGGTTTCGGCTCCTTTCCGAGATGAACGCCAATTCAATCAGAGTCTATAACATCCTCCCCCCTGTGTTTTATGAAGCTTTTCTTGAATACAATTCAATTCCAGAGAATCCTAAGCTGTGGCTCATTCATGGGATTTGGCCTCCTCCAGGTAAAGATTTCTTCGATAAAGCTTACGTCGAGGAATTCCAGGCTGAAATGAGGCATGTTGTTGATATCATCCATGGAAACGCAAGTTTCCCGCCTCGGCCAGGACATTCGGGAGGAGAATACAGCTCAGATATTTCGAAGTTTGTCTTGGCCTTTCTCATCGGGAAGGAATGGGAACCTGACATCGTCTACGAAAATGACAAGAATTATTCGGAGATAACCTCGTACGAGGGGACTTATTTCAGGGTCAAGAGGGGATCACCCACGGAATGCTTTCTTGCCAGAACCAGTGATTATATCCTGGGCTATGAATATGAAAAATACGGCTGGCAGAGACCAGTTTCTTTTATAAACTGGCCCACCCTTGATCCCATTCATCATCCCACAGAGCATGTCCCGGGTGAAGATATTGAAGCTTATCTTGCGAGCTTCAGATGGCACAACGACGCCGCGACTGTAGATGAGACGAAAATTTCCGTTACTCCTCTCAATGAAGCAGGTTTTTTCGCTTCCTACCACATTTATCCCTGGAATCCTGACTTCATGAACAATGACCCGGGTTACTCGAGTTACTTGGATAGGCACGGTCAATTGAACAATTATGCCGGGTATCTCCATGATTTGAAGAAACATTACTCTGAGATTCCGATTTTTGTGGCTGAGTTCGGAGTCCCCACAAGTCGCGGCAATGCTCATCGTCAGCCCCAGGGTATGCATCACGGGTCTCACAGTGAAATCGAGCAAGGAACAATGAACAGCCGTATGATAGAAGACATATATGATGAAGGTTATGCCGGAGGGATCCTATTTAACTGGATAGACGAGTGGTGGAAGACAAGCTGGCTGGTCAATGCTTTCGAACTCCATGCAGAGGGAAGTGACCGTTTATGGCATAATGCTCAAGATCCTGAAGAATACTTTGGTTTGCTGGCCATGGATTCGGTCTATAAAGTCCGAATAGATGGAGAAGTCGAAGACTGGCCTGCTCCTTTCTACCAAGACCCTTCCGAAGATCTTATTTCTCGGTTGGGTGACGGTTTTGACCACGCCAGAGATTTGAAGGCACTTTATTTGGCAGCAGATTCCACTTACCTTTATATGAGGTTAGATGTGGCCGATCTTGACAACGACAACGACGGCAAGGTTGACTGGAGTCAAACTGGTTTTCTTATCGGCCTTGATACTTATGATCGGCAAAGGGGAGATTACCTTTTCCCTCTGGGAACAGGATTGAAATCACCCTCCGGATTAGAATTTGTCATCGAACTGAGTTCTGAATCAAAAGCCAGTATTCTTGTGGATAGCTCCTATAGTGATTACGCTTCTCCTCCTTCGGGAAAGCGCCGCTCCCAGAAGAACTCAGATGGAAAGTTTGAGGAGATTATCATTGTCACCAACCGGGAGAGAATTGCTGAAGAGGGGAAGGTTTATCCCGCTCTCTACCATAACGACAGCCGCATGGTGTACGGAAGTGTCCATAAAGGCAGCTCCGATTATTATACTCTGGCTGACTGGTATGCGAGCCCTCAGAGAAATGCCATTGAGCTCCGCATCCCTTGGTACTTGTTACATGTGGCAGATCCTACAAGGCACCTGGTCCTTGACGATGATTCGAAAACTCCGCATAAAATAGAGACGACCAAAACTACGGGCTTCAGGATTTATGTACTCTCCTACAAACCTGAAGAGGAGGGAACTCCTCAAGAAGCGCTGGTTTTAGGCCAAGTTGCTGATTTGATTCCCGGAGGAGAAGATTTTTCTGGAGAGAAGGATTTCCTCTGGGAGGGATGGGGCGAACCAGCTTATAAGGAGAGGCTCAAGGACAGCTATTTCATCATAAAAGAAGCTTTCGGAAAGATAGGAAAACAAGTCGCCATCGCGCCCTTCAGGAATGATGCTGAGGCCGCTGTCTCCATTGTTTTTGACGACGGTAAGCTGAACCAGTACACCTATGCCCTGCCGATTCTCGAGAAACACGGGTTTCTGGCTTCTTTCAGCATAACCACATCCCTGCTCAGTCCAGAAAAAATACCACTGGAGGAGGCCCATTTAAGCCAATGGATGGATTGGAGCTATGTAAAAGCCCTGGGCGAAAAAGGTCACGAGATTGCCAGCCACAGCGTGGAACATGTTGCTCTTCCGGAATTGAGTCCTGAGGAAATTGTCCGCAATCTTAAAGACAGCAAAATGCTAATCGAAAAGAAAACCGAACAACCCTGCATTTCCTTTGTTTACCCTTTGGCGATGGTTTCGCCCGAGGTAAAAAAAATTGCCGAAGAAGCAGGATACATCTGTGCCCGAAGCTATGGTGCTTCCTACAATGATTTGATTCCAGACTTTTATGAACTTAAAAGTTTCTCAATTCTCAGGAATGAGAATCCAACGCTCGTCAATTTTACGAGATGGATTATGAGAGCCATGGCCGCTAACAGGTGGCTCATTCTTGTCTACCATAATGTTGTCCCTGAGGGTGATCCTGAACTGATTCAGTGGAAGAAAGAGCATGGGGGAGAGGACACCAACAATCTTTATCCCTCAACTTTTGATTCCCAGATGCAGTTAATCAGGGATAGTGAATTGTGGATTGCTCCTCTGGGAGAGGTGGCAAAATATCTAAAAGAGAGGATGCATACCCGAATTCAATACGACCTTGAACAAGACAGAGTTGGAGTTCACTTGAGCTGCGATTTGCCCCGAAAAATTTACAACGTTCCTCTAACCTTGAAGATGAAGACTTCATGGAGAAGAGTAAAGGTAAAAGGTTCTCTAAGCGATGGAGTTGTCGAGGTTAAAAACGGGACTTTGATAGTTGACTCCTGCCCTAATTCGCAAATCATTGTGGAAAGAGTCAAGCCCAATATTTAAAAATTTGCAAACCAGCCTAGAGTCTAACTTTTAAAGATTCAATTAATAGCTTCCTTAAGCGACCAAATATTTGCCTGCTTGCTCAAAAAAGAAGAATGAAGAAATATGTGGGAATTGCATTCATTCTTGCCGCTTTGGTTTGCCTCGCCAGCCAAGATTCTGTGTCAGAGAACGAATACTCTTCCTCTCTTGCCAGACAACCAGCTAGCAGCGCTCCAGGATTTCCTGACGAGTTCAATTACCTTTGGCCTCCTTCGGCAAGAGAGTGCTCCCCGAATTTCCTCTGGAAAAAAATTCAGTGGGAATGGAAGGGGGGATTGGTAACTGAAAACGTGTGGACCAAAGAGAAGCCAGAGAGTAAATTAGTTATTCTTGTCGATGAAGATGGCAGGGGAGGGCAGATCAATAGCGAATCCTCCTCCTATCATTACGGGATGTATAAAGCGAGCATAAAAGCAAGCCCAAAAACTGAGTCTGACCCCTCGGATCCAAAAGGAGTCTGTAACGGATTTTTCGTCTACTGGCAGGGAGATTCTGAAGACTACTTTGAAGAAATTGATATAGAAATACTCAGCCGGGAGCCGGATTATGTTTATTTCACTATTTGGCGGGGAAGAAAGCTGTTCGCTCCCTGGCTTAAAGAGCATTGGATCTGGTCAAAAAAGGTGAAAGCCAGAGGAAGAACGGATAAAGCCTACCATGTCTATGGATTCAACTGGCTTCCGGATAGGGTCGAGTTTTTTGTCGATGACTTCCAAGAACCTGCAGTCGTTTATTACGAGTCCGATGAAGAAGGACAGCACATTCCCAGTCATCCAGCGACTTTGATTATCAACAATTGGACAGGAGCGAAATACTGGTCGGGAAATTCTCCGGGGAGAAACACGAAAATGCACGTCGAATGGGCTGATCACATTCCCCTATAAGAAAACTTGTTAAAATCTAAGAATGAGACCCACACTGATTAAATAATATTTCCACCCCGGGGCCAGGGCAGCAGCGTAGTTTCCGCCTTCTGCGTGAAATTCAAACATAAGATTCTTATTTAGCCTGGAACGGAAAGTACCGTAACCTCCTCCAAAGAAATCCGAAGTTTTTTCTCCGTATCTTTTAAAAGACTGGTACCCGAAAAAAGGCCGCAGGTAAAGGAATAAGCTTTCTTTTTCAACCAAGAAGGCCATGAAAATGAGAAGTGATACATATTTATCAGGGTCAAAGTATCCGCTTCCTGAGTGATGCCTGAAATCCAGATACCGGAACTGGTAGCCAGACATCAAGCTGGGAGTTTTGGTCAAGAAAGCATAACTCAAAGAAAATAAGAAATCATGGGAATTGTTTTTATCCGAGTAATCCCCATAATTATAGCTGGTATACAAATACACTCTCCGGGATAAGCTTTGAGAAATATTAAGGCCGCTTTTAGTAACCATAATGTTGCAGTCTATCAATTGAGCTGTGTAAGTGAATGAATCCCTCTGGACATAGGCTCCTAGGGATCCATTTCTCAGAGAAAAGTCTGCCTTTAGCTGACCCGTCAGATAATTTTTGGGTCTTCCCTTGCCAAACTGAGTAAAACCTAAGCTTCCTCCCACGGCCAAGGAATCTGTAAGCTTTGAATACATATTGAAGGAAAAGTCTTTAGCCCTTGCTCTTCTGGTGTTGTCTTGAGCTTCAGTGTGCCTGAAATATATATTCAGTTTCAATTTTCCTGCCCAGTATTCGTACCAAAGCCAGGACCTCAGCACTTGGTTGTTCTCTGTGTCCCGATAATAGCTGGACTTGGCCTCTAATTTGGATTGAGTCCTTTCTTTGAGGGCCCTGTCCAGTCTTTCTATTTCCTGCTCCTGGTAGGGAAATTTTGGCTGCAAAAGCTTCCTGCTCTCTTTGGCTTCTTTTAGCTTTGCGCTGAAAAGGAGCGCATAGGTCCATCCCAGGCGAGCATCAAAAGTCTCTTCTTTCTCAAGAAGTCTCTTATAGAGACAAATAGCCTTCTTATAGTTGCCTTTCCAGCGTAAGGCGTCTGCCTTGATCAGCAGTGCCTCCCTTTCTTCAGGTGACCTGGATAGAATCATGTCTGCTTCTTTCACGGCTTCATCCAGCTTTCCGGCCCAGGAGAGTGTCCTGGCATAGAGGGTGCGGGCTTTTGAGTTTTCAGGGTTTTGAGCAAGAATCAACCTTAGCTCCTCGGCTGCACTCTGCGGCTTTTCTCCCCAGGCGATGTATTTGGCCATCTCAATCCTTTCTTCCTTCGAGAAGTGATTTCTCCCAATCTCTAATGCTTTGAGGTAGTGGATGGCGGCATTTTCATAATCCCCTTTGGAGACATGATGATCGCCGAGTTTTTTATAGGAAAACGCCTTGTCTTTGTTGTTTTCTGATGGCGGAGAAGATTGCTGGGAGTTTTCGATGAGATTTTCTGCAAATGCTGTAAAAAAACAGACCATAAGGAGAAGACAAAGAAAGCCCATTATGCCTATTCTTTGCCATTTTCTTTTATTTTGACTCGAAGTCTTCATCCTGATTATGCTTCTTGAATTCTGAAGATTTAAGGCGAGATTTCTTCAGATAGCCCCTTTTCTGGAGTCCAGCTCGATTTTCTGTCTTTTGGGCTGACCCCACTCCTTTCTTTTAAAACCAAAGGTCGCTACCAGACGTTCCAGAGTGATCAATTGCCTGTATCCCAGCAATTCGAAAAAACCAAAAAGGCATAATTTCAAGATATCTCTCAAGCTTCCGTATCTTTTGTAAAGGATGTTATCCAGCAGTACAGAGCCGATGTTTATCCACATTCCCCAGAGAATAGCGATAGCAAAGAATAAGAGGGCAAACTCCCAGCTTATCAATCCCAAAATAAGGAAAAGGATAAACAGGGTATAACCCAAGAATTCGACTATAGGACCCAGAGCTTCGATAAACAAGAAGTATGGAAAGCCAAAGATACCAATGCTCCCGAATTTCGGACGGAAAAACATTTTTTTACTGAATAACAAACTGTCAATTAGTCCCCTGTGCCATCTGTTTCTCTGTTTTAGCAGAGACCTGAGATCTGAAGGGGCTTGGGTATAACAGACAGGGTCGGGGACAAAAAGGATTCTGTAGGGGAGCTTTTTTTCTCGGGAGTGCTTATGAAGCCTCACCACTAAATCCATATCCTCGCCTACTGTATCTCTGTATCCCCCGACCGCTTGAACAACATCTTTCCTGAAGAGAGCGAAGGCACCTGAGATGATCAAAAGATTTCCCAACAAGCTCCAGGCAGTCCTTCCTGAGAGAAATCCTCGTGTGTATTCCACGGCCTGGAAGCATTCCACTGCTTTTTTAGGAGCTTTGACTTCAGTGATTATGCCGTCTTCGAGCGTGGAGCCGTTTAAAACTCTGACTATTCCTCCGGTGGCAATGACTTTTTTATCCTCTGCAAACAGCCTTGCTGCCCTTAAGAGGCCCTCCTGTTCGAGAAGGGAGTCAGCATCGATGCTGCAAAAGAGAGGGTAGTTTGAAGCATTTATGCCGGCGTTGAGTGCATCAGTTTTACCTCCGTTATCTTTGTCGATAACCGTTAGATTGGTATGATCAAGAGATATCAGAACTCTTCTGATCGGCTTATGCTTTATGACTAGCCTTAATGGTTTTTTCATTTCAATGAGTTTGAATTCAGCTATCAGTTTCTCCATCGTCTTGTCTGTTGAGCCGTCATTAACCAGGATGACTTCGTACTGGGGGTACTTCAGAGACATCAGAGACTTGAGGTTGGCCACAATAGTGGACTCTTCGTTGTAGGCAGGGACTATTATGGAAAGCGGCCGGTAGAAGACACTGGATAAGATTGTTTTGACATTGTGATAAGTGAGGGTAAAGAAGTACTTCCTGATTTCTTTAAGAGAAAGCAGAGTGAAGATGGTGTAAGTTCCGTTCAGCCAGATGAAATAGATAAAGACAATGAGCTGAATCAGAAGGATGATGAAAGTTGTCGTATCAAGCATGGTTCACTTCTTTAAGATAAAGCGGACAGTGTCTCTCACGAATTTGTCTTTTGAGTTCATTTCGCTCTGAAGGACCAAAAGGCCCTGCTGGCCGAATTGAGCGAGAGTTTTGGTGGCATTGATTCTGACATAATAGAACTTATCGTAAAGCAATGGCTGCAGATGGGGAATGACATCCTCGTTACACGAAGAGGCAGCTTCAGCAGATACGGCGCGTACCCTCCAGTCTTCGTCCACGATTCCTCTAAGAACGACTTTATACGTCTCAGGAGATTTGAGCTTTCCCAGAGCCCTGATACAAGTGATCCTAATTTGAGGATGGCTCCCAAGGTGGTGGAAATAATGGGTGATCGTCTTTTCAGCCTCTTGGAGACTAGATGAGCCGCATGCTTCAATGATATCCCTCTTCAGAATCAAGGGGGTTTTATCATCGTTGGTGAGGGCCTCAAGATAGAAAAGAAATCGGTCGATTAAAGCCCTTTTTTTAAATGAGCGTATGATATTGGTGTAAATGTATTCGTTGAACTTAGAAGAAAGCGGGATTTGGGAGGATAGAATATGAGTTATCCTGCTTAAGGCATCTTCGTCAGCAATTAAGCTCAATGACCAAACGGCCTTTGCTTTCACATATAGTGATTTTTCCTTGTTAATAATGCCTTTAAAATAATCCTTGAGTTCGTCCTGTATGAAAAATCCCAGTTTTTCGATGGCATAAAACCTCTTTATCCAGGAAGAAGACTTAGCCAGTCTCTGGTAATATTCAATAAGGGGAAGTACTTTGATGAGTTCTTTCAGTTTATTTTTGCTCTCTGGCGATAAAGAAAGAAGCAGATCGATGCATGTTTCTCCCAGTGATTCATATTCCAATTTTGTCTTGGGCCATTTTAAGTTTGATTTACCACGGGCAAGATACTGGTTTATCTCGAGGTTATACTCATTCTTGAGGTGTTTTTTCTTTGTCTCTTTTCCTTCCCTGGATATCTTATGAAAAACAAGGGTCATAAAAAGCATAAGAACAGTTACTGATAGAAAGAGTGTAGCGTACAGTAATATTTCTTTTAAGACATAAGAAGGTATAAGGCCTGACAGCTCTATCATAGCAATTCTAACCCCGCCCCAAATTGAATGAATCTATGAATAGAATGCTTTCCTCAAAAGTCAAAATTCAATCCTGGACAGACACTTGTTTTTAATGCAAATTCGGCTCTTGTTCAATCCCCACCTAAGGTGATTTTCGGGATGAATTTTCATCTGCTTTCCTCACCTAAAGTGGTTAGCCTTGGCAAAGAAAGTCTTGTTTTAGAGATAGAGTTCAGCTAAATAAGTTTTTTATGAAATTTTTTTGATGGTAAAAAAATAGAACTGTCCCCTCGGCTTTCAGAATGGAAGATTGCCTCTTTGCTGAATAGGAGTAATTTTTAGACAGGTAAAAAAGCGAGTCTTTGATTTACTCTTCGAAATTGAAATTATCTGACTTGTCTTCTTCTTCAAAGTTCTCTTCGAAGTTGTGGTCTTCATCATAGGGAGCTTCCCCCTCTTCTTCTTTACGCTGTTCCAGAGCCAGTTCAAGTTCGTCTTTATCTTCATAGCGCCTCAAGTAGTTTGAGGCGGTATCGCTGTAGCACAATTCCAAATAATCGTCCTCGATTTTGCAAAAAACAGACATGTTGTGGCCGGTTTGAAGATTGCCGACTTTTTCCACCACTTCTGCTTTCTTTTTTATGGCGTCTAAGGTCAACCAACTTGTGATTTCAATTTCTTCCATTTCAGGCTCCCAAAAGAAAAATATCAGTTTTTATTAAATTGTCAAGAGAAAAATAAAAAAAAATGAAAATTCCTTGAGTTAGAGCAAAAACACTTAAAGGCAAGCTAATTCTCTGGGCTCATTTTATCTCCTTGACATATCCAGGGTGGAATATTTTAATAAAGGAGAGAGAGAAAAAATGAGGTGGGACAAGTTCACGGTGATGTCTCAGGAAGCTTTTCAGGCGGCTCAATCCAAGGCTGAAGAGTCAGGTCACCAAGAGCTGAGGCCTGAGCATCTCCTGTGGAGTTTTTTGAGTCAAGAGGAGAATATTGTCCTCGGCGTCTTGGCTAAGCTTGGAGTCAATGTTACCAAGATTCGAGAGGAACTTGAGGCTTACCTGAATCAATTTCCCAAGGTGAAGGGAGGAGAAGTGTATCTTTCTTCTTCCCTGCGCCAGATAATGACCGGGGCTCAAAAGGAAGCGGATAAATTGAAAGATGAATATATCTCTACGGAACACCTCTTTCTTGCTCTGCTGAAGGATGGTTCGAGTGAAGCCAGCAAAATCTTGCAAAAGAATGGCCTATCCGAGGATGCAGTCCTTAA
>Ga0209636_10001871_pt1 | contig 21306 bp, 22 predicted proteins | sample DeeMarSWOR152_54_FD_187464 | JGI IMG/M metagenome (GOLD analysis project Ga0209636, IMG submission 187464) | Marine sediment microbial communities from White Oak River estuary, North Carolina - WOR-1-52-54 (SPAdes) (version 2) | ecosystem: Environmental > Aquatic > Marine > Intertidal zone >...
ACGGGCTAAATGCTTGAGTTCACCCGCATATTCGGGCGCCTCCACAGCTTGGCACCTTCCAGACTTTATCAACCGAACAAGCCTGTCGTTTTCAGTAGCAGATACGTGGGGCATAACCCAAACCGTCCGTTAAGAGAAAGTAGGCTTACATATTCATATATTTAAATATATAGTTTTCAGCTACAGCTTTCTGAAAATATCAAAAAGCATCACAAAAAAAGGAACTAAAGAGGCTACGCGCCTTCTTCTTCTGCAGCGGCTGCTTCAGAGGGCGTGCCTTTAGCAGCCCTTTTAGCAATTTCGCCGAGCTTGGTGGTAGGCGTGTAGGCGCCGCCTGTGAACACTGCGTCGCATTTTCTGCATTTCCAAATGCCTACGCTTTGACGTCTAACTGAGGTTGAGCCACACTGTGGGCAGTCGTGTGCTTTCTTGAGGCCGGAGATTGCGGCGATGTAACGTTTCCGCACAGTTGCGCCGTAACGGGCTCCAAAACCTCGGGTCGACCCAATCTTTTTCATTCGTTTCTTGCCCATTCGCTTATTCCTTCACGACTAGTTTTCGAAGTTCTACTGCTTTCTGCTGCACTATCTTAGCTATTTCTAGGATTTGCTGCGTTGTGAACGTGCCGTAACCGCCCTTCTGCATGGCGCAGATTTTGCCATCCTTTTCTATAGTCATCGTCAATCTAGCGTCCATCGCTTGTTCTTCTTCCAGCCATGGGTCAACAATCAGTTGGTCATTGATTTTGGCAGACGTAACTGCAATCGGATAGTTCGCTAAGGGCAACGGCTTGTAGCCTGGCTTGATCTTTACTTCGCCCTCTTTCACTTCATAGTTGAACATCTTTGTGTTCAGAAGCGCAGCTAACGCTGCCAACGCTGACGCATCGATCAGGTTGCCGTCGTAGTTTAGAACGTAAACGTCAACGAACACGACGAAGACCTTCTTGCCGGGTTCTATGACTAGATCTCCTGTTGGTATTGCCTTGGATTCTCGTATGCCACGATCTACCACACGTGCTAGTTCAATGGAATTCTCGTCAGGTGGACCGGCCTCAAACGTAGGCGAGGCCAAAGGCACAAGCTCAGCGTTGACAGTTAGGACTCCTTCGTTCGGAGTGTCAGGGAAAGGCTCACCGATTTCGATTTTGACTCCGACCAAGACTTCGGTTTTTCCCAAGCGAACTCTCGCTGACCCTTCAGCGCGTTCAATAAGCCCAGACTCGATTTGAATTTCTCGGTAGTCGTTGAGCCCTCGACCGTCTGAACGTTTACCGCTCGCGATCATTTGAGCAATTCTTTTCGCTCTAACTTTAGTAGCCATTATTGAAGACACTATTTCTTCGCCTCCTCAGCTTCATCTTCCTTCTCAGCTTCAGCCTCTTTGGCAGCCGTGTATTTAGCTTTCAAGGCATCTCTCTGAAGCTGACTAATCTGTCGGCACCCTTCAATGCCCATGTTCAGCACTTGCTCAAACTCTTCATTCGTGAGCATACCGTCCATTTGCAACAACGTTACGACATCCATGTTTGGCATATAGGCAATGGGCACATCAGCTCCCTCACTCTTGTCCTCCAAGTCGTCCAAATCCAATATGAGGCGGTCTTCCACTTTTCCAGCCGCACACGCACATACGAGATCTCGCATCGGTATGCCTGCGTCAGCTAACGCGAGTGAAGCCACTGTTATGCCAGCGCATCGCGTGCCACCGTCTGCTTGCAGCACTTCAATGAATAGGTCAATGGCTGTTCGGGGATAGTATTCAGTGAAGATTGATGGTTCAAGTGCTTCGCGGATTACTTTGGAGAGTTCATGTTCACGTCTTGACGGCGCCGGTGATTTTCTCTCTTGTACTGAGAAGGGCGCCATGTGATATCGACATCGCAACGCTGCTCGATCTGGCAGCGCTTGATGCTTTGGATGTATCTCTCTGGGACCGTAGACGGCTGCTAGAATCCTGTTTTTTCCCTGCTCAATATATGCTGAGCCATCGGCATTAGCTAGAACGCCAACTTCAATTTTGACTGGCCGCATCTCGTTCAGTTTTCTGCCGTCGTATCGTATGTCCTTTTCATCTATCAGTTTCTCAGGTTTCTTTTGGGACGTTTTCAACAACCTCCTTTGTGGATTTTTCACCTTTCTCTTTTCTTAACATTTCAGTGACTCTATCAGTGAGCCCACTTGTGTGGGCTTCCCGCTCAATCATGCGAATAGCCATGATTGCTGAGCGTTCGTCATCCGGCGTCTTGCCAATGACCACGATTCTGCCATTTTGCCCTATTGTTATTTGGCAGCCCGTTTCATTTTTGATCATGGATACCATTGAACCCTTCTTTCCGATGACTCTTGGAATCTTTGTGGGCGTGATTTCGATTGTCTGGCCTCTTGTGACTTTTCCAAGCCCTCGTTCAAGAACCGTGAGCAATGGGTCTCTTGTTCGGTCACAAGCCACTATTTTGGCAATCATCATGTCGCCCACATCAAAAAGTGAAGGCAAGTCGTCTCTCTGTGGTCTGACAGGTCGCTCAAGTGCATCTGAAGCCCGTAACATGGCTGGGTACGGCGCTCTTATGTCAACAAGCCATCCGCCAAATGTCACTTCAAGCACTTTGCCGATGACAGTGTCGCCGACCATGGGAACATAGAATGACTTCAAAGCCACAACATAGACTCGTTTCTGATCATGGTCAAAAAGGCCGACTCTTGTTGCGAAGATCTTTTCATTCTCTTTGTACGTGTTTTCCCCGCTTATGTATTCGTCTTCAGCCAACAAGTCGCCTGGTGTAACGATTTGTCTTTTTTCATAGAATATTGGCAGTGTTTTTCGCCTCCTTTAATGCTTGCAATTTTTTTGTGTTTTCTATCCGATTTTTGCTTCTGCGGCGCCTTTGGTCAGTTCTCCCAGTTTTTCGAGAAATGGTCCGTATAAGCCTGCAGGCATTTCTACGACTGCGAACCATGATCCGTCAGCACGCCATTCCTCTCGTTTTATTGTCCCGAAGCCTTTAACTGCGCCATAGGTTTTGCTTGCGTATGTTGCTGGTATGCGAACGTTAACCGACACCTGCTCTGTTTTCAAGGGCAGAATTGGTCGAAGAAGTTTGATGATGTCTTTTGCTTGTTCTTCGGTTTCTTTGAATGGATCAATTGAATAGTGAATCTGCTGCATCGCCTGTTCAATACGCAATGGCGGGTGTGGCAGGTTTGTACGCGGGTCAACGCTATAACGAGATATGAAAGCTACTATTTGTTTTCGTTTCTCCTCAATCATGTGTCGGCGTTGGTCGGTTGTTAATTGGAGAATTCCATGTCGAAGAATGTGCTCAGCTATTTTGAGCGTCTCGGTTGTGGCAAATGCTTTTTTCAACTTGTCCTCTGAGGGTTTCGTACCCTTGTTGGCGTCTGTGAAAATTGTGTCGCTTACCAAAGCTTCAGACAGAGTTTTGATCTTGCCAAGTCGGTAGTCTAATGCTTGTTCAGGTTTGACCAGGATTTCGAAGTGTTCGCCTTCGTGAGTTAGGCGTGCAATCGTGTAACGCTGCTGACTCATCGGACTCTCAGCTGCTCTTCATATACTTCTCGATTTCATCGTCCGCCAAGAGTTCCATTTTCTTGGTGGCTGCTGGGATGACAGCGATTTTGACCCCGGGTTTTTCTCCTCGTGCTTCTTGCGCCTTAACCAAGGATTTAATTGCTAACTGGGTTGCACTCTTGAGGTCCACGTTCTCATTATAATCAGTTTTGAGCATACCTTCAACGGTTTCTCTTCCGACACCGAAGGCTACGGCCTTCCAGCCTCTTATTGAACCGCTGGGATCCGTTCCAAACAGTCTGTTACCTGTTTTATCTATCCCACCGAATATTATTGACACGCCGAACGGCCTAACGCCTGCATGTTGAGTGTAAAGCTGCTTGATATCTCCGACTCGCTTGGCAAGGATTTCTATGTCAATTGGCTCATCATACATGAGCCTGTTGCTTTGAGCGTAGACTCTGGCTTGATCGATCAGTATCCGGGCGTCTGAGCCTAAGCCTACAACCGCAGCGCCCAAGTGTTGGTCAACTTCGAACACCTTCCACATGAATCTCTCGTCTTGCAGTGAGGATTCTTTTCTCTCTTCAGCTCCGAGCACTATTCCTTCGGAGCACGCTATGCCTAATATTGTCGCTCCACGATTAACCGTTTCAAGCGCGTATTCAACTTGGAACAATCGTCCATCCGGTGAGAACACTGTTATGGCGCGGTCGTAAGCTCCTGGCGCCGCAAACACGGACATATCTTCATCGTCACCTCTTACTTACTCGAATCAAACACATTTTGCTTGTTCACTTGTAGAGACTTAACTAAAAACCTTTTCCTATAGGTTTTAGGATGTTGGGCGTGCTTTTGTTTTGCGTCTCACGAAAGTCTTGACTCCGTTCGTCTCAATAATCGACTTGGAGCTTCTCTTGACGAATTTGCATGCTTATTCTGGCGCCTTGGTCGCGTTAAAATGACCGAGACAATCAGGACACTCTAGTGAGCGTGGTCATCTGCTTTTCACTCAGATGTGATCCGGTTTCTTCACAGTGAATTCGTTCTCGACGTTTCCCGTGTTGAGGGTGGAGGCAGGCTCGAATAGCATAACGTGCGCTTCTTCGTCCGCAACAGGTCGGTGCTCGACTCCACGGGGAACCACGACAAACTCTCCCTCTTCGAGCCAGACATGACGATCTCGAAACTCAATTCGTAACCGGCCTTTGACCAGCAGGAACATCTCATCCTCGTCCTTGTGGCGGTGCCAGACAAATTCGCCTTTGAGCTTGTCCAGTTTGACGAGCTGACCGTTTAGCTCAGCCACGATGTAGGGTTTCCAGAACTCCTGAATCTGCGCAAACTTCCGTGCGATATTGACCTTTTCCATACCGTTTCCTCATTTCTCAAATCGAGTGAATTCTTAACTCAATTTGCCCAAATTTCTCATGCGAGCCTTCATTTCGCTCTTGAATCATTGCTTACTGAGACGCAGTTTTACATATGTTTTGCCAATTGACGAATTGATGATTAGCAAAGGTTAAATGTAGGCGGTTCACTGATAACTTGCTCCGGAACTAGTATACGTTTACACCGTTACTGGATTCATCCCGAATAATATAACATATCACTGGGAGGTGCATGCTAATGGGATCATCACAGACGGTTACCGTAAAGTATGTAATCCGCGCCAAATTCGAAATCGAAGGCGTGGTAGAAAAACCAGATGTTATAGGAGCAGTTTTTGGACAAACAGAAGGCTTGTTCGGCAGCGAACTAGACCTACGAGAACTTCAGAAATCAGGACGAATCGGAAGAATAGAAATTGAACTGCAATCAAAACAGGACAAAACCACAGGCACAATAGTCATTCCAACCAGCCTTGACAGAGTATCGACGGCAATAATCGCCGCGAGTATAGAGGCCATAAACCGTGTTGGACCATGCGAAGCAAAAGTCACAATAGAAAGGCTGGAAGACATTCGCGACGCAAGACGTAGAGTCATCATTGAACGAGCCAAAAACATTCTCCAGCAATGGCAAATCGAATCGATGCCCAGTACAGAAGAAGTATTCCGAGAAGTGTCAGAAACCCTCAGAATGCCTAAGGTGGAAAAATACGGACCAGACGAATTGTCTGCCGGGCCCGACGTAGACAAAGCAAAAGAAGTAATAATCGTGGAAGGCAGAGCCGATGTCATAAACTTACTTAGATGCGGAATCGACAATGTTGTTGCGCTTGAAGGCGCCAAAGTTCCAGAAACAATCATCAAATTGACTAAGCAAAAGAATACAACCGCCCTGCTAGACGGCGACAGAGGCGGCGACCTCATTCTAAAGGAACTCCTGCAAGTCACAGACGTCAAATACATTGCAAGAGCACCGCTAGGCAAGGAAGTTGAAGAATGCACATCGACACAGATTTTCAACGCTCTAAAGAACAAGGTGCCCGTCGAGGAGCTCAAAATCAGAAAACCACGCGAGCGCCCCAAAGTCTTAGTGCCCAAACAAATAAAGGAAGCGCGAAAAGAGTTGGAGGGCACGTTGGAAGCCATTTTGTTCAACGAGAAAATGGAGCAGATCGAACGTCTGCCAGTGAGCGCATTGGCTGAAAAGCTTCAACAAACCGAAGGTGTTGACACCTTGGTGTTTGACGGCGTGATAACCCAGCGGTTAGTAGACATAGCCGATGAAAAGAGCATCAAGTTCGTAGTGGCAGCCCGCGTTTCAGATCAAGTCAAGCAACCGTTGAAAGTACATTTGTTAACGTTCGCTGAAATGGAAAGCTAGGCAACTTCACTAATATGAAGAAACCGCAAGTGTCTCCGCCTTAGGGCGAGCATGTGACAACAGCTTCTCTTCGGTCACCTCGAACATTGATAATAGGCGCGAAACCGCAGGTACTATCTGACGCGCGACGTAGTGTTCCGTATCAACTTCGTTGTAAGCGCGCTGGGAAGTTTTGTTCGATGATAAATATGCGTTGCCCCTTAATCGTCGATGCTCCAAATCCAAACTTCCGGTTTTTATTCTCTAACCTCGGAGTTCACGTCTAAGAGCCAGAACAATTTCTTCATAACAGCAGGCCCTCTAACCCGGGTTTTGTCTATTCCTTCATTTATTATTGCCTGAGTAAACATTCCTCCTATCTCTCGCAAACAGAAAGAATTTTAGTCAATTACTAGAACAAAAGTATCTCACACACCAGCGCTTCAGACGAGGACGGTTGGCTTTTGAAGATCTTAGAGATGCACCTCAAGAAGGGCTTCGTTAAGGTAGTGCCCCAAAGCTTGGATGACTTGTGGCATTTGTACAACACCGTCTATCCTGGTGACCAAGTCTACGCAAGAACAACGAGGGTAGTTAAGGTTCAGGAAGAGTACAGTCGTCCGCAGGAGGGCAGACGCATCATGGTTTCTCTAGGCATTAAGGTCGAGAATGTTCAGTGGGATAGAACGCTTAATCGTCTGCGCGTCCGCGGAATCATAACCGACATTCCAGAAGATGTAGGCGGCAGAGGCTCATATCACACATTGAACGTAGTTATTCACCAGCCCTTGACCATAATCAAGTCGAAGTGGCTGAAACATCAGGTTGACCGCTTAGAGAAAGCCAGCCATGTTGAAGGCCCACTTATCTTACTTGCATCAATAGACGATGAAGAATACGCTGTTGCCGTCCTGCGCCAATACGGATTAGAGGTCAAAGCGGAAAAAAGAGTCAAGCTCCCAGGAAAACTAGAGCCTCAACAAAGGGAGGAAGCCTTCAAAGCGTATTTCAAGGATGCCTTGAAACTTACACGAGAAGCTTGGAGAAATCTAGAATGCCCGATAGTTGTTCTGGGACTCGGCTTTGTGAAGAACAGCTTTGTCAAGTACGTTCAGGACAAGGATGAAGAGGTGGCGGCAGCGATAGTTGATGTGAAGGGCGTTCACAGTTCTGGTGTTTCTGGCATCAACGAGGCGATTCGTTCAGGCGTGTTGACGAAGACACTTAAAAATGCACGAATGGCTGAAGAAACCAAACATGTTGAGGAAGTGCTAGCTCGCTTGGGCGCTGGAAAGAACGACGTGACATACGGACTCAGCGAAGTAACGAAGGCAACTCAATACGGCGCCGTTGAAAGACTATTGATAACAGACAAGCTGCTCCGCGAGTCGTCAGACGAAATGAGACTAGAATTAGAGAGAGTAATGCGAGAAGCGGAGCAAAAGGCTGGCCAAGTAACGGTTGTGAGCACTGAGCACGAAGCAGGTCACAAACTTGAGAGCCTTGGCGGAATCGCAGCACTCTTGAGATTCCAGTTAAGCTAGACTCATTCCGATAATCTACGTCGTCGGCGCACTGCAGGATTCTCATCAGCTAGTTGTTCTAGGACCATTTCGAATGTTTCGGTCGGCGCAAGTTCACGTTTGATAAAGACCCCTGTCCTGCCCACTTTGTCACGGCGCAGTAGGGCGTGCACTCTGTCAAGCACTGTTTCAACTGAAACATACAACGCTTTAGCCACAGGACCCTCTCTTCCCACAACGCTACTCTCAATATGCCCCTGTGACGTGGGCTCGATTAGCATGAGCCGCTTGTCAACGCCGACGGCACGTTGATTGTCTCGTAGTGTCTGTAAGGTAGCTTCGCCGCCAAATCGATAGAAACCCCGCTCCACTGGGCGCATCTTCATCAAAGGGAATGATACAGCTCGTTTGGGATCAAGTTCAATGTAGCCTTTTGCTGCATAAGACGGCGTAGCCTGCACAAGAATACGGTTGTTGACGTCTATTCCAGCTTGTTCAAGTGCAGACTCGATTAGAAATGAACTTGGTGGGCTAGGTACGAATACGTCGATGTCGCTGTTGGTCGACACATCGCCCCTAGCGATGCTTCCGTGTGTTAAGCAGTTGAGATTGGCTTTTTCCAGAGCCTCCATTATCTCAATCGCTCTTTTTCGCAGTTCTTGAAGCAGGCTCCAGCGCTTTTCACTGTAGACAACTTCAACTCGGTCGGCGCGCTTCACTGGTTTCTTAGTCATGTTTTCACAGTCAACGGTGTTTTGAAAGAGTAGTGTTCAACCATTCTAGATAGGGAGGAAAGCCTTCCAGAACAGGCACCGCAAGAATTTCCGGCACATCGTAGCTGTGCATTTCCTTTATGGCTCTTGAGAGTTTTGTGAAGAGTCTCTGATCCGACTTCAATAACACCAAGAACTCGCTAGCCTCGTCAATCTTGTCCTGCCACCAGAAGCGAGACTCAACTGGACCGCAGATGTTGCCACAGGCTATGAGATGCATCTCCAACAGATGTTTTACAATTCTTCGCGCTTCGCTTCTAGATGTCGCCGTCACAAGCACAATGATTGGCGCCATTGGAGCTTCACACCCGCATATCTGCAACACTATGCTTAAGTATTATATTCTTGTTGATTTCTAGAAACAGCAGTCCGAAAATGGAATGTAAAAGCAATGGCTTTCACGTTGACTCCGGAACTCACATTTCTGATAGGCGTGGCTGCTTTCTGGGTGATTCTCTACCTTCTAGCCTATGTTTTCAAGTTAGACAAACGTGGAATAGAAGTTAAACCAGCTTACTTCATGTACCGGTCTAAAAGGTTAAACTCGTCTATAGATAAGCTTGCCAAGAAGCAACGGACACTGTGGATTGTCTTGTCCAACATTGGTTTAGCTTTATCTATTGGCTTAATGGTTTTCAGCTTGTACTTTTTCATTAACAACTTGCTGAGATTCAGCCAAGTAGGCGACATTGGCTACATAGCCCCGGTTATCCCGGGCTTGACTCTGAGCTTGTATTGGCTGCCTTTTTTCCTTTTCGCCATAGTTGTAATAGTTTTGCCACATGAGCTTGCCCACGGCATAATGGCACGAGTGGAAAATATTCCAGTCTTGTCCACAGGTATTTTTGCAATGCTAGTGTTTTTTGGAGCCTTCGTCGAGCCTGATGAAAAGGAGTTTGAAAAGGCTTCATTAACCGCCCGCCTTCGCATGCTTTCAGCTGGATCATCAGCAAACTTAGTAACAGCTTTGTTGGCACTAATCTTGTTGAGCGGCTTGTTCGCACCACCCGCTGGGCTTCTGATCCAGGACACTATACCTGATGGACCATTAGATTCAGCGGGATTGGGACGATGGGATGTCATACAAGCTATCAATGGCACTCCAATAGCTACATACCCTGATTTCTTGGAAGAAATGAGAGACATTGAAGTCGGGGCGGAGCTGAACCTGACAGTTCTTAAAAGCAACCAAGTTAAGTACGTACCTATTACGACGGTTGCCGACCCAGACAATAGCAGTCGAGCGATTATTGGTTTGAGTACGGGACTGGGCTCAAGTTATCTACCAAGCCGGCTGGGACTAGAGCAATACGCTAGCATCAACCTGTACTGGACTCTGTTTTGGACATACGTGTTTGCCTTTAGTGTTGCAGTTATCAACATGCTACCGCTATATCCAATGGATGGTGAACGCGTGCTGTACTATCCGCTTGAACGATTCATCAAGAAACGAAAACGCGAACTCCGCATCGGCATAAGTGCATTCACACTAGGGCTTTTCGCATTAAACATCATCATCAGCATCTGGCGCTATGGACTCCTAGCATATTAGCAGAGCACCGGCGATTTGGCGATGAAAACATGCACGTTGTGCAAACGAAGAGAACCTGTCTACAGTCGCCCTTACTCAGGTGAGATACTCTGCGCAAAATGCTTCTCAAAATCAATAGAAGACAAGACCAAAGCTACAATTGCCAGATATAAGATGTTCGAGCCGACGGACAAAATCGCAGTGGCGGTTTCAGGCGGAAAAGACAGCGTCACACTGCTGCACATTCTCTCCAAGTTTGAAAAATCGTTTCCGAAAGCAAGTCTATGCGCAGTTACGGTCGACGAAGGAATCAGAGGCTACCGAGACGAAGCAATAAGATTTGCGGCTGGGAACTGTCGAAAACTCGGCATAGAACACTTCATGACTTCGTTCAAGGATGTGTTCGGCGTCCAACTTGACGAATTGGTCAATCTACTCAGGAACAAAAGCAGACCAAAGAGCGAGGCTCTTTCACCCTGCGCTTACTGCGGCGTGTTGAGACGGCGAGCCTTGAACCTGACTGCTCGACAAGCGAAGGCTGACAAACTTGCGTTGGCGCACAATTTAGACGATGAAGTTCAAACCATATTACTGAATATTATGCACGGCGACGCTCCACGCATAGCACGCGTCAAACCCGTACTGGAAGAATCACACCCAATGTTTGTGCCACGTGTCAAGCCGCTTGTCGAAGTGCCTGAGAAGGAAATCGCCTTCTGTGCGTACCTGAAGAAAATCGAGTTTCAAAGTGTTCCATGCCCCTACGCGACCACTGCTATGCGAAATGACATACGATTTATGGTTAATCGAATGGAAGAAAAACACTCTGGTACGAAGTTCACGATTCTGAAGTCTATCGAGAGGATTAGACCAGCTTTGGAGGCTGCCGAAAACGACATCACTTTACACGCATGCAGACTGTGTGGAGAGCCTACTGTGCGTGAAATCTGCAAGCCATGTGAAATGCTGCGGGAACTTGGCGTGCAGTAGTCGTTTTTCATGGTTGTTAGTCTTCTAGAAGTATCTTCCTCAAGAGTAATATAGGCTCGATGTCTTGTCATATTATTGGAGATGAGGCAGGGCAGTCATGACCATCGAGCTGAATAATAAACGAAGAGACCGCCACGACATTGTCACCGAAATATTGAAAACCGCTCGTGATGGCAAAATCAAAACGCACATCATGTACAAAGCGAAGCTAAGCTACTCGCAGATCAACACTTACTTGCAGTTGCTGGTTGAGAAAGGGTTCCTAGAAAACAACACTGTTGTAAGGAAGAAACAGACCATAACCCTTTACAAGACGACACCTAAAGGCGTGCACCTCATAGACAACATAGAAGTAGTTAACCAATTGCTTGGCTAATAGAAAAATCTGTACACCGTTATTACGAAAAATAGAAGGAACTGGGTGCTACTGGTTTTCTTCGCCGCGGCTGAAGACTATGATTTTCTTCTTTATTAGGATGACCACTATTACTACGACTATCACCGGAATTATGATTAGCAGTAGCGTTGTCAAAGACAACCCGAATAGTTCACCGATGCCCCCGCCTGGTGCGGCATTCACAGTTATTGATGCTTGAGCTTGCCCGTCTACGTATCCACTTTTGCTTGCAGACGCTGTGACCGCACCGGTAAGCGCGGATCCTGTTTCAGGCGTGATGAACGTCACTTGAAAGTCACCATTCTCATCTGTCTGTCCTGATGTGTCGGAGAAGACGCCGCCCAAGTCCGAGGACACTGCGATTGTGGCATTTGCCATTGGTTCTCCGTCCGATGCGACGTGGACTTTGATGTTGACCGAGTCTTGAGAATCCACTGTTGAAGGGAGGGCATCAACTGTGACAGTCAATGTTTTAGGGACAACTGAGAGTTTGATCTGTCCTGACCCGTCCCAATAACCGACTTTTGTCACTGTTGCTGTAATAGTGGCATTCAGTGGTGTCAAGGTTTGTGGAGCCTTGTATGTGAACTGGAACCAGCCTTCTTCGTCTGTGCTTCCGATTTCGGGTGTGAGGCTTCCGCCGCTGTCTGAGACTAACCTGATGGTGACGCCTTCAACTGGATTTGCGTTGTATGTTACGTGCACTGTTCCGTTCACGCTTGCTTCAGACTTTAGTGAAGTGGAAGTGGTGGCAATCTCCACTGTGAGTGGCGGCACGACTTCAAGGTATTTGTAGGCTGAGCCATCTGCGTTGCCGCTTTTTGAGGCTCTTGCCATGATTCTTATGTTTGTTTGCTCGTTCACGCTGGGCGCATCGTACGTGGCGGTGAAATAACCTGAAGAGTCAGTCAAGCCCGATTGAGGTGTGATTGTTCCGCCGAGAATTGGGAGCAAGACTATGTTTGCGCTTGAGACTGGTGAAGCGCCTATAGAAGCTTGTACTGTAATTGAAACTTGGCCTTGAGACACCATTTGAGAATGGCTTAGGCTCATTGAGACATCGATTGGTGTGAGGTCTTGAACCGTTATCGTCACGATTGCAGTGTTGGTGCTGATTGTTCCGAAGTCGTCCATGACCCTGATGTTAGCCTGATAGGTTCCTGTTAACGGATATCTGTGGTCAAAGACAGACAATGTGGTCCAGCTTGTGTTCAAACCGTCTCCGAAATCGAAGAAATACTTGTCAACGCGTCGGTCGTCGCTTGAGTTTGTCGCGACGAAGATGACCTGCTGGTTTGGTTGAACTAGGACTTTGTCGCTTATGAGCCATGCTACTGGCTGAGCATTAATGTAGCCGTTGGGAGCGCTTAGGAACGGTATGAAGAGTAGGTCGGTTCCGTTGCTTTGAACTGGGTTACCTCTACCATCTGGTTTCAGAGACACGTGGTATGGACCGGTTTCGTCTCCCCAGTAATTGTATGTGGCGTTTATTGGTTGGCTTAACGTCACTATCGTGCCGTTTGCGTTACCGTATATGTCATTGAACTGCGGAGAGACTGTGCTGGTTGCATTTTCGAAGTAGATTCCAACGTCATTGAACGAAATTGAGTTGCGTGTTATGGTTGTGCTAATGTTGCCGAATACGTTGATGCCTCTCGAGTTTGAGGACAAAGTGTTGTTGAAGATTATTACGTTACTTATCTGCGTGTCCCAAGTGCTTTGGAAGTTTATTCCGTTGTCTATGTTTGCTGAAACGCGATTGCCTTGTAGGGTGACTCCAGAAGTGCCGCTTCCTAGACGTATGCCATCTCTGTTGAGTTGAATTGTGCTGTCTTCTATGGTGGCAATGTTGTCGCCTGTGATGTAGACACCATTTTGTTGGTTGTAGCTTATCTCACAGTTTCTGATTTGGACATTGCCGTTATCAATAGTTGTTCCGTTCACTGCATATTGTACGATGCAGTATGCGACTGTAGAAGTTTGAAGCTTGTTGACGAAACGAATTGTTATCCAATCGCCAAGCTGAGGCTGGTCTTTGTTTGAGGTGAACTTTATCATGTCTTCTTGGGTGCCCGCTGCGTTGAGGGTTCCTTCTACGACTAATGAGAAGTTGCCTCCAAACCTGACTTCGACACCAGGTTCAATAGTCAGTGTATATCCAGGCTTTATGATTACGTCCTTGATAACTATGAACGGACTGTCTGTTAACGTCCAGACAGTATCCTGTTGAATTTCCCCTTCCACGTAAGTTGCACTTGCATGTGGGAGAAGCATCGTGCTTGTTGCGGCAAACATTCCAACTAACAAAACCGTCAAAACGGCACAAAGCCTAAACTGTTTCTTCATTAAAGACCGCATCCTTTTTGAAATCAGATTATCATCAACCAATATGCTCTTTAACCATTATGAATTCAAAATCAATCTTCAGAATCAGTTCGACATTTGTAGAGCGTCTCTCTGCAAACTCTGCGATTCTAGGCAAGGCTAGTCATCTTGACGATAAGTTGCGACCATTCTATGGTTTGCACGTGATTAATTCATGGGCTTTGTTATCAACCTCGTCAATTAGCCTGCCTCTAACAAACTATAATACCAAGACTAAACTCGCATCAAGAGTTCATTTTCATAAATGATAACTATTCTCAGCACGGTCAACTTATAATTTGATGAATGTTGGCGAAGCTGAAGCTCAACGGCCACCTAGCCCGTCTGCGCTTAGTTTTTCATAGCTTGGGTTTAAGTTGTCTAGGAGGCGCTGTGTTTCTTCAGATCTTAGTTTTCAAAGATATTGTTCAGCAAGGCTATTTTATGGGTATAGAAAAAAACCCTCTCATACTTCAGTTTGAAGTTGCCCTCACGGTGTTTGCCGTCATATATTTGGTCCACCTATATGTTTCTAAGATTCGCTCTTTTCCATGAATCCGTTGTTTCTTAGAAAACACAATGGATTTTGTGAGGTCTGCTTGTCCCGGATCGTTGAGTGGCTTTAGCTTTTTGAGTGCGTGCGTTGTACTCGCACCAATCTGTAACTATTCTGGTATTTCTTCATAGACGTAGGAAAGCCGCAGCAATCAACCTTGATCATGAAACACGCCGTGAGCTTGGTTATGCTGTGACTTTAGGCGGCACTCGGACAGGTTTACCCAGCTTCATGCGCAGTGCAACGCGGTACAGCCGCCGCAAAGACTTGATCAAGTATTCAACGCTAGGCGCTAAAGAGTAGACCAAGGGGATGCGGTCGTATTCTGAGAGTTTAACGGCTAGTTCGTCGGGTTCAGCGCCGTGAAAAACCACTAAGCGAGGCTTTAGCGGACTGATCCTTACAGCCAACATGGGCGACCGTTCTTGACGCACACTTGTGAACACTAGGGCACGTTCGGTGGTGCTTCCAAATATGGTGAAGAACTCCCAGCCTGAAAAAGCTTCAATGGCTTTTAGGCTGTCCACAACCGTGTAGCCTAGGACCTCACGTTGAGCCTCTTCATGACAGGTTAGGACTTCGCCGAGTACTGCCTTACATAGCAGCTCTGTGCGCACTGGAATTGGAAACTCCCGTAAATCAAGAATAGGAGTAGTAGGTGAACTGGTAAGGCGAGCAAGTTCACGAATGTATCTTCCACCTCGTTCTTCATCAATTGCTAACAGCGCCCACACAAACCGCTTCACAAAGCGCGTGCCAGGACTCTTTCGGCGTCCACTCTCATAGTCGCTGACGACTGAAGGCGAAGAAACAACCATTTTCACAGACAAACGCATCTGTGAGACAGCGAACAATTCACGCCACCTACGCATGGTGGCGCCCGGGTTGCGCGAGAGAATGATTTCTCCAGCAATTCGCCTCGCAAGAATAGCCCGCACACTTGGAGACACCGACATTTGCGGGTTTGCCCTCCAAAAGATGCCACAACATAATCATAAGAGTGGCATATAAAACTACCTTTCAACAGGCTCTGGACTCGTACCTAGAAGTATTTTTAAAGCCCTAGAAACCAATTCTGGAAAGGTGCGAGATTGTTTCGACAAAAAATGGAAAAATCCGCAAAAAAAGCGAAGTCAAACATAATCTTAGCCCTAGACCTTCCAGCTGATAAGCCGCGCCGTATAGTGTCCCGAAGCCTTCAAATCCTAAATTCAGCGCACCCGTATCTGTGCGCACTGAAACTGAATAGGCAGGCAGTCTTACCGCTTGGCTTGTTCAATGGCGTGCAGAAAATCCTCAGCAGAGCCCATGATTTAAGTCTACCCACCATCATGGACGCGAAAATAAACGACATAGGAAGCACCAATCGAGCCATCGCCGAATACTACTACAAAGCTGGATTCGACGCTGTAATCTGCAATCCATTTGTGGGCTGGGATGAAGGCATGCAACCGATTTTTGAAGTCGCACACAGAATGAAACGAGGCGTCATTCTTCTAGTCTACATGAGCCATAAAGGAGCGGCAGAAGGCTACGGTCAAATCGTCCAAGACTCAACCACCAAACAGCTTGTGCCACAGTATAGAATCTTCGCGGAGAAAGCGTTGAAATGGAACGCAGACGGCGCAGTTGTTGGCGCTACCTATCCAGACAGAATACGTGAGATTCATGCCGTATTGAAAGACAAAGTGCCTATCTACTCGCCTGGCATAGGCGCTCAAGGAGGCGATGCCACAGCAGCAGTGAAAGCCGGAGCCAGTTATCTAATTGTCGGCAGAACAATAGTTGAAGCGAAAGATCCTGCGAAAACAGCAGAGCAAATTAGAGATGTTGCGTGGCGAAGTTTGAGAAATAGAACTACGAAAGCGGAATAGGATTCGATCAGAGCAATTTATTCTTCTCGTCCTCTTTGCCAAAGCTCTTTCTTCAGCATGTCTCTAACAGCTGAGCGAATTGCGGAGCTTCGGCTCGGATACATGTTTGATCGTACAAGTTCATCTAAGCCTTCCAGATAGGCTTCGGGCAACAAAACCGTTACCAATTTCATTTTTCACGTTCACCTATTTTGCGTTGTATGAGCATGTTTGCAGCATATTATGACGCGATAGCCGTTATAGAACTTATGCTACTTTCCACGCCAAATGCCAGTCACAGTTCCACCAGATCACGATTTCTTTTCGTGAACCTGACTATTTCAACGTAGCCAACTCTTCTTGCTAGGTTCACGGCTTTGTCAAAATCGGCTCCAACATCTTCTGGTGAGTGAGCGTCAGAACCAAATGTTATGGGCAGCCCATTGTCAAAGCACATTTTTAACAATTTCTCACTTGGGTAAACTTCGCGGCAGGGCTTTCTAAGTCCGGCTGTATTGACCTCGATACACATGCCGCTCTTGCCTATCGTTTCTACGGTTTCAAGCAGAAGATCTTTGAGGTCAATTTTAGGTCGATGGTTGAATTTCTTCACGAGGTCCAGATGCCCAACAAAATCAAACAACTGTGTCTTCGCCATGGTTTGAACCAGATCATAGTATTGCTCATAAACTTGGGTGACATCTCGTCTTTTCCATTCTTCAATTTGCTTTTCATTGTCAAACTGCCAGTCGCCGATATAATGTACTGAACCCATTAGATAATCAAAGTCAAATCGATTGATCATCTCCATCAGACCTGCCATCCCGTAAGGCACAAATTCCACCTCCAAGCCCATTTTTAACGAAATCCGAGCGCTCTTTTTGAGTTTGCTGATATTGCTTACGTAGCTTGGTAGGTCGGCATGAGACATTGACCAGTCTTCCTTCTTCAAGTAAATGTGATCTGAGAAGCCGATTTCGTCGATTTTCTTTTTCGCAGCTTCGTTAACGTACTCAGCCAATTCGCTTCTGCCGTCTGAAAACGTGGTGTGCATATGGTAGTCCAAGCGCATTATGGTGCACCTTTTCCTTTGTTATTATGAAATTCGTGCATTTCAGCTAATCGTTTTAAGGTTGAACCTCGTAATCTAAGGCTTAAAATCTCTGCTTCGGTGTCCAGAATGCGTGAAGAACACTATGCCTACATTCTTGTTGAGGATGAGAAGTGGTGGAAACGTCGATGCGCAAGAAACAAAACAAAAGGTTCAGGTCACTCATTTGTGCGCCGCGGAAAGGTTGGGCCAAAAGATACAAGCAGACTTCTTTTCTACGTCAAGTTGCCAGTGAAACAAATCAAAGGCGTCGGCGAGTTCGTAGAGAGAATCACCGGTTCCAGAGACGAACTTTGGCGCTCTTACGGAGTTGAAACTGTTTTCGGAGACAAAGACGAATATGAAAAGTTCGTTGGCGAAAGAGATAGCGTTACAATAATCCGTTTCAGAAACATGGAGGAACTTGACAAGCCAATAGGCTTTGAGGTTTTTCATGCAGCCACAGGTATTAAGAAGATGCCTAACGGAGGCATGTACATCAGTAGAGAAACATTAAACCAGATGGTTTGAAAGGAAGTGAAGGACTACGGCACAGGCTCAAGAGACGTTTAATCCCAAAGAATTTGTTGAAAAGCAAGTTGAAGAAATACGAAACGTTCTAGGCGAGAACCGAGCACTCATCGCAGTTTCCGGCGGAGTGGACAGCTGCACATGCGCTGCACTCGTGCACCACGCCATAGGCAACAACCTGCTTTGCGTCATGCTGGACGACGCTTTTATGCGGGCTGGTGAGCCCGAAAGAGTCGCCGCGCTGTTGTCTCAGCCTCCGCTCAACTTGCCCATCAAAATCTTGAATGTTCAAGAACGCTTTTTGGAAGAAATGCGAGAGCTAAGAGACGCTGAAGAGAAGCGCAAAGTGTTTCGAGAAACCTTCTATCGCGTTCTGAGCGAGACAGCGGAGCGGGAAGGTATTCGTTACCTAGTGCAAGGCACCATTCTAGCTGACATTGTTGAGACTGCTGGTGGTGTCAAGACGCAGCATAATGTGCTTTCGCAGATTGGTATAAATCCGCGAGAACGTTTCGGCTTTTTGATTGTTGAGCCACTGGCAACTTTGTTCAAGGGGCAGGTTCGAGAGGCAGCTCGCTATCTTGGACTTCCGCGCGAGATTGCTGAGCGGCAGCCGTTTCCTGGACCTGGCTTGTCAGTGCGAGTTGTAGGTGAAATTAGAAGAGACAAGTTGGATGCGATTAAGAAGGCAACTGCCATCGCTGAAGAGAAACTGGCACCACATGCGCCAAGCCAGTATTTTGCGGTGATAGTAGACAATGTTGAAGACGCGTCCCATGACTCTCAGCTGCAGCAGATACAGATGCAAGTGGCAGAGGCCCTCAATGTCTCTAAAGGCCACGTCAACGTCAGAATATTCGGAGACATGGCAACAGGCGTAAGACAAGGCAACAGAGTTTATGGCGAAATAGCGATGATCAAGGCGTTTGACGCGAAAGGAAATAGCCTTCAGCCATCAATCCCAAGTCTGATTGAATTGCAGAACAGAATTCTGACGGACAACCCATCGTTTACGAGAGTTTTTTACGTGATTCGTGAGAAGCCGCTGAAACAGCCTTACGTAGTTGCAGTGAGGGCTATCAGTACAACTGATTTTCTCACGGCTAAAGTCTCGGACATACCGTGGAAGACTTTGAACGAAATCGCCCAGAGTGTACTCAGCTTGTGCCCAACTGTTTCGACAGTCTGCTACGACGTGACGCCGAAGCCGCCAGCTACAATTGAGATGGAGTAAAAAGAGGGAAAGCATAAAGCCTCTTGTTGTGTTCAGTTACGTTTGGTAGGAGAAAGAGTGCCATGGTGCGTGTGAGAGTTCAACGAATTGAATCTATTCGAGACCCGGAAGGCAACTTGGGCAAACGAATCGAGCTTCTGGAAGATCGGGTTATGCCTCGCATGGTGATCAGGCCTCAGACTGAAGAAGCCCGAATGGCGCACGACATAATGCAGGCGATTCAGCAGCAATTGCCTATGTTTCCTCAGCAGACGCAGCTTACGTTTCCGAAGTTGATTCTGTTCTTAACTGAGTTGGAGTATGAAGGCTTAGGCGTGGATTTTGATGTTAACAAGGTCTACGAGTTGGAGTTGTCTGGACAGAGCATAAAGTTCAGAAGACCACCGTAGCGCCTTATAGTTGAGCCAATGTTTGTCTTTTCGTAGGCTTCTAGTCTTTGCTTGTTGATACGTAGTAGTATTCGTTGATTTTTTTCTGGTGCCGGTCCATTTTTGAGTGTTCCTTGTTGACTCTTGGTCGTTTTGTTTCTGGATCGCGGCGGAAGGTTATGTTCATGTCCTTGAGAAAAATGTTCATTCCCTTGCGCAAGGATGTTGGAGCGTTGGCTGTGCCTTTGACTCCGGGTTCACCGGTGAATATCATGAGTCGATCGGCGATGAAATCTTGAGCCACTACGTCGTGTTCGACTACGAATGCCATGGCGTTGCGTGTTTCGATTACGCGGCGTATTGTCTTTGCCATAGCTAAGCGTTCTTCAACGTCCAGGTAGGCGCTGGGTTCGTCGAGGAGGTAGACGAATGCTTTTTTGGAGAGGCAGGCGCTTATGGCTATGCGTTGAAGTTCGCCTCCGCTGAGCTGGGTAACATCTCTTTCAAGCAATGGCTCCAGATTAAGCGGCTGCATGATCTCAGTTTTGTACCAGCCAGACCCAAACTCATCTTTGGCTACGCTACGTAGCAATTGTTCAACCGTGCCTTTGTATTCGGCTGAAATGTATTGTGGCTTGTAGCTTACAGATGAGTCGCTTTGCATTGGCGGCGTGCCTTTGTCAGGCTTTTCGATTCCCGCCAGAAGTTTGACGAAAGTGGTTTTTCCGATGCCGTTTGGTCCCAGTATGCCGATGACTTCGCCTAGTCCTGCTTCGCCAGCTTCGGTCTGGAGTGAGAAGCCAGTGTAGGCTTTCTGCATCGCGTCCCATTTCAGCACGGTTTCGTCTGTTGCCCATCCCGCTGAGGGCGGTTTGACATGGAAGATTATGGGTTCTTTGCGGAAGCGTATGTTTTCGTCTGGGACAAAGCCTTCTAAGTATATGTTTATTCCCGTTCGCACAGCGTGTACGTGGCTGACTATGCCATAGACCGCTGGGCAACCGTAGAAAACGCATACGTAGTCCGAGAGGTAATCGAGTATGGCGAGGTCATGTTCAGCCACTATGACAGTTTTGTCTGCGTCTTTGAGGCTGCGAATTGCTCTAGCTGCTTGAAGCCGTTGTTGAACGTCTAGGTAGCTTGAGGGTTCATCGAAGAGATAGACATCTGCGTTGCGGCTGATTGATGCTGCTATGGCTACGCGTTGAAGCTCGCCTCCGCTAAGCACGTCTAGGGTGCGGTCTAAGACATTGTCGAGTTGCAGTTGTTCGGTTAGAGTTTCGAAAACGTCTCTTTCGTCAGCTTTCCTGAGCAAGTCGCCTACTTTGCCTGAGACTGCTTGCGGCAGTTTGTCTACATACTGTGGTTTCATGACCACTCGTAGGCGTTTTTCACTTAATTTTTGAAGGTAGTCTTGTAGAGTTGAGCCTCTGAAATGCTGGATTATGCCAGACCAATCTGGCGGTTGCTCGTATTTGCCGAGGTTTAGTTTTATTTCGCCTGAAAGTACTTTTAGCGCTGTGCTTTTACCGATCCCGTTCTGGCCGACTAATCCGAGCACTGAGCCTGATGTAGGTATGGGCAGGCGGAAAAGCTTGAAGGTGTTGGCACCGAAGCGGTGGGTGCATTCGCCTTCTAGCTCGTCTGGCAGGTTGATTATGGCTAGGGCTTTGAAGGGGCATTTTCTTACGCAGATGCCGCAGCCTACGCAGAGGGATTCTATGATGACCGGTTGATCGTTTTCGAATCGTATGGTTTCTATTTTGCTTCTTACGGGCGGACAGAAGCGATAGCACGCTCTACCGCAACGTTTG
>Ga0209636_10001872_pt1 | contig 21304 bp, 19 predicted proteins | sample DeeMarSWOR152_54_FD_187464 | JGI IMG/M metagenome (GOLD analysis project Ga0209636, IMG submission 187464) | Marine sediment microbial communities from White Oak River estuary, North Carolina - WOR-1-52-54 (SPAdes) (version 2) | ecosystem: Environmental > Aquatic > Marine > Intertidal zone >...
CGGGCCAAGCTATCTATTTTATTTTTTGTGAGATAAGCTGATATTATGGCTGTTTTTTCGCCTTAAATCCTTATTTTTAGGTGCAAAAATGCCAATTTAAGCAAATTTTTATTCTTTTATAAGACATTTATCTTGGCCCGACCCCATTAATATTTAATCAATTACATTAATCAATGAATCGAACTTTTTATTTCTATTTTTCGTTAAAAGTAATGAGACCCAAAGGGTAAAGTCTTAATATTAGAAAGGAGAATAGACAATGAGATACCAGCCTTACAAAAGGAGATTCATTCACTTTCTGCTTCTGAGCTTTTTACTTTTTTCAGCCTTACATCTCTCTGTCTGTAGTCCGGCAACACCGCGTTTCCAAATCGAGCCTGCAGAAGAGCTTTTTGGAGTCTCTGTCTCCATAAAAATCGCTGGTCTGAAAGCTGGAGAATCCGTCACCATACATGCCCACTCAAAAGATGGTCAGAGCCTGGATTGGGAATCCACAGCAACCTTCACTGCTGATAAAAAAGGTATCGTTGATGTTGAGAAACAAGCTCCAGTTTCAGGTGATTACACAGTTGCCGACCCTCTCGGCCTCCTCTGGTCCATGAAACCTGTCAATCTCAAGGGGAAAAATCCCCCATCTTATGAATTCCAGAAGCTCGATCACATTGCCATCCACTTAACCGCAGAAAGAGCCAGCGGAAATTCATTGACAGCAGACATCAAGCGATATTTTCGAATGCCAGGCATCGAATTGACCCGCATCCCGATCGAAAAAGAGGGACTGGAAGGAACCCTGTTTCATCCATCCCAGGGCGGACCACATCCAGGTTTGATACTTCTTGCAGGTTCGGGAGGAGGCATATACGAGTGGTGGGCAGAACTCATGGCTTCCAACGGCTTTGCCGCCCTCACTCTCCCTTATTTCAGGTACAAGGATTTGCCCAAGGAACTGATGGAAATTCCCTTGGAGTACTTTAAAGAAGCTATTGCCTGGCTAAAGGAACAGAAGGCCGTGGATGGAAGCCGGATCGCGGCCATGGGCGCCTCCAAAGGTGGAGAACTGGCACTTCTCCTGGGCGCAACCTATCCGGAGATTAAAGCGGTTATAGCTTGTGTCCCCAGCAGTGTCGTTTGGCAGGGAATCAGCCGGGACCGATTAGGTTCATCCTGGAGTCAGGATGGGAAAGGCTTGCCTTTTGCCCAATGGCATTTCTCACCAGAAGACGCCCAAAAAATGGAAGCCGGACAACCCCTCTCTCTCCTAGAAACCTATTCGCTCAAAAAAAACGATCCCGTAGTTTTAGCGAAGGCCGCCATTCCGGTAGAAAAAATCAAGGGTCCGATTCTTATGGTTTCAGGAACCGATGACCAGCTTTGGCCTTCAACCCAATTCGCGAATATGGTAATGGAGCGGCTGGAAAAGTATAATCATCCTCATGAGCGACAGCATCTCTGTTACCAAGGAGCCGGACACTTAGTCTTCCTGCCCTATTTCATAACGAGTGGGAACCGTATTGAGATGCCATTCATGAATGGAGGCAACCCGAGAGCAGATGCCAATGGGAGCGCTGACTTTTGGGCCAAAATGCTCGATTTCCTGCACAAACATCTGGATAAATAAAGGCCAATAGCCTTTTTCGGTCTTAGGCACTATAAATAAAAGGGGTCAGGTCTCCAGATTCATCTTTTTTCAGAAAATTGAATTTTTTATTCGGTTGACAAGTATAATAGAATGAAAGCAGTAAAAGACATGCCTTAAACTCAGGAGGAGTAAATGAACATAGCCTTCATCGAACCTTTAAGCCGAGCATGGAATCGGATGAAAATCGCTCTCTTTAAACCCTTTGATTTAAACAAGTGGTTTGTGGTGGGGTTTACTGCTTTTCTGGCCGGATTAACAAGAGGACCTGGTGGATCCGGCTCAGGTGGCAGGGGTGGACATTTAAGCTTTCGCGAATTCCTCGATCTCCCCAATAGAGCCTGGGCCTGGCTGATGAATCATCCGGGATGGTTCATTGCTATTGTGTTTATCGTAATGTTTTTAATCATCATCGGAATCACTTTCACCTGGCTTAGCTCAAGGGGGAAATTCATGTTCCTGGATAATGTCGTTCATGAACGGGCCGAAATTGCCAAACCATGGAAACGTTTCAAAAGGGAAGGCAATTCGCTGTTCTTATGGCGTCTATGTTTCGGCCTGATATGCTTTATCCTTTTCATCATGTTTTTTGTATTTTTCTTTACTATGGCCTCTCATCTCTACGAAGGAAGTTACTTTCAGCGAGTTCCTGTTGGCTTTATCGTGGGAATGATATTGCTTTTTCTTCTGATGATTATAGTCATAGGTTACATTTCTTTGTTTCTGGATAGCTTTGTGATCCCCATCATGCACAAGAACAACATCAAAACGACCCAGGCATGGAGTCGCTTTCTATCGATTCTGGGGCAGTACCCTTTTCACTTCATTTTCTATGGCCTGCTCATGTTTGGGCTAATGATTCTGTTTGTGATTTCTGTCATTATTGCCGGCTTATTGACCTGTTTGATAGGCTTTCTGTTTCTCATTATCCCTTATATAGGAACAGTGGTCACCCTGCCTGTTTGGTACACCTTCAGAGCCTTCAGTCTTGAGTTCTTGGCTCAATTCGGCCCTGAGTATGAATTGTTCCCTTCACCCGAAGCTTCTTCGATAAGCGCTCAATCCTAATATCGCGATATAAGAATTTTACTTTTAACTATTTCAAAATAAATTATTTATCGAGGCCCGACCTTTTTCATTTACTCTTTTATTTGCCTTTAATTTAATCCCCTCTATGGATTAGTTCGATTGGATTCATCAGCATACTGTAGCTCTTCTCCAGAGGTTCCCGGTAGGGCTCAAGCGACGCTTTGAGAACCTCAGGCAGTCCGTCCTGCCAGGGGAGACGAAAGTGATCAGATTCTAAGGCTTTGATCTCGGCTTCAAGGATATTCCACCACTGTTCTTTGGCTCTTTGAACTCCGCCTTCGACCAGCTTTTCATACTGATTGTGAAGCATAGGCAGAATCTGACGGTTCAGCCGCCGCAATATAAGGTCCAGACGCTCTTCCAACCTCTCGCCTCCTCTTACTCTCCAGACAATGCCTTTATGCTCATCATCCTCATCGCTGATCTCAAAGGGAGGTCCATCTACCGGTGATTTTCCGAGCCAGGAATAATAGGTTATCACATAAAGATAATAGTACTCACCTATCCCCATCCCTTCATCCAGAAGAGCCTGGGTGCGAGTTTTAATAAACTCTGCTATCATAGGGACTAACTCTATTCCTGTTTTGATCCTAGTCAATACATTCGGAGGGGGTTCCTTTTCGAACTGACCTTCCCCTCTCCTCTCAGAGAGAATGTTCATGGCTCTTTCCAATCTCTCCCTGACCTGAATTGTGGAATCCCGCACAGCCAGAAAGACTTTCAGCCGCTCGCCTCTAATGGCGCCATCAGGATCAGGGCAAAAATCACCTATCTTTCCATAACGTTCTGTCAGCCTGTCCATAATGGCCTCGGTCTCCTCAAAGCCGCTGACGATATTTTTAATGAAGAAATAGCCACCTACGCCAACTAGAATTGCAATTATGATCACCACCCCACAGCCGATTCCGCAGCCTATAAGCCATTTTGAAGCTGTGCTGGATTTACCAGAATTTCCGATTTGGTTCTGCAATTGTCTCCTCCATTTTCTTTATATTTATCAAATTCAGAAGGAAATTGGAAAGGAAATGTTAAAGGTTGAAGCAGTAGGAAAATTTGATCAGGAAGACATTGTGGGGATAGACATTAAATAAATCCCGCATGCCATTCCTGAAAGAAAAATCTCCTGCCGATGAAGTATCTGTTCTTCCCTGCGACCAGACAAGATACAAGGTCGAACCCGGAGTATATTCCCACCTGAGAACAAGATTCGACCTGAACTGGAGGAAATTGAAATCCGGTTTTTCAAAGCTGTAATCCCCTATTCCATCGAGATTTTCGTCAACATAAAACTCCTCTGCATCTGGATCATAGCTTATCTCGTCATCTGTAAATAAGCAGAAGCGGTCTTCATAGGGCTTCACTCTTGAGTCCGTGATATTCTTGAAATCAGAATACTTGCCAGCAGAAATAAAGGGCTGACCATAAAACTGAATAGAGAGATCAGGAGTCAGGCTGAGATTCAATCGGCAGGTAATGCCCAGAGTCTTCTGATCAATCCTGGCAAAAACATACCTGTCCTCCGAACCAAACTCTTCGGTGGTGACATACTGAAGTTCTTCCAAATTGAACTCATAGAAAGGAGAAACCGATAAAGACAGGGCTTTGTTCGGACGATAGGTTACGTCGAGTTCAACTCCATTCATTCTGGAATCATTCTGGTCTCCGTAGTAAAAGAAAGTCCCCATAACCAAACGAAGCTTTTTCCTGCTATCCGAATCAACATAAATCCAGCCGTTCCATCCTCCGGTCCAACGCAAGGCTGGACCGCCTCGAAGAGCGCTTGCATACAGGCCTTCTCCTTCCCTGTTCATTCCCACACTAAGTCCCCAGTAATTCTTGAACTGGCACCACATTCCGACGTTACCCCCGTTAAAAATCTGTTCGCCGCCGAAATCCCAGCCCATCCACTGGTTAAAATTAAAGGAAATTTCGCGAAAAATGCTGAAGGGCTTCCCGATTCTGTAGTTGGCCCAAACCCACTCCATGATGGCATCAGCTCGGCGAAGGTAACCCATATCATTCAATTCAAGGCCTGGTGAACGCCAAGTCACTCCAGTTGAAAAGCGGAAGCCAGCACTGCCGCCTTTTCCAAAATTCATGGTTCCACCATGGCCGGAAAGAGATGTCCGGTTAGGATCTACCCAGACATGGTCGGTATCAGGGCGTTGATAATACCGGACAGAAGATTCCTGAGTGTTGAGAATGGCCTCTGTGCTTCCGCGGACATGACTGAAAACCGTATTGAGGGAGAAATAATAGGTTTTATCTTTCCAGTAATGAACAAAATCAAACCCTCCAGTGTAGGCGGCATCATGAAGAAAGTTCAACTCCTCATTTTTAATATTGCGGTTGGTAGCCGTGAACATACCTCCGAAGATCGTATTGCCCTTGTTGTAATCTTTCTGGAGACGGAGTCCAAAATAATTGGTCAGAGGTTCAACGGTCACTTCTTGGCGCTGCCCCAGATAACTGATCTGGGCGTTCTCTATGGCTGTAAGGCTGTCAATAACGCCTATGGAAAGTCCGCTCTTTGTCTTTCCGGTAATTTTGAAAGCACCGAGTATGGTGGTGTTTTCTGGCATCTCGAGATATTCCTCGTCCTCTGTTTCTGGATTATATTGAGGATATCGGCCGATGCGCCTCGTATAAAAAAGATTGTCATTGGAAAAACTTCCATCTCCACCCATGATCTGAAAATTAAGAATATTTCTACCTTCGATGAAGAAGGGTCTTTTTTCTGAGTAATAGGTTTCAAAGGCCGTGAGGTTAACCACTGATGGGTCTGCTTCGACCTGGCCGAAATCGGGATTGATGGTGAAATCCAGAGTCAGGTCACTGGTAAGGCCGACCTTTCCATCCAGTCCCCCATAAAGATTGCTCAAGCTTCCGGTGGCGAAGGGATTCCCTTCCTCTCGTTCAAACCTCTGCGTTTTTCCGACTGTATAAGGAGTTAATTCGACCTGCCGCTGAGCCTTGATTCCTTTTAGGCCGTGCAGCTCCCCGAAATGATGAGTCCAGCCAGAGGCTTTTTGAGGAATTAACTGCCACTGAGAAGTTTCTTGTTTACGAAATAGTCTGCGTTCGACCTGAAGCCCCCAAATATGATTCTTTTTTTCCCCAAAGCGAAGTTGGGAGAGAGGAATTTTCATTTCCGCTGTCCACCCCTGACCATCAGAGGCACATTTTACGTACCAGATAGGATCCCAGGTGTCATCCCAGTTGTCCCCGTCATTGGAGATGACAAAATCACTTTTTACCCCTGCTGCATTAACCATAAAGCCAAAAGCTGTCCGGTGGTCAAAATAACTGTCAATGTGGATCTCAACCCAGTCGCCCTCAATGTCATCTCTCCTCGACATTCTCTTCTCAATCTTTTCAGGTTCTTTATCATGAGCTTGGATGGCCACATAAATGTTTTTATCATCGTAGAGAATTTTAAACGCTGTCGCTTGGGAAGGCTCTTTCCCTTCATAGGGCTCCCTCTGGATAAAATCACCTCCCCAGGCAGCCTTTTCCCAGATAGGATCATGAAGATTTCCATCAATAACTGGGGGACGAGGGTTGATGTTTCTTGCCCTATAAATCTTTTTTTCGGGTGAATTAGGCGAAGCGAATTGTTGAAGGAAGAAGAGGAAAGCCAAGAAGAAAAATCCGACTGCTTTTCTCATTTTAACCTCGCTTCTCTGTGTGCAGTAATTCATCTTTTCTTAAATAAGTATACATATATATAGACTCTCCAAACGGAAAAAAGTTGACCGGAATTTAAATTTTATTGCGGAAGAATATAAAAAATGCGAAAATCCTTTCACTATGAAAGACACTCAACCAGATCCCAGCCATCTTTTAAAGAGAATCGATCTCACCAGGCCTCTTATCGGCTTTTATGATGCCCCCCGTCCAAAGCACTTTGAACCGCTTGTTATGCCAGAGCCAGGGGATTGCGTTTTTTCCTTTTACAAAAACTGGATTGAGGGGGAAACTCTGCACATCACCAAGAAACACTACGGCTGTGGAGGCGCAGGCCGCTGGATGTGCGGCATTGAAACCAGGTCAAAGAAAGACTTCATCAAGTTCCTGGTCGACGAGGAAGGACTCAAGGCCTCTCCTGAGCTCATGGAAAAATGGATCGATTCCTCTACACTCTATCAAGCAACCTATCCTCATCTTCTTGTTGGCCCGCTCAAGGAAAATCAATGGAAGTATGCGAAGTCTGTCACATTTTTCGTTAATCCAGACCAATTGAGCACTTTGATGATAGGTGCTCAGTACAACAGCGCTCCGGATGATCCTCCTCCGGTGATTGCGCCATTCGGGTCGGGCTGCATGGAGCTTCTTCCTTTTAAGAATCCAAAAATCCCGCAGGCTGCAATAGGAGCAACCGATATTGCTATGCGTAAACACCTTCCCCCAGATATACTCGCCTTTACTGTAACTCAATCCATGTTCGAGCGGCTTTGTGGCTTGGATGAACAGAGTTTTCTCTATAAACCTTTCTTGCAGGATTTAAGAAAGGAACGTGGACTTCCTGATTTTTGAAGAGATTTAAATAACAATTTTATTTATTTTTCCCAAGTTTAACTACATTCCAGAATTTTGGAAATATCGAGCCCACTCTCCCTTTATACTCAGCATACTCCTCGCCAAATTTCTCTTCCAGATATTGATCTTCTTCTCCGATCATCATTTTAAAAACAACATACATGACTACAGGAATAGTCAGGCCAATCAGGGAATTGATTAGCAAAACGATTCCCGGAATAATGAACACAATCCAGGAGCCGTAGATAGGATGCCTGAAATAGGCATAGACGCCTTTAGTGGCTAATTTGCCCTCTTTAAAGTATTTATGAATCATCAATCCAGGAATCAAAAAGAGAGGAATGCCTATAACTAAGAGGATTATCCCTAAAATCATGGATATCGCCCGCGGAATAGGGATAGACAAATCAGGAAACCACATATAATGGACAACCAAAACAATGACAGCATAAATGGAAGAGATAATCGTGAAGTGAGAGCCCACTCCCCACTCGGTCATCTGTTTTTTCATTTTTTTGGCTATAAAATAACCATTGAGGAGAAAATAGTCAAATTGAAAAAACATCTTCCCTTTTGTCAAAATATAAAGTATAATATTCCTATAGGAAAGATAAAGTTAAGGAGGCATTATGAAACCAAAGATAATATTGATCCTAACGGTTCTTATTGTCCTGACAGCCTACCTCAGCCTTAAGCCTGCCTTCAAACAGGATTCCAAAGCCGAACAGTCCAAGAAAGGAGAAAAAACCATGTTAAAAAAAGTTGAAAAAACAGATAAGGAATGGAAAGAGATGCTGACTCCAGAACAGTACCGAGTGATGAGAAAGCGGGGCACCGAAATAGCTTTTTCAGGAAAATACAATGATTATTATGAAAAAGGAAGCTATTTCTGTGCAGGATGCGGAACTCCCCTCTTCAGCTCGAAAACCAAATACGACCACGGCACAGGATGGCCGAGCTTTACTGCCCCTGTGGATGAAAATCATATCGCCTATTTTGATGACTATTCTCATTTTATGCATAGAACCGAAGTGAGGTGCGCTGTGTGCGGCGCCCATCTTGGACATGTTTTTGATGACGGACCGGAGCCAACTTATAAGCATTACTGCATAAATTCAGTAAGCTTAGATTTTAAGCCTGCGGAAGAAGGAGTCGAAGTGACAAAGAGCTTAAATGACCAACCAGCTGAAAAAGCAAAAAAAGCAGTCAAAAGCGAAACAGCCACTTTTGCTGCCGGATGCTTCTGGGGAGTCGAGTATAAATTCCGTCAAATTCCGGGCGTACTCAAAACCGAAGTGGGATACACTGGAGGAAAAGTGAAAAATCCGACCTACAAACAGGTCTGCACCGATAAAACAGGACATGCCGAAGCCATAAAAATTACCTTTGACCCCTCCCGAATTAGTTATGAAAGTCTGCTCGAATTCTTCTTCAGTTTCCACGACCCCACTCAACTCAACCGACAGGGACCTGATATCGGAAAACAGTACAGGTCTTCAGTTTTTTACCACAGCGAGGAACAGAAAGAAGCCGCAGAAAAGATGGTCAAGCAGCTGGAAAAATCTGGCCGCTTTCGAAGACCCATTGCCACCGAGATCGTTCCTGCCTCTGAATTCTACAGAGCCGAGGAATACCATCAGCGCTATTATGAAAAACGGATGAAAGGCAGTCAAGGCGGCTGCAGTACAGACAGCTGCACAATAAAATAAAAATGTCCATTTCTCATTTCTTCTTCAGAAGTTCCATCTATTGAATGATACGGAGATGGAGAATTTTGGTTTTTAGGAAGTAAATTCGGGCCTTTATATCATCAACAGGTGGCCGTCAGTTTTTGCTGCCTTTAAAATAGAGATTTCCTTAAGCTCGATTCCCCTGACTGTGCTTAAATATACCCATTTTCTTGCCCGCACAATTCCTGTGAAGAGCATCCGCTGTCTTGCTTCGCTCTGAGTTCCGACAAACGAATTCTCTGTCAGCCGCGGCATAAAAATACTGTCAAACGTCAAGCTCTTGGCCGTGTGGTAAGTCATAATCTTGGGGACATCGTTTCCAAAATCATAGGGCATATGTAACACATTCTGGGCGTCCATCTCTATAGCCTTCTCCACCTCCACGCCTCTCTCCTTCAGGCCTTCTGCTAACTCATGAAGCAATTTGTTCGTACAGACAATAATCCCAATTCTCTCATTCATGGACCACCTCATCTTCACTGTCTCTGCTAAGAGGTCCATCTCTTTATCAACAGATGGAGAAATATAACATAAAGGCTGTTCTTTCACTTTAGGTTCAGTTGCAATTTGGCCAAGATACTTTTGCCTTAAACCTTCATCAACAATAAAATATGAAGCAAGATTCGCTACATACGGCGTATTCCTGTAAGCACCAGAAAGTGTGTTTTTCCTCTCTCCAAGTCCTAATGTTTTGGAAATGAAAGACTCGGAAGTTCCATTTTCAACTATCTTTTGCTGGAAATCAGCGAACACGGTGATATGGCGCGCCACCAGCTTTAGAATCCTATACACCTCAGGTCCTAAATCATGCCCGTCATCAACAAGTACGAACTCTAGCTGATTCTGAAGCTCCTTTTCTCTTTCGAGCAAATGCAGAACTTCTGAACGGATGACTGGAAAATCGATCCTTAAGTTTACGTATGTCCTGGGTAAATCCTTTGAGATATGTTTTCCATACAATAACCGGCACCAGTGGTCGACTGTAGTCACTGTCTCTTCATAAAGGCCTAAATGCTTTACCCCACGCCGGGCATGTTCCCTGACAATGTCGTTGTAGACAAAAAGCCGGTAACTGTCCGAAGACACTTCATAGGTATCTGCAAGATAGGATGCCCTGTGGATAAGCAGTTGAGTTTTTCCTGACCCCGCAGGCCCTAAGACAAGAAGGTGCTTATCAGGCGGCATTTCCACTGCCTTTCGTTGATCTGGTGTCAGATTCAAGCGAGGCAAAAGCCAAGTGTTCTTTCTGACGCCTTTCTTTGAGTTCCCTGATTTTTTCATCACTGAGATTCTTTGACCCACCATAATATCAACCATATTGCCAAGCATCAAGCGCTTTAAAAAGATGAGATACAGAAAAACTAAATTTTAGGAAACTTAATGATAAAAAGCATCGTATATATATTATGAACTATTTTTAATGGTGAAGTGCAGAGTAGCAACTTTGAGAACTCATAATCCATTCTGCCCTCAAAAGAAAATAGACTTTCCTGTCTCTCAGTGCTTTCCCGCTAACCATTTTCTTTATGAAGATCAACTTTATATAATAAATTAAATCAAAGGAGGACTGCATGAAAATCATTACCAGACGTACTTTTCTTAAGACTACTGGTAAAGCCGCTGTCGCTGCTGCTGCAATCCCTGGTTTATCGTGGGGCTGGTTCAATCTTGCCCGTGCGGAAAAGCCAGGGTATTTTGAAGCTGAGTTTGGTATCACCGACAGCCTCTGCCAGAAGGTGCTGGCTGCAGCACTTTCCAAAGGAGGTGATTTTGCCGATCTCTACTTCGAGCACACCATCAGAAATTGGGTATTGCTCGAAGACGGTATCGTGAACCGAGCTTTCAGTGACGTGGCTCTCGGCGTAGGGATTCGAACAGTGAAAGGTGACCAGGTCGGCTACGGATTCACCCAGGAGCTAGCCGAAAAGCCAATCCTGGCTGCTGCCTCAGTCGCAGCTACGATTGCCGATGCAAAGCCAAAAAAACCTGCTGGCAAATTTGTACCGTTAAAGCTGAACAATTACTACCCGCTTGAAAAACTGCTGACTTCAGTACCCCTTGAGTCCAAGTTACCCCTGGTTCAATCATTAAACGACAAGTGCTTCTCTCTATCGCCTTTGGTCATCAAAGTGAATGCTGGATTTCACGATGAACAGAAAAGAATCCTGATCGTCACCAGCGATGGCACAAAAGTAGAGGACTTGCTGCCCAGGAATTATCTTTATGCTTCTGTGGTAGCTGAGAAGAATGGTAAACGAGAAAGGGCTGGTTGGAATTTCGGTGGTCGGAGGGACTTCTCCTTCTACACCAAAGACCTGGCAGACGAGACTGCAAAGATTGCTGTTGATCGGGCAGTTATTCTCTTCGATGCTGTTCAACCCCCGGCCGGAGAGATGCCAGTTGTGTTGGGCTCCGGTGTTACAGGCGTTCTTCTTCACGAAGCCATCGGACATGGCATGGAGGCTGACTTTAACCGGAAGAAGATTTCTACCTACGCGACCATGATCGGAAAGAAAGTGGCTGAGCCTTTCGTGACCATCGTTGACGACGGCACTAATGCCGGGCTGCTGGGTTCCCTCAATGTCGATGACGAAGGCACCCCCGGTCAAAGAACAGTGCTGGTGGACAATGGGATCCTTTCCAGCTACATGCATGACAAGATCTCAGCCAGCTATTACAAAGTGAAGCCCACTGGTAACGGCCGCCGCCAGAGCTATCAGCATTACATTCAGCCCCGCATGCGTAACACTTACATGCTGGGAGGACCGGCTGCACCTGAAGATGTGATCAAGAGCGCTAAGAAAGGCATCTACGTGGAGGATGTGAGCAACGGTCAGGTGAAAATCGGTGAAGGCGATTTCGCCTTCTACGTCTCTCAAGGACGAATGATCGAGAATGGAAAGCTCACCGCACCCATCAAGGACATCAACATCATGGGCAATGGTCCTAAGATGCTCAGAAACATCACTATGCTGGGTAAGGACCTCAAAATGAACCAAGGCGGAACCGGTGCCTGCGGCAAAGGCGGACAAGCTGTTCCTGTTGGTTTCGGTATGCCCACCGCTCTAGTGAAATCGATGACTGTGGGCGGAGTGAGAGCAAGAGGAGGATCAAGATGAATAAAGAAATGCATGATTTGGCTGCTTGGGCAATCAAAGTCGCCAAGTCCGCCGGTGCGGATGACTGCCGGGCCGGCATTAATCGCCGGCGATTCGTTGACATCAGCTATCGGGAGCGCAAGCCGGAGAATATTAAGGAGGCTTCCACTCAAGGGCTGTTCATCGAAATCTTCGTCAATAGCCGTTATTCAGGCCAATTCTCTTCGGATCTCCGTAAGGACGCCCTGAAAGATTTCATCTCCAACGCTGTCGTCACCACCAAGCTTCTGGCCAAGGATCCTTACCGCACTTTACCGGATCCGAAATATTACCAAGGACGGGTCGAGATGGACCTGGGAATGGTCGATCCAGAATACACGAAGCTGACGCCTGAAGGCAGACACAAAATTGTAAAAGCTGTCGAGGATTCTTGTCTTTCCAAGGGAGGAGACAAGGTCATCTCCGTGACTGCGCGGGCCTATGACAGCCATGTGGAAGAGGTTGTGTTGGCCAGTAACGGCTTCGAAGGACATCAGGAAGTCACTGTCTACTTTACAACCGCCCAAATGACAGCCCAGGATGAAGGAGACCGAAGACCTATGGGATTCAACTATGCTGTATCTGTTAGGAGAAAGGGTATGCCCTCCCCGGAAAAAGTCGGCGAAGAGGCTGCAAAGCGCACCCTCGATCTTCTTGGAGGAAAGAAACTCAAAACACAGACCTTACCTATCATCATCGAGAATCGTAATGTTTCAAGGATCCTGGGAGGCTTCCTGGAAGCCATGTTCGGACGGAACATCCAGCAAAAACAATCATTCCTGGCCGACAAGAAAGGTCAAAAAATCGCAAGCAAGCATTTTACGCTCATCGATGATCCTTATGTTCGAAGTGGCCTGGGAAGCCGGTTATTCGACAATGATGGATTTGCAGCGAAGAAGAGAGTCATGGTTGATAAGGGCGTAGTGAAGGAGTTCTATGTGGATTGGTATTACAGCAGGAAGCTGGGATGGGAGCCCACCACAGGAGGTCCCTCGAACTTGATAATCCCTACGGGAAAAAGATCCGTGAAGGAGATCATGAAAGACCTCGGAAGGGGCATCTTCATCACAGGATTCATTGGCGGCAACTCCAACTCAACCACAGGCGATGCCTCCATCGGTATCATAGGCCATCTTTTCGAAGATGGAAATCCAGTTCAGGCTGTTGCTGAAATGAACATCGCTGGCAACCACCTTCAGTTCTGGAACAACCTGGTTGAAGCCGCTAATGACCCGTGGCTCTATTCTGAGTGGCGCATGCCGAGCTTAGTTTTCACCGACGTGGTTGTTTCCGGCGTATAAAAAGGCCCAGAACGCTAAAGGAGACTTGAATGGAAGAAAAATTGCTTGCCTTCTGTGGAATAGACTGTAGGGAGTGCCCGGCCTACATCGCCACCCAAGAGGATGATCAGGAACAGCTCAAGAAGACGGCTGAGGGCTGGTCAACTCCCGAATCCAAGCTTACGTCTGAGGACATCATCTGCGATGGCTGCCTTTTCCAGGAAAAGAGATTGGCCAGTTTTACCTCCCAATGCCCGGTGCGCAGCTGCGCAATCGAGAAGCACATCGAGAACTGCGGACTGTGTGACGACTACCCCTGCGAGAATCTTGAGAAAGTCTGGGATTTCATAAAGACTCCAGAGGCAAAGAAAAGGCTTGATGAAATAAGGCGAAGTCGTAAAAACTAAAAAAATCTAAGCCTACTGATTTGATAGGAGATAAAACTCAACCTACTGTAAGCTGAGATACTTAGCCTCTTTTTTGTGTTGGTCTATACCCACTTCTTGATGCAATTGAGGTAAAGATGACAGTCGAATCAAAGCTACGCCCGGAGGCAGAAATAAAAGAGCTGAATCGGGCGCTTGTGCAGGGGATCATACGTTTCATAGTCATCTCTATAGTCTTGGGCGTAATCTTGTTCGGCTCCGCAGGAACAATCACCTGGACACGTGGATGGATCTATCTGGGGATAACCTTGCTGATATTATTTATATCCAGATTGATTCTTTTTGTAATCAATCCCGCTGCCGCCGTTGAAAGAAGCCGACGTGTTAAACCCGACCAACTTTTTGACAAGGTCTTTTATGCTCTTAGTACTCCACTGCTTTTTGCATTCCTCATCATCGCTGGATTGGATGCGGAACGCTTTGGATGGTCTTATTTGCCAATGGGCTGGACCTGGGCGGGGAGCTGTGGGTACATCCTGTTTGCGACATTCTCTATCTGGCCGATGCTCATCAATCCCCATTTTGAGGCAGTGGTGCGCATTCAAAAGGATCGAGGGCACAAAGTGATTGACATCGGCCCTTATCGCATTGTACGGCACCCGGGTTATGCAGCAGGGATCATTGTTTATCTTTTCAATCCCCTGATCCTTGGCTCGCTGTATGCATTCATCCCAGCGGGACTGGTCATTATTCTCTATGTCTACCGCACCGCAAATGAGGATAAAATGCTTCGAAGGGAATTAGAGGAATACGAAGAATACACGAAGCGAACTCGCTACCGTCTGATTCCGGGAATCTGGTAGAGAAAAGAATGTCCTATATTAACGAGAATAAATGATGGAGGTGAACTCATGAAAAAGCTTTTGTCTAAAAACCTGATTCTTTTTTCTCTTGCTGTCCTGGTGGCTTTTTCCGCCGCTATTTGGCCTCAGCAAAAAAAGGAATTCTTAGAGCCCTGGGAGTTAAGACATAATTTGTTACAGCCTCCAGTAAAAATCATGAATACGATCGGTTTGAAGGCGGGGATGGTGATAGGAGACATAGGTGCAGGGCGAGGCCGTTTTACAGTATGGTTTGCAGACCGGGTTGGCGATAAGGGTAAAGTTTATGCCAATGATATTGTGGAGAGCTCCCTCCGTCATATCGAACAGCGCTGCCAGCGGCTCGGTTTTTCCAACGTCATTACCTGCTTAGGAACTGTGGATAAACCGAACATTCCTGACCAGGTGCTGGATATTGCTTTCATGATCAATGTCTACCATCACCTTGAGAAGCCAGTCGATCTATTAAAGAATATTGTCCCCACCTTGAAACCTGAAGGGACTCTCGTCATCGTCGAACACGATCCAGAAAAATCCGGATATCCAACAGAATCAACCTCCAAAGATGTGCTGGTCAAACAAGCAAATCAGGCGGGTTATGAGCTGGAGCGGATCGAAACATTCCTGCCCAGGGATAATATCTATTTTTTTAAAACAAAGTGATTCAAAGTTGGAAGAAGTGCTGTGATTTATGGGCCTAAAGACCTCTGATGTGGGCGCCCTTGGGATACTCTATAGTGAAGGCAAGAAGGATTTCCCTCTTTTGTTGAGGCTCCAAGGCAAGGGCCCAGGTGAGAATGCCTTTTTCATCCTTTTTTGATGGCTGAGGTGTAAGGACCAGATCCTTGATTTCGATTTTGGAATGCTGGCTTACTGGAACTTGATCAAAAATATCTATCTTGATTTGGTTTTTTCTTAGATTCTGAACTGTTATTCTGTAAACAAGCTTGACTCTTTCTGTTTTCCCTAAAAATCCAGGTGGGCTTTTTTCCTTCTTAACTCGTTCATGTTTAACTGCAATCTGGCTGTCTTCGCCAAAATACATCTTCGCTTCTTCATCTCTAGCGATGAAGGGAACCCGGGTAGAACCGATAAAATCGTGAACCATAAAAAGATCCACATTCCCGGAAAGCATGGGATAGGGAAGAGTGTTGCGGAATGATCCTCTGAGAAAAGCCGCTTCTTTCAGTTTGGGCACAGAAATATAATCATAATCAACGTTTATCTTTTGGGAATCAATCGGCACTTTGTGGGGCGCGCCATCGCTGGGAATCTGAACATTCTTTTTGATCTCAAAATTCAAATTCAGCCCGGTTTCCAAAATCCCGGCGGTAGCCATCTCCGCGTTGACCATTGCTGGTTCTGCAGGGGCTTCAGCTTTAACAGCTTCGGCTACGACTCCACTAACAACCCCTCCGACGACCCCTCCCCTTTCTCTCTTCTCGCGGAGCGGCCGGGGAGTATAGATGTCTAATATCCAGGGGGATAATAGAGGAGGCTTGGGTGTCAGGGCAGGAGAGGATGTGGAAAGGAGGGCCCTCGCATTCTTCCAGTTTTCTCCGCTCTTCTGCTGAATGTTGGCCGACATGGCAAATTCGATTTCCAAAGAATCCGGCAAAGCCCTCATGGTGTAGAGAGGTGTCCAGCGGGAATTGACCACTGTATAGGACAGGTTGAGGGTAAAGCTTCCTGGCCGGCTCGCTTCTAAAAGAACCGTGACCTTCCTGCTTTCTTTGGGTTTTGGAGGCTTTATGGAATTCAGTTTTCGCTGGAGAGCATCGAGTTTTTTCTGCTGCTCTTTGAGAATTTCTGTTTGTTCAAGCTTAGCTTTAGTGATCTCCTGGAGCTTGCGGCCTAAGAAGTCGATGACTCTTTCCCAGCTTTGAATATCAGGCTTTCCCAGCCTAACTTCTTGAGAAGCCTGGGCAGCATTGGCTGATTCTATGGATTTGAGGAATTTTTCCTGGGCATTGAGCACTGCAATCTGGTCTTTTGTCTTTTTGATTTCTAGCTCCAGATCATCAATTTCACCCTGGAGTTTTTTAACTTCGGGAAGGAGCGAGGCTTCAAGATACTCGCTGGACAGATCCATTCCCAAAATCCTGACCACTGCGGTCCCCTTTCCTGTGACTCGAAGAGAACTGGGGATCATGGTCACAGGAAGGCCATCAAAAACAACAGAATGTGTTCCCAATCCAAGAGAAAGGTCAGCTTCTCTGATAATTGTCGCCCGGTCTGGGAAAATCGTTACCGAGGTTATTGAACTTTTTGCTGTTATTTCCTCAGAGAATAGGCTGCTTATAAAAATGAAAAATAAAAAAACCGCCATAAAGAATTTTCTTGTTCTCATAGTTACCTCCCAAAAAGGCGATGTTTCAGTTTTATTGACAGGAATTTGCTTTTAGGACGAGCGACAGTTTCATCTGCTGTGTATTTGTTCTTAATCAACCTGCCTTCTTTTTAAGATTAACACAGGAGAAAAAGCAGTTCAAATACAAAACAAATAGAGAAAGCTATCTTTATTAATGATTAATGGGATTGGACCTGGTTGTCGATCTTTTTAATGAAATGGTCCAAAATTTTGCCTGTTTTACTGACTTAAATCTGATTCTATCTCATTTCTTTTTATTATCTTTATTTTTATTATCTTTTATTAACTTTTCTTTACTTAATTTTTCACCACAGCTAGCACAGACTTTCCAGTTCGGCTCGACAGGTTTGCCGCAGGCAGGACAGACTCCTCCTTGAAGCCGTTTCCCACAATGCGGACAAAAAGCGTAACCTTCACCTATCTCTTGATTGCATTCTGGACAGGTTTGGGTTGATGGACTTCTTTGAGAGGCGGGCACAATATCTGAGCGCACGATCAGGTAAATCAACAATCCGATTATATTGCCGATGAGCACCAGCAGAGCCCACAACACGCCGTTCATGCCGCGGCGTTCTGCATCTCTGTAGACCCAGACAATCACCACAATCCAGATGACCAGAAAGGCCAAGGAAAGAATCGAGATTGAAGTCCATTTAAAAGCATGGGGCCAATAATCAAAATCTATATCTGGAATTCGCACCACCCGGAACATATTGGTAAAAACTCCGAACGGAGCTAAGAACAATGGAGTCAGGCGTAAAGCCACAAAGAGTATTAGCACCACCAGAAGGATGAGTGCTATTGTTTTTCCTGTTGATTCGGCCATGTTAAACCTCCTCTTTCATGCCCTCTTCTGGGGCCTGAAGTCAATTACCTTTTTATTCATTTTTATTCATTGTTAAAGCTCGCCTAAACGAGTCTAACTCTTTGCCTTGGTGAACGATACTTGCGGATGATTACCGGAGCAAAGAAAAGCATCACCGCATTTTGCAGTATAAGACAAAGAACAAAAACGCTCTCAAAAGAGAGCGGCTGATTCAGCCCGATATCTTTGAATAATGATACTGATAAGAACACCGTGAATACGATGAGAGAGATGAGCGCTACCCAGATGATCCAGGGAACAGGAGAAGGACGAATTTGAGAGACGCGCTGCTCTTCCGAGGCCAGCCGTGAACTCAGTTCTGCCTGACACAAATCCCTTGTCCGACGCTCCAGCTTATGGGGCGGAGTTAGATTGGACATCTTTTTGACAGAAACCCGGATATTCTTGAGATCATCCTGAAAGCGCGCACAATCGGCACATTGAGCCACATGTTGCTCAATGGCACGCCATTCTTCCTGGCTCAGAATTCCTTCTGAAGAATCAATAATCAAACGCTCAATATCTTTGCATCGCATTTTGCCCTCTCTCTTTTCGGGTTATAGGAGGAAAGCTCCTTCTGCAGCCCTTTAAGGGCACGGTATATCAGTGATTTGACCGTCCCGAGTGGAGTGCCCAGAATATCACTGATTTCTGCTTGTCGAAAACCGGCGATTTCCTTAAGAACAAACACCCGCCGCTGTCGCTCTGGCAGCCTGGCTATCGCCCGGGCAATTTCTTTCCTCATCTCCGCCTGATTTGCTATTTCTGCTGGATCTGAAACGGACGTTCTGGCAAAGGCAAGGAATGTTGCTTCATTGAATTCGGGAGTTCCGCCCCTTTGGAACAAAAACACTCTTCTGACCCGCTTCTTGCGTAGCTCATCCCGGTAAAGATTGGTGACAATGGTAAAAATCCAGGCCTTAATGCTTTGCATGTTGACGTTCTCAGGCAGATGCTTGACAACCCGTAGCCAAGCTTCCTGAAAAAGGTCTTCAGCCTCCCCCGGGTTCTGGGTCAGATAACAAGCGAAACTAAAGACGGCATCCTTGTACTTATCGTAAAGCTCGTCGAATCCCGGAGAAGTCATCTGCTCTGCTCTTCCGGTTCCTTCACTTTCAGGCTGCATGGATACTCCGATAAGCTCTACATATCATAATCATAGACGTTTGAGTCAACAAAAAGTTCTACTTCCATAGTTTTTTTTGGGGTCGTTTTTTTTGGGGTCGGGCCAAGCTATCTAATTTATCTTTAATGAGATAGGTTAAAATTAGCTTTGTTTTTTGCTCTTAAACCGCCTTTTTTATAGGCAAAAAGCGCACTTTAAGCGCTTTCTGATTCTCCAGGGCCTCATTACTTAATTCTTTCCTAGAATTTTCTTAGGGAGCTTAGTAACTTGTCTTGCCTTCCTTAAAAGCTTAATTTTGACCCCAAAAATGCGACTTTAAGGCTAAATTTGGCAGGTATACTAGCCCTAAATTCTTCAAAATAAATTAATTAGCACGGCCCGACCCCTTTATTCCTTATGTTTTTAATTCGCTCTTAAGGATATTATAAAATCTGTCCTTTAAAGATCTTTCAATCCAGGGTTGGTGGCCGCAGTTCTCTAGCAGGATGAACCGGAAATCTTTCAGGATGCGAGAAAGGGGGCCTTTGACTCCTTCGGAAGGATGGGGATCATAGTCGCCCTGGATGGCTACGACCGGGCATTGGATTTTCTTTCCCAACTCTATGAGTTTTCCACTTCTTCTTAGCTTGCTGGCTTTTTCCCAGACACTCTGATATATATTGTACTGGCATTCGATTATTTCGCTCTTATAAGGCAGGGGGTTATATGAATCAGCCTTGGAAATCAACTCTCCAAGCCTGGCCATGGCCGTGTTCTTATCCTTAATAACAGGGTTGCTCAAGGTTTTTAGCAGAGAAAGGGCTTCTGCTTTTTCTTCTTTGCTGAGCCTGCTTAACCGGTCTTCCATAATGTTTAGGGCATATTTTTCCTCATAGGGACCGCTTCCAACGAGTATGAGTTTTTCTACGAATGCAGGGAACTGAGCAGCAAAAATAAAACTGAGCCAAGCCCCCCATGACCAACCAATCAAGGTGACAGGAAGATCCCCATTCTTTTGTAAAATATCCTTTAGCTCCCCTATTTGCTCTTCAAGTGTTGCTGCTGTTTGCAGAGGTTCCAGAACGCTCCTCACAGAGGAAAGCTCTCGAGCAACTGGCGCCATTTCTCCAGGCGCGCCCGGACCACCATGGATAACCGCAATATTGAACGGCGCCTTTCCATATTTCCTGAGGTTTTTCATATTTGTGCCTATTCTAACTTCTTTTATTCTAAAAATAAAAGGAACAGTGCCCGCCAACCTGGACATGAATGAGCTAGGTATAGGCCTCTCTCCTATCCACAATTAATAAATCCTGCTCGCTAAAATGTTGAATATGGAGACCTGCCCCCTTTTTCTTCTTAAAATATCAATTTTGACCTTAAAATTCCCACTCTAAGGCTAAAATTATCCAGAATTTTGCCTCTAACTACTACATAATAAATTGATTAGCTTGGCCCGACCCCATTTATATAAAAAAAAGGCGGCCCTGGCGAAAATTCAGGCCGCCTTTTCTCTAAAAAATCAGCTTAAAATTCTTTCTAAACTCTAGATAATACTCCTTGGACTACTTAGGCAAAACAACAGCATCGATGACATGAATGATTCCATTGGAGCAAACTATATCCGTCTTAATAACTTTTGCATCGTCAACCTTAACTGCACCTTCTTTTACGGTAATGGTAAGCTCGTTACCATTCACTGTTTTGGCTGATTTCATTTTCACAACATCTGAGGCCATCACCTTAGCCGGAACGACATGGTAGGTTAGAACAGCAGTGAGCTTTTCTTTATTATTCACTAGGGCTTCAAGAGTCTCAGCTGGAATCTTGGCAAAAGCCTCATCGGTTGGGGCGAAAACTGTAAAGGGACCTTCACCTGAAAGTGTTTTGACTAAGTCCGCTGCTTTAACGGCTTTTACGAGAGTGTTGAATGACCCTGCAGCTATAGCTGTTTCAACGATATTTTTCTTGCCCATCTTACAGTCATCAAGAGCTGAACCAATGGAAACAGAAGCAACCAACAAAACAGCCAAAGCTACTCCCACAAACGTTTTGTTAAACATAAATAAAACCTCCTATTGATATAAATTTGATAAGAAATATAGATTTTAATTTATTATTATTGAGATGTCAACTTAATTCTATAGAACGTAGGCCTTACCAAATCCGTGATAACGATAATTTCCACTTCATAAGGTCTTTGGGAATGGATGAAGCGACTTTGAAGATTTAGCCTTCGGAATTCGGTCTTCGAGGGAAGTCGACAACAGTCGACCTGGGAGTAT
>Ga0209636_10001873_pt1 | contig 21302 bp, 20 predicted proteins | sample DeeMarSWOR152_54_FD_187464 | JGI IMG/M metagenome (GOLD analysis project Ga0209636, IMG submission 187464) | Marine sediment microbial communities from White Oak River estuary, North Carolina - WOR-1-52-54 (SPAdes) (version 2) | ecosystem: Environmental > Aquatic > Marine > Intertidal zone >...
CTTTATTAAAGTCAGTTCCTACTAAAATAGCCATATCAACAAGTTGGTTTTGATGTATAGACATTTGTTCAAGGTTAATTTTAAGTCTTATAAGTTCAGGATTAACTGATACATAGGCATTTTTACTAGGAAGTTTTCTTCTGCCTGATGAAGTTAAATTTCTTATTAAAATAGGAGAGCCAAATAGTAAACAATCAAAATCCTGTGAACCAACAGCATAACCATCGCCTTTTTTAACCATGTAACTTGCTTGGGCTTCACCCTCAGAAGGTGCATCAACATATGGTATACCCAGTGCATCAAGTAGCTCCTTACTTTGTTGTATGATTTCATCAGTTACTCTAGATGTTTGCTGTGCTTTTTTTCTAGCAGTTTCCAAATCCCCACGGGCTTGTGCTTCTATCCATTCTTTTTCTGCTTGTTCTTTTCTTACTTTTCTTTCTTCAAGAGTTTTCATCTTTAATGGATGAGGAGCCCCATCAAAAACATAAACGGGTCGAATTCGTGCTTCTACCATGTTTGCTGTTCTGTATAACAATCCTGATAAATGTGATGTTATACGTCCTTCAGAATCTTTTAAAGGTGTTCCATCGCGTTGTCTTATTATAGAAAGAAATTGATGAAGAACATTATATGCATCAATAGTAATAATTCTATCATGGAGATTTTGAAACGAAACCTCTTCAGTTTTAAACAACCCCCCTATATCCACACCCATTTTTATCTTTGCTTATAAACCACAATGTGTTTAAAAATATATTCCGAGATATTAAATATCCAAACAAAATTAATTTAACAATTATTTTATAAATACCATTTATTTTTACTTCACTCTGGAAATACTTTGTATGGATGATAAAAAAAATATACTTTCTGCTGTTGCTCTTTCACATGCATTTAATGACGCATCAGTTGTTATAATCCCCCTGTTGTTTCCTATTTTTAAAAATTTGTTTAATCTTTCTTATACTGAAGTTGGTATTATTACAGGTGGTGGATTATTAATCACCCTTATTGCACAACTTGTAGTTGGGAGATTATCAGATAAAAAAAGCAGACGAACGTTTCTATTGCTAGGAACGTTTTTATTAGGAGCCACTTTTCTTTTAATACCCCTTGCTGAAGGATTTTTAACATTAGCTTTTTTTGTGTTTCTGCATCGTTTTGCAGCAAGTTTTTTCCATCCAATTGGAGTTGCATGGATATCAAAAGTTTTTAAAAAAGATAGACTTGACTGGGCAATGGGCTTTCAGAGTGCTTTTGGTGATTTCGGAGCATTTATTGCAATTTTAACAACACCTTTTATTGTTGAATTAAAAAACTGGACATATCCTTTTTATGTTTGGGCTATACTCAGTATTATATGTTTGTTTATTTTTATTTATTTAACTCATAATCTTATTGATGAAAACAATCAGAATACAAAGGAGAAAATTAAAAAGAAACTATTAGGAGTTTCCTTAAAAGACGATTGGAATGAATTAAAGAAAATGACCTTATTTTTACCTGGATATATAATTAGTGGTTTAGCGTGGAGTGTTATTATTAACTACCTTCCATTGTTACTTGCTGAACGGACAGATCTTCCATTATCTATCATTGGATTGATGATTTCAGCCTGGATTGGAATTGGGGTAATTGTCTGTATGTTTTATGGAAAAATAACAAATAAATTTGGTAGAATAAAAGTAATTATCATCTCCTATATTTTTATAGGGTTAATGGGTGTATTTCTTTCTATTTTTACCAATGTCTTAATACTACTTATTGTCATTGTTTTACTTGGTGTTGCCACATTTTTGACATATCCGGCTTTGTTTTCCTTTACTTCTGAATTAACAGAAGAAAATATAGAAGGAAAAATTTTTGGTTACCTTTTTACAGTACAGCTTGCCGGGGGAACAATTGTACTATTTTTAAGTGGAGTAACATCTGATTTTTGGGGGATTTGGACCCCGTTTACTATACTTGGTGCTTTGAGTTTTATTACTGCATTTTTACTCATTATTAAAAGAAAAAATATACTTGTTAAGTTTTAATGGCTTTATTTTTAAAATTACTTTCGATATCTTTAAAGAAAGAAAAAGCATTCAAACATTTTGATGAAACGAGATCTTATTTCAATGGTAGATGTTAAAGATGACCTTGAAAAGATAATTACTTTAGGAATTGATTTAAAAAGAAGAGGAAAAAGTGGAATGTCTATTGAGTTATTAAAGGGAAAAACCCTGGGGATGATTTTTGAAAAATCAAGTACTCGCACAAGAGTTTCTTTTGAAGTTGGAATGACAAAACTTGGAGGTCATGCAATTTTTTTGAGTAAAAATGATATACAATTGGGTAGAGGGGAAACAATAGAAGATACAGCACGAGTTCTTTCTAGATACTGTGACATTATCATGTATCGAGCAACAAGTAGCAAAGCAATGGCAGAATTTGCCAAAAATGCTAGTGTACCTGTAATTAATGGTCTTGATGACAAGGAGCATCCCTGTCAGGTTATTACTGATCTAATGACAATAAAAGAGCATAAAGGTAAATTAAAGGGACTAAATTTTGTTTATATAGGAGATGGAAACAACAACATGGCACACTCTTATTTACTTGGTTGTGCAATCGCAGGCATTAACATAAAAATTGTTGCACCAAGGACTTACTGGCCTGAGGAGTATTATGTTAAAGAAGCTGAAAAATTTGGTATAAAAGTTGAAATTACTGATGAAATTGAGAATTCAACTAAAGGTTTTGATGTCGTAGCAACTGATACCTGGATTTCTATGGGGGATGAAGCACAAAAAGAAAAAAGAATCAAAGATTTTCAAGGCTTCACCGTTGATAAAAAGTTAATGGATTTAGCAAATCCTGATGCAATATTCCTCCACTGCCTGCCTGCATATTATGGATACGAAGTAACAAAAGAGGTTGCTCATGGTCCACAAAGTGTGATTTTTGATGAGGCAGAAAACAGGCTCTGGGCTCAGAATGCAATAATAGTTACACTGTTTAACAAATAAATATATTTAGATTATTTCATAATTGCCCTGCATTTTTAAAAAATAATAAAGGTGTAATTAACATCTTAATTATTGGAAAAATCTGCTGTATTTTTTCAAGTATATCAAGATAAAATATTTTATTTCTAGGGGTTTTAAGAGTAACTGGTATTATTTCAAAATCATCGCTATTTTCTTTATTTATTATTTTAACTTCACCGGAAAATTCTTGATTTTTTTCACCTGGTGCAGTAACTATTACTTCAACAGTTAACTTAGAATCCTCAGGTTTTAGGTCATTTCCACTTAAAGGATTAAAGACCCATGTTCCCCATGTTGGCCATTGGATTATTTCCCAATCAAGTAAAGATAAGGGAGCACCAACATTTTCAACAGTAAAACTGCCATTAACTGCCATATTAGGCTCAATATTACTCCAAGTAAGGGTTCCATTGCACTTTAAATCAGCAGTACTTGGGTTTGTACACTCAAATGTTGAGGCGTAAAAAGCATCAATTCCTGCTTCCACAACAGATCCTGCATTTAGATCTGAAGCCTCAAATCGTATCTTAATTTGATCAGTTAAAGTAACAAAATCTCCTACCATAAAACTGTACTCTTTCCATCCAATAGGTGTTGGTGTTGCAGGTCCTATACTTTTTACTAAAACCCAGTTATTACCATTGTTATCAGAAATATAAATTTTGAAATAATCATTATCTGGATCAGCACCATAATTATTTGTGTACCATAAAGCATAGTTTATTATTGCATCTGCACCAGAGCTTAAATCAATAGTTGGTGAGATCAACCATGTAATTCCGCCATCCACATCAGAGTTACCGTCCTGATTTTGTGTAAGGTAACATTTACCTGATCCATCATAATCTGTAGCTGGATCACCTCTATCACCTCCACCAACAGGAATGCCACGATCCCAAGCACCCGATGTAAGATATGGATCATTTTGTACTGTCCAACCTAAATCTGTTTCAAAATCATCTGCCAAAACAGTTGTAAGTAGACCCACAACGCATGAATAAACTGACTCAGGTGCATTATAAGGATTATAAACTACTCCTGTATTTTCTCCTTCTGCGCTAAAATAGAATTCTGGAGTATCTTCACAGTAAGCATTAGGAAGTGTTGCTTCATATAAATCACCTCCGATTGAAATAAGTGATGATGTAAGAAAACTTCCACCATCATAACGATAATGAATTTCTCCTGAACCTTCTACATAAGTATCAGCAATTTCTTCAATTTGAACAGTAATTGTGGCTGATTCACCAGGTAAAATAGATGTAGGAACACCGTCTGGAAGATTTATTTGTAATGGGTCTCTATATTTTATTCGTACAGTTCTGTATCCAACATCACAAACACCATACTCGATATTCATGTAACCATCTTCTCCCCAGCCAGGCCCCCATGAGTTACGTAAAAACCAAACACCATTTGTACCTTGATTATCATCCCAACCAACCAGCGCAACAGCATGATTTATGTTTGAACAGGTCGGTCCGCTAAAAACACCTCCAGTATAATCATGAAAAGCATTATTTACACAAACAGCAACCGATACAGGTCCATAATCATATATTGCTTGTTTAATTTGATCAACTGTTGCAACACCACCTGGATTACCAACATAAGCCCAATCCACTATAAAATAATCATGCGGGTAAGGACAGTTACAAGGAGCATTTGTCGCAGTATAAGGAAAATACTGCTCTAAAACAGCACCTGAATCACCACAGGGATCAGTTGCTCCATTTTCCATGAAATAATCATGACACCACCATCCACCAGAACAGCTATAACCTTCTTGATTACAAGAAACAAGCCATTGCTCAGATAAATCCACTTCTACTCCATCCCTAATTTTGATATTGCATTCCAATGGTGCAACTGTTCCAAAAGCCCAACAACTACCACAACTGCCTTGACTTTTTATTGATGGTAAACCACCAGCAACCTCATCTCGCCAATCAAAAAAATCAGGTAAATCATCTCTAGGATTACAAGGATCAAACTTAGCACCAATATACCAATTTTCTGGTTCCACAAGACCACATAATTCATCAATTGTGTATACTTCAGCAAGATTGTTGTATTCCTCACCAACATGAAATCCATTATCTGATTCACTTGTTTTATTACAATCACATTCACCAAGTGCTATTCCCATAAAAAGAAACATTACAGCTATTACTAAAAATTTCATAAAATAACTCCTATACATATTCTTATTGCCCCCTTTGCATATTTTAATATAATTTTATGATATAAATATTCCTATTTTAAAAATAAAGAAAAAAAGGGGTTTTAGATGTTTAAAATTTTTTCAAATATTTGATACAACAAAGGATAACGATTGAGTATTTGCTCGATAAATTGAAAATTAAGAAATCTAATTCTTGGAGTTGTCAAGGATACAGAAATTATTTCATAGTCATTGCTATCTTCTTTATTAACTATTTTAACTTCTCCAGGAAACTCTTTATTCTTTTCCTCGGGTGCTACCACACTTACTTCAACAATAATTGATCCATCTTCGGGCTTAAGATTGTCACCATGCAAAGGACTAAAAGTCCAAACACCCCATTCAGGGTAATCAGATATTTCCCAGTCAAGAAGTGAAAAATTATTACCAATATTTTCAACAGTAAAACTACCAATTACTTTGGTTTCAGGTTCAACACCAGTCCATGTTAAATCCCCGTCACAGTCTAAATCAGGTATTAATGGAGTGTATTCTCCTGACAATGCCTTAATACAGAAATTTGCTGACTCATCCCAGCTTGGATTAGTAAAAGAATAATCATAAAGATCATTCCAGGTTGAATCATATTTATAGTAACTTTCACCAGGATTTGCATCTGAATTTACAATAACCCTTGAAGAAGACCCAAGAAGAACTGGAACTTCTGATGTTCTATCTATTGGTTGGCCACCATCACTTAATTGGACATAAACATAGAAATCATCACCACCTGAAAAAGTTACAGGAATATCTAGATCAATTGTATGGTAACCGTAATATTGAATCTCTCCAGATTTTGATGAAAGTTCATCAAGTAACTCACTGCTTTCGAATCTATCATAGATTTTTACTTCGAAATCAACATCATCAACCGCTGTGAAAAATGATACTGCAACAATGGTTTGATCACCAATTGCTGTAAATGCATTAAAGGCCTCAGAAATATCTGAAATAGTATCTCTCCATCCGTGGTAGTCATGATAATAAAAATTTCCAAATGGTTGATATTCTACATCCTGAAACGACACAGCACCCATCTCTGGATGTTGACCACACCATTTATCATAATAAGATATCCAGAAATAACCATTTTCAGGTCCCCAATACCCCCAACTATTTTTACATAACCAGGCACCTGGTTGTGGTGCCATTGTAATTTTATTGTCATCCCAACCGCATATAGCAACAGCATGATTTGGTTCATTAGAAGAGCTTGGTGGTTGATAATGAGCATAATAACTCCCGAAATCATGCATGTAAGAACCGCTAGCACAGAACGCAGTACCCATTACTCCTTTTTCCATCAGTTTGTATTTTATTGTATCGACATTAGATAAATCACTTCCTGCAACGTACCATTCAATATCATGTGGATAATAATGGTGATAACTTGAATTATTTCTAGGAGGGGGAGTAGGAAGGTTATAATAAGGTGCATCAATTTCTCTTACAGCTCCTTCTCCTCTTATTATGTAAGCTGATGCAACTCGATAATCACCACCATTATGTGGAGTAAGACCACCTCCACCAGGGTCATCATCATTATTATGTGTGTTAAAACCATTCCACCAATCAAGATGAGCCTCAGATAAATCAGGTTCTCCTGTTTCATTAGCTGCTGCCCAGTTTCCTGTCATAAGAAGGTTACCCTCCATTGAAGCCATTACTCCATGAGTCCAGCAGGTTCCATATGGGCCTTGATCTCTTATTCCTGTAACATAATTAGTTCCGTTTACATTTCGTAAATCAAATTGACTTGGCGGATCTAATAAAGGTACAATAATTTCATTTTTTATATTATAAGTCATATTTGATGTGCTTATTGTTGTTGGAAATGTAAAAACTATACATACCAAAGCAATGATTGAAAGCTTTAAAATATATTTTTTTTCTGTCATTTTTTACCTCCCAAAAATTATTATTAACAAATGTTAATTAATTAGAACTATATAAATATTAGGAACATAAATTAAAGATGTTATTAAAATCTGTTAATAACTCATTAGTAACAGACCATGCTGTAAGTCTTTCCTTAAAAATTGAGACAACATCATCTGAATGTTTTGCAATATCAAAATGAAAATCTCCATGAGGAAAACCACCAATTATACATAAAATATTTTTGATTTTTTTATTTTTTAAATTAACCAAATAATCATATAACTTTACTTTTTTACCATTTTCTGAAAATGTAACTATAAAATCATGATTTTCATTTTCAATAATTTTTTCTAAAGAAATATTTTCTTTTAATTCAAGAAGTATATTTTGCTCTGCTATTATTTTCTTTTTTTCAAATAATTGTTCAATTAAACCAATAAATCTATGATAGCTTCTCATTATTCTTGTTTTCGAATCAATAAAAATTGCCTCATTATTTCTAGTATGAATTATAATTTTTAGTTTCCCTTTTTTATTCAAAATTGATTCCAATGAGTTTAATAAAAAAATATGAACAATATCAGGACGTCCTCTTCTATTTCCTTCAGGTAATTCTTTCGTTGCACTATGATGAAAGCTAGAGTCCAAAATAAGACCAGTTGGTTTTTTATTTCTTTGTTTTGCATAAGATTTTACTGCTGGATGAAATATAATCTGATTTGGTATCAATTCTAACTCTGATTCCGCAAGAATAATTGTGAGCATATTTAACCTCATTTTAACTTAAAATTTCATTAAGCAAATTCTTTTTATTTGCATATTTGATTTCCTGGGCGATTCTTCTACCTGTTGAAAGACCAGATTGAATTAATTCTGAATATGGTGAACCAGAAACATAAGGGTTTGTACCAGCAACAATTCTTGCAGATATCTCAAATACCTTGAATTCTAAATCTTCAGTTACAACAGTTTCTAAACAAAAAGAACCAATGATTCCACCAAAAAGTTCTAAGGATTTCTCAACAACTACTTCACCCATCTCAAAAACCTTTGGTAGAAGAGATTCTCTCATAACAATAGGGATGTTCCCTGTGACTACAAATGTCGGATGAATACCCAGTTCTTCTAGTTCTGCTATAGAGCCCAATCTTTGAACTTCATCTATTGTTGTTTCGTCTCTTCGGTCCATAGATAGTAGTTGAAGACTGCCTTTACTAAGTTTATAAGCATTATTTTGAATAGGTGAATAGAAATAGTGAATATAGTAACGTGTTCCCATTACAAACTCTTGGATTGTATATTGTTTATTTTTTTCGATTCTTTTTTGAAATTCTTCATATGTTTTTGCAACAAAAAAGCCTTTACCCCCTTTTGCACCATGATATTTTACAATAACAGGCTTATCAATAAATTTTGGGTTTTTAATATCCTTAGGCATTGTCAAGCCTGCACTTTCTAGCCATATACGCTCTTTTTGGCGATCAGATTCCCAATCTAAAACAGCTCTGTTACCAAAAGTTGGAAGTTCAAGATTCATAAACAAATCTGGACCTAAATACTCAACAAAAGAACCATGAGGAATAATTATTACATTTTTTTCTTGTAATTCGTCTGTATAATTTAAGATATCTTTATAATTATTAACAGTAAAAAACTCATCAGGCTTTCCAAGCGGAAAAGCATCATATAACTTTTTTTTCTCACCAACACAAATACCTAGTGTTTTGAATCCTTCTTTTTTTGCCCCATTAAAAATCTGTAAACTTGAATGAGAACAAACTGTAGATATTGTAAGTTTATTTTTGTTATATTTTGCAAGCATGTCACGAATATTTATTTTTGTCATTTCGCGAACACCTTGCAGTTCTTTAATGACTACCTAGGTTTTATTAGTTTCGATGAAATAAATTATTTATAATTTTGAAAAATATTGGACAACATTTGTACAACAACCCTTTATAACTAAGAAAACAAACACATCATTTGATAATAATGCAGATCGTAGGGCAGGTATCAAGTAAAGAAGAAGCAAGTGAAATTACATTCATTGCAAAACTCTTTGTAGTTGGACAACGTGCAAGGGCACTTGCCCAAGAAACATATAAGAAAAATTAACATTTTAAACATTTTATTTTTTCAAATATAACAATCCCTTACATAGCATAACATAATATATAAATAATGGAAATAGATGTATAAGACTAACAATTGTTAATCTAAGGGGGATAAAAATGAAAAAAATCTTATCAATATTTATAATAGGGATTTTAATACTTAGTGGAATTGGAGCTGTGGCACTAAACATTGAAAAAGAAAATAATTCCTTAACAATTAATTCTGAAAAACAAAATGTTGGTTCGAGAGATTATACCCATACCGTGTTTGTTGAGGTATGTACAGGTCAATTTTGTGGTCCATGTTATTACTGGAATACTAATCTATATAATACATATAGTTCTTATCAGTATGATTTTGAATATGTCGAAATGATTGCATTTGGTTTTGGTGGTTGGGATGATATCCTTTTTACTCAGGCAAATATTTGGAGAAATCTTTATGGTATAAATGCTGTACCAACCTCCATAATGGATGGAAATTATCAAAATATTATTGGTAACTATCCATCTCAATTACCAACAAAACTTAATACTTGTGGAAGTAGAACTGTACCAAACATAGATGCGAATATTACACTTACCTGGTTAGGAAACGCTACAATCCAAATTGCTATACAGATTAAAAACAATGAAGCCACAACGTACAATGGATATATTCGAGTTCCAATTACAGAGGTCGTATCTCGTTATCTAACCGCTGGTGGTGATCATTATCACCATGGATTTTTAGATTATGCATTTCCAATGAACACATTCATTTCAATTTCAGCTGGTGGTACATATACAAACAGTGTCATCTGGAATGGCAACCTACATTGTGATAATCACGGAACATACTTCGGAGATATAACTGAGAATAATATCATGGTAATACTGGGAGTTTTTAACAATAATAATAACTACGTTGATGAAACAGCTGCTGCAACTATTATTCAGGTTCCACCAAATACTCCTAGAAATCCAGATCCATCAAATGGACAAACAAATGTAAACATTAATGTGGATCCAAGTTGGTGGGGAGGTGATCCTAATCCTCAAGATATAGTTACGTATGATGTATATTTTGGTACTTCAAATCCTCCACCAAAAGTAGTAAATAATCAATCCAGTACTAACTATGATCCTGGAACACTGAACTTTTCAACCACCTATTACTGGAATATTGTTGCATGGGATAACAATGGTGCATCAGCCACAGGACCGATATGGCAATTTACAACCAGAGGACAAAGCCCTCCATATACACCAAAAAATCCCAGCCCAGCAAATGGTACAACAAATGTAGCAATAAATCCAACTTTAAGCTGGAGCGGAGGAGATCCGGATGGGGATAAATGTTATTATGATGTATATTTTGAGGCAGAAAATCCTAATCCAAAACTTGTTTCTACTAACCAAGAAAGTACGACATATAAACCTGCTCAGTTAGAATATAATACAACTTATTACTGGAAGATTGTTTCAGAAGATATATTAGGAGCAATAGCAGAAGGACCTGTTTGGTCGTTTAAAACAATGGAAGAACCACAATATTTCCCTGATCTTGAATGCACTGGTACTCTTCAATGGAGTTATGTAAAAGCTGGTTCAACTATTTTAGGTACTTTAAGAGTCCGAAATGTTGGAGACCCAACCTCTGAATTATATTGGAATATTGAGAGTTATCCTGAATGGGGAACATGGACTTTCGATCCAGATCATGGAGATGCATTAACTCCAGAAGAAGGAGGAACAACAGTGGATGTTACAATTGTTGCTCCACCAAATAAAAACTCGGTATTTGAGGGTGAAGTTAAAGTTATAAATGCAAATAATGCCAGTGATTTTGAAATAATAATTGTTAAACTAGAAACACCAAGAGATAAAGCATTCTATATAAACATATTAGAGAAAATCTTGGAAAAATTCCCAAATGCCTTTCCATTATTAAAAATAATATTAGGAATCTAATTTTTTAATTCCTTTTTTTATTTTTTATTCAATAAAGTTTATTTACTCTTTTTTAGATAAAAAAATATTTAGGTGAAAATAATTGGTAAGTTTACAGTTCTATGGGGGAATTAAAGAAATCGGTGGAAATAAAATTCTACTTGAAGATAATGGTACAAAGATATTTTTAGATTTTGGGACCAGTTTCAGTAGAAGACAAAAATTTTTTGAAGAGTTTTTAACACCTAGAACTGCAAATGGAATAGGAGATTTTTTAGCAATGAATCTTTTACCAGATATCCCAGGAGTTTATCGGGAAGATTTGCTAGAACATATAGGTAGAAAACCAGAACAACCAGATGTACAAGCTGTTGTTTTGTCTCATGCTCATGCTGATCATGCAAATTATGTTTCATTTCTACATAAAGATATACCAATTTATTGCGGTAAAGCATGTAAATGTATTCTTGAAGCTGTTGAAGAGCAAAGTCAGAGAGATATAGAAAATGAAATACTTAATTTTAAGAAACGTCCTCTTCATAGAAAAGATTATAAAAACCCTCCTATAGAAAGAAAATTTAAGACTTTTAGAACAGGTGATAAATTTTTTATTGATTCATTAGAAATTCAACCTATTGCAGTTGATCATAGTGTACCTGGTGCATATGGACTAATAATACATACTTCAGAAGGAGCAGTTATATATACAGGTGATCTTCGTATGCATGGAACACATGCAAAAATGACTCAGGATTTTATTAATGCATCTAAAGAAGCAAAGCCTATTGCTATGGTTACTGAAGGAACAAGAATAGATGTAAGTAAAACAAATGAAACAGAAAAAAAAGTTTACAATGTATCAAAAAAAGAAATTTCAAAGACAAAAAACTTATCAATTGTGGATTTTAACTTTAAAGATGTGGATAGGTTTAATACGTTTTATAAAATAGCAAAAGAGCTTAATAAAAAACTAGTTATAAGTTTCAAACACGCCTGTTTTTTAGAGCGATATCATAAAGATAAAAAAATCAAATCGCCAGATAGTAAAGATAAAAATATTCTTCTGCTTAAACCAAAGAGATTAACAGGTACTTATATTGATGATGATTATACTGACTCGTATATAAAAAAGAGGTTGGATTACCCTAACATTATTACTACTGAAGATATTGTTAAGAAACCGTTTAATTACATGGTTGTTTTAAATTTTTATTACTTCAACATGTTAGTTGACTTAAAACCTTATAAAGGAACATATATTCATTCATTATCAGAGCCTTTTAATGAAGAGATGGAAATTTCATTTGAACGTATGAAGGCATGGATTGAACATTTTAACATGAAATTTGTTCAATCTCATTGTTCCGGGCATATAAATGGTACAGATTTAAAAGAATTGATAGAAAATGTAGCACCAAAAGAAATTTTTCCTATTCATACAACACATCCTGGTATGTTTAGAACACTGAGTGCTAAAACAAGATTAGTTAAAGAAGGAAAAACGTATAAACTATGATTTTATAGCATTTTAAGCCAAAGTTTTCTTGAGGTATTGAAAATGATAGATCTTTATGATTATAGTAAGAAAAAGGAAGACCAAACCTTGATTGAAACTGACATTGGTAAACGCAAAAAAGAGCAATTTATTGAGAATCTCAAAGAGGGTGATGTTGTAAATGATTTATTTGCTGTTAAATTAAAAAATCCTCCAAGAGCTTATAAAAAAGGAACATGGTTTGGGCTTGTTGTTACAGATAAAACTGGAGAAATTAATGTGAAATATTGGGGAGGAGAAAATAAGGATAGGGTTAAAAGATTATATGATAGTTTCAAAATCGGTGACGTTGTTCATGTTAGACTTGGAAACGTGGAGATTTATGAGGAAAAACCACAAATTTCTATTAATGAGATAATAGGCGGACTTAGGAGATGTAGCCCAAATGAGTATGACATTAGAGATTTTATTCCTTCACTTGATGAAGAAAAAATAAAGGAGTTTTATGAGACACTTAAAAAGGAAATAAAAAGTGTTGAAAATATTCAACTGAAAGCATTACTTGATTTGTTTTTCAGTGATTCTAAATTTGTAAAAAGTTATACTCATTCTCCATCAGCTATTACCCATCATCATAATTATGTAGGAGGAAATCTGGAGCACACCATTGGTGTTATAAGGTTATGCAAAAATATTTGCGAAATGTACAATGGAATAAACAAGGATTTGGTTGTTGTTGGTGCAATACTTCATGACATTGGGAAATTAAAAGAGTACGAAGCAAAGGCTGCTATTGAAAAAACAGATGAGGGTAATTTTATAGGACACATTGTTTTGGGTGATAGATGGGTTAGGGAAAAAATCTCTGAATTAAAAGGCAAAGGTAATGATTTTGACAAGGTTTTAGAAGATAAGCTGTGTCATATTATTCTTAGTCATCATGGTAGATACGAGTTTGGTTCACCGCGTATGCCCAAAACTATTGAAGCAGCGGTTGTTCATGCTGCTGATCTTATGGATTCACAGGTTAAGAATTTCATTCAAAATATAGAAGAAGGTAGAAAAATTAGTGAGGATACCTGGACTTTTATTTGGGATTCAGATATTGGTCAGAAAAGACCAATGTATCTAGGTGAAGATTAGGAGGTTGGACGTTGTGAAAAAGGAATTAATGGATATTATCTGCTGCCCAACTTGTAAAGGTGATTTAACACTTTTTGTTAAAGCTGAGGAAAAAGATGATATAATTACTGGTTCTTTAACTTGTAAAAAATGTAAAACTATATATTCAATCGAAGATGGCATACCTGATCTTTTACCAAAACAATGAGTTTAAAATTTTATAAATATTTACTTAATTGTTTTAGAAGTTTTTTTGCAGTTTCTTTATTTTTACCTTCAAGATATTTTGTATCTAATGCTAATTGTATACAATGAACAAAAATTTCTATCTCAAGTTTAGATAATTCAAGTATAATTTTAACCATACATTCCTCCAACCCACAGGTTATTAACAGTTACTATTTTATAAATCCTCGGATAACAATGTTAATTATTAAAAAAGAATTTTTATTATTTTTTCATAAAACTATCTATATCTTTTAACAAATTTTTTGATTCTGTCAAATCTCTTATATATCTTTTAAAACGTGTTGCACGTCTATCAAGAATAATTGCAACCCCTTTGTCTGTTTCATTACGAATAAGTCTACCAATTGATTGTAAAAGTTTTCTTGCAGTTGGTGCCTCCACAGTATACTCCCAACCCTTACCAAATTTAAGATCATAATATCTTTGCAGTCCTCTTTGCCGTGCCGTCGGTTTAGGATAAGGAATACCTGCAACAACAGCCAACTCTAATTGTTCTGCAGGAAAATCCATACCCTCACTTATTCTACCACCTATAACTGAAAAAAGGGTAGCTCCACCCTTGTTTTCACTTCCTTTTTCTTTAAATCCAGAAACCAATTCCATAAGTGCAGTCTGTGACATATCACGCTCTTCTACAAACAAACATCGTTTTATACTATTGTATTGCTCAAGATTTCGAAACATAGACATGATGTTGAAACTTGGGAAAAAAACCATAGTATTTTTTGGAAAGGTATTACAAATCTTACTAACATAGGTTTTCATCTGTTCTATGTTTTCTTTATCTTTACTAATTTCATCATACTTTGTGGTTACATCAGATACATACAAAATCTTTCTATTTTCTTTTGGAAAAGGTGAAGGATAGGCAATTAGTTCTGTGTTGTCAGGTAGCCCTATTGAATCACGATACTCTTCTAATGGCTCTAAAGTACCTGACATATGAATAGATGAGTGAAAGTCTTTTATTATTTCAGTTCCAAGGGACGGGTCAAGACAATAAGCCTCAATACGGGGGTTTTTTCCATCACGTGAATCAACAACCAGTTTTGCATAATGATCTATATCAAGGTTTATCCAAAAATCCAGTAATAAACCAAGTTTATGCAGATACGAACGAGGTAGTTTACCTTCCTTTTGTTTATATTCCTGGATCTTTTCACCATAAGCAATTAAATCTCCTATTATATCATGCAGGGTTTTAGAAGTAATTTTTAAACGTGATAAAATTTCTGTTTCAAATTCATGAGAAGGAATAAAAGCATCATCTTTTCTTAGAGGCTCTTTTCTAAGTCCATTTTCTAAAACACCATAGATATATGTATCTCTTAAATCTCTAACAATTTCACTAATAATTTTACAAAATTCAGATAAAGAAAATCTATCATCAACAATACGGGGATCACCATATTTTTCTACTTCAAAGATACAGCTATTTAACATGAACATGGACAGTTCTGCTGAAAAAAGGTCCCTAATGTAATCAGGTAGATTATGAGCCTCATCAATTACTAATATCATGTCTTCTTCAGGTACAGAAAGACTGTCAAAAAGCATGTTTCGTATCATTAAATCAAAAACGTAAATATATGGACAAACAACTATTTTTGATTCACGGATTAATAATTTATTAATTTCATATGGACATATTTGTTTTTTTTCGCAATAGCTGATGAATTCTTCAGCTGTTGGAAGTTCTTTTTTTACCCATTGAATTATTTTTTCAAGTTTTATTTTATCTAAAGAGTTTTTGTAGTAAATACAACCTTCATTTTTTTTATTTGATCTTGCTTTTTTCTTTTCATTTGAACAATATCTTGAAAGTTCCTCAGAGGTTCCCTTAGAAAGTTCTGGGTCAACTCTGGCAAGAATGCACATATTGGCTCTGCCTTGAATACCAACTCCAAAAATTTTGTCTTTATTTTCTTTGTTTTTATTTCTTATTGTTCTTAGTTCAATTATAACTTGTCTTTGCTGAGCATTTGTTCTAGTTGTGTATATAATTTTTTTATTGTTTTCAAGAGCATACTCTAAAGTTGATGATAAAGTACAAATTGTTTTACCTGAGCCTGTACCAGATTCAAATACTATATCTATTTTTGATTCTAATGCATTTTTAATTGTTTGCATTATTGCTGTTTGATTCCTACGTGGTTTATATGGAAAAAGGGTCATGCCTCAATAAAAGAAATACAAATTGTGATAAAAAAAGTTGCTAGGAGCTTATTGAAACAATTATTAGGTGTTTATACTTTACAATACATAGTGCAAAGATGATTATAACCCCGTTTAATGAAATCCAACAGTTGCTTTCTGAAAAAATTCCTTTAAAATTGTTTGAAAAATTACCTGATAAATGGGAAAAAGTTGGTGACGTTTTAACAATTGTTTTGCCAAAGGAATTTAACAATTATAAGGATTTAATTGGAAAAAATTATGCAAAAGTTTTAGATTGTAAAACCGTACTTAATGACATTGGCGGAATAAAAGGGGAATTTAGAAAACCAAAAGTGGAAAACATATTTGGTCAAAAAAATACAATAACAATTCATAAAGAAAACGGTGTTAGATTTAAGTTGGACCCGCAGAAAATTATGTTTTCATCAGGTAATTTAAAAGAAAGAAAACGTATGGCTAATATTTCCAATAAAAAAGAAACGGTGGTTGATCTTTTTGCAGGAATTGGTTATTTTACTTTGCCAATTGCAGTTTATTCTAAACCCAAAAAAATTATTGCTTGTGAAAAAAACAAGATTGCGTATGATTTCTTATGTGAAAATATTGTTTTAAATGATGTAACAAATATTGTAAAACCTATGAAAGGAGACAGCAGAAAAATAGCACCAAAAAATATTGCTGATAGAGTAATAATGGGTTATATTCATAAAACATATAAATTCCTGCCAACTGCTATAAATTCTCTAAAAAATAATTGTGGAATAGTACATTATCACGATGTTTTTCCTGATGAGTTTGTACCTGAAAAACCTTTAAAAATTGTTGACAAAGAATCAAAGAAAAATAAATGTAAATTTAAAATTTTAAAATATAACAAAGTTAAATCATATGCACCAGGCATTAGTCATTTTGTATTTGACTTAAAAATTGATAAAAAATGAAAGAAAAAATAAAACTTCTAATTTATCATGCAAATGAGGATGACCCTAAAAAGTGTACCGCTAGAAAACTAAGCAGATTTGGTTTTGCAGAAATTATAACAAATATTAAAAAAACACCAAGAAATTCTGTTTTATTAAATCCATTTGCAAAAAAAAGTATTTCAAAAGAAGATCTAGTAATTGCAGAAAAGAATGGGATACTGGCTGTTGATTGTTCATGGGAAAATGCTGAAAAAAGTTTTGATTTTTTAAATAAAAGATGTGAGGCAAGAGCGCTTCCTTTTTTAATTGCTGTTAATCCTGTTAATTATGGTAAACCGTTTAAACTTACTACTCTTGAAGCTTTTGCAGCATCTTTGTATATTCTGGGAGAGATGGCTCATACTTCTAAGATTTTAAAAATCTATAACTGGGCAGCACAATTTTTAGAATTAAATAAAGAGCCACTTGAAGATTATAGAAAAGCAAAAAACAGTACTGAGATTATTGAAATTATGAAATATTATGTTTAATTAAAAAAAATATTTTACACTACTTTTAAGTAATTAAACATAATGTCATCTGTTGAAAACATCATAATGTTTATTGATGTTTTTTGGGGAAAATATATTATGAACCAAGAACTTGAGCTATTTTTTAAACCTAAAACAATTGCTGTTGTTGGAGCATCTGCAAATCCAACAAAAATCGGTCATGCTGCATTTAAAAATATACTTATTTCTGACTATCAATGTAAACTTTACCCAGTTAATTTAAATGAAGATGAAATTTTAGGTTTGAAATGTTATAAGAAATTAACAGATATTCCTGGAACACTTGATCTTGTACTTATTTCAGTTCCAGCACCAATTGTTTCAACTATTATAAAAGACTGTGTTAAAAAGAAAGTCAAATACATAATTATTATAACATCAGGTTTTAGTGAAATAGGAAATCATTCAGGTGAAGAAGAAATAAAGAATTTAGTTAAGGGTACAGGTATTCGTATACTTGGTCCAAATACCATGGGTTATAAAAATGCATCAGATAGTCTTGATGCATCATTTGTTTTCGGAACACCAAGAAAAGGAAATGTTGCACTTATTAGTCAAAGTGGAGCACTAGGCGTGGGCATGATTTATCTAGCAAATAACGAGTTTGTAGGATTATCAAAAATCATAGGAGTGGGAAATAAAATCGATATAGATGATGATGATTTGATTAATTATTTATCAAAAGATCCTGAAACCAAAGTAATTGGTTTATATATAGAGCAGATAAAAGAGGGCAGAGCCTTTATGAATAGTATAAAGGCATGTAACAAACCAGTTTTGATTGTAAAGGCTGGAAAAAGTGTTTCAGGTGCAAGAGCAACTGCTTCTCATACAGGTTCCATGGCAGGAAGTGACTCAATTTATAGTGCTGCAATTAAACAAGCAGGTGGAATAAGATGCCGTGATGTAGTTGAATTATTTGATATGGCACGAGCCTTAGCATTTCAACCACCAGCAAGTGGAAATAGAATTGGTATAATTACAAACGGCGGTGGAGTAGGAATACTTTTAAGTGATGCACTAGAGGAAAATGGCCTTGTAATACCAAAACTATCAGAAAACACTTATAAAAAAATAGAAAAAATACTTCCACCTTTAGTTAAACCAAACAATCCTGTAGATCTAGTGGGAGATGCAGGATTTTATCGATACTGGTCTGCAACCCAAGCTTTACTACAAGATCCAAATATTGACGGAATCATAGTTGCATCCATTCATGCGGGATACGCAAGACCAAAAGAGTACACTGGTGCTATACTGAAGATGGTTAATCAACAAAAACTGCATCATGAATACAAAAAACCTATTCTTGGTATGTGGGTAGGAGGAAAGGAATTCGAGGATTTAGTTTTAGATTTAAAAGCAGTTGGAGTACCTATTTATCCATCTTCCTGGAGAACAGCCCGGGTTATGTGGGCGCTCTGGCAAGAAGGAGAAAGAATAAAGCAAGAAGCCCAAAAATAATTTTACTCAATCCATTTAATTCCTAGTTTTTTCTCCCAATCAGGAAGTGATCCATCCCATTTTTTTGCAATTTCCTTTGGAATACAATTCTTACAAATACCTATTATTTTAAAATAACATGATTTACAAACAGATTTTTTACATTTTAAACAAACAAATTCTGCTTGTTTAACACTACATATCTGACATTTACCAGAAGGTTTCAATGATTTGCCTTTTTTACTTTTTAAATTTTTTAAATCTTTTTTAGATTCGTTTATCCATTTTTGTAATTCTTTGTTCATGGAAACTTTTTTATCAGATGACATTAAATCTCCCCAATTTAAAAAATAAAATATCATACTTATAAAACTTATTTAATAACGCGTTTAGAAATTACATTTTTATTCACAAAATTTGCAAATAGATGAAAAAATGGAGTTATAACAACCAAAACCAATATATGCCATATAGAAAAACTATCAAAAAACCAGTTATTACTTGTTAAACCAATAATTTGTAAAACACCAGCCATTGCGAAACTAAAAAACAGTGCACCCAGTATAAAATCAAGCTGATCAAAAGGAATCCAGTCCTGACCACGCACCTTACCTATTCTTCTTTTAAAAAAACTCTCAACAATATCACCTATTAAAGCACCAAAACAAATAGAAGCAATAATAGGAATCATTAAAGGAAAACCAGTAAAATCATCAATACCTAAAAAAGCAAAATCACTTACCGCAGCATATTTAGCAACAACCGATAAACCAAAACCACCAGTCATTCCAACAACTGCTCCAGTAATTAGTCCCCGCCAGGTTTTACCATCACCAAGAATTCTTCTTCCATCTTTCCAGTTTTTACCAAAATCAATTGGTATGCCGCCACCAACTAAAAGTGCACTTGCATTAGCAATATAAGCAGGTAACACAAGCCAAAGAGCCTGAATAATTATCTCATAATCCATGTTGAAAATAGGAATATAGATTACTTTAAAATACCATTTGATTTAAATTATTATAAAAACTAATCTTTTCGGCTAAGTTTAAGGCCTTTGTAACAAAATTTATTTGATCTTTTAACTAAACCTTTTAATGCAAGATTTGAAAGATTAAAGTTTTCTGCAACCATGTTGCCAAATTTTCCGTCATCTCCAACAAAGGTATATATTTTATCTTCCAGCTTTTTAAATTCAGATTTGCTTAGAGACGCTACAGTAAAAATTTCACTTATCTCATTAACCGGGCAGGAGATATTAATGTTGAAAGCGGAGTAATAAGAACGATATTTTTTTTGCGGTCTGCCTTCAATACCTTCTTCAGGTGTAGTCCATTTGGTTTCAACAAGTTTCATCTTATCAAAATATTCAAGAGCGTCTTCTCCTTCAAGTCCATATTTGTCTTTGATTTCACTAAGTGGTTTCCAATCAGTTAGTACTTCATTAAAAACCTCTTTTTTTACTTTATTATCAAAAGCCCTAAGTAAAGGAACCAAATCTGTAGAATCATTAACAACTTTTGTTCGCATCATGATTTATGCCAATAGGTAAAACAGGTTTTCGCATATTTAAGATTTTTGCATATAAATATATTTTAATCTAGATTTTTTTGGATTTTTAAAAATATAAATTTTATTACTATTTTTTATTAATTAAAGAATTTGAAACGTTTGAAGTATAGTTATTAAAAAGTTTTTTTATTTTAATAATTTTTATGTATTTGTAATAAATAGGATAAAAAAGTTAGGATTCTTTGAAGTATAGGATTATTAAAAAATTTGTTTTTTGGAATATTAAGACTGTGATATGCCCATTCAGTTTGAGCACCATTTATGTCTTTTGCTTTTACTTTTATTGTAAAAATTATCGGTAATCCTCTAAGTAAGTTAAAATTTTTAAAAAAAGGAGTCTAAGGAATAACCTATAGATCATACCGCTTAATAGTTTTTCTGACTATCGGATGACCAGGTTATTTCCTATCTCCAAAAATAATATAAATAATTCTTTATATTTATATTTTTCTATGTATAATTTAAGTATATTTAAATTAATTTAGATTTATAAAAAGAATTACTAAATATATAATATATCAAGTTTACAGATAAATATTTCAGATAACTACCAAAAGATGGTTATTACATTCTTTAAGAAAAA
>Ga0209636_10001874_pt1 | contig 21286 bp, 21 predicted proteins | sample DeeMarSWOR152_54_FD_187464 | JGI IMG/M metagenome (GOLD analysis project Ga0209636, IMG submission 187464) | Marine sediment microbial communities from White Oak River estuary, North Carolina - WOR-1-52-54 (SPAdes) (version 2) | ecosystem: Environmental > Aquatic > Marine > Intertidal zone >...
CCGAGATCCTCCAAGACGTCTGCAATGAGAGATGCCGGGTCCTCCATTTCTGAAGATTGCTTTAGAAACTCAAAGGCTTCTTTGTCTATCTGGTAACCCGCGTCGATTATCAGGGAGATTGCCCTCTGAAGCTCTGCACATTGCTCCAACGCTTTTCCTTCTTGCCTGCAGACATGTAAGATTCGTCTTAACTTTGATTTAACGATTATTTCCCCGTCCCCGATCTTCGTGAAGGATAGGGGGGTCAAGTTACACCAATGCTCCCCGCCGTGTTTCCCTCCTCCCCTCTACCTGAACTGAGCCTTGACGGTTATCTCTTCGGATTTCCTCTCCGTTTAGGGCTTGGTTTCAACCCCTTCTAGACAAGAAAGCTCAGCCAAACTTCGGTACATCTTCAGTTCCGGTTCCGTTCAGCTCCTCGATCGGCGACTGTTGGTCCTAGGCGATGGTACAACTTGACAGTCGCCGAGGTGCTGCTTCACCAGAGGGCACCGTGATGCAACGACGCGACGTGTCAATCGTGTGGTGGATCGGAAGGGCCTCTATCGTCTGATAAAGAAATCCGAGAGGGCTCCAGACAAGTAGGTACGCATTTATACAATGGAGAGTTTATTATTTCAGATATAGACTTCCGTTGAGGATGACCCGATGGAGTTGCGCAAGATCCAAGAAACAAAGGGTGGAACATTCTTTGTCACTCTCCCCAAGGATTGGGCTACCAACAGCGGCATAACCAAAGGATCCGTTGTCTCAACTTCCGTAGGCTCCAATGGCCGGCTCGTTGTTGACCCACGCTACAATCTTGAACCAACTCCGCGAACGGCAACGGTGAGACCGAGCCCATACCTCAGCCGCGAGATTATTGGAAAATACCTCCTGGGGTATGATATCATTCGGGTGGAGGCAAAGGACAGGGTCACGATGGATCAAAGGAGGATTGTCAAGGAAGCGACCCGTCGGCTTGTCGGCTTGGAGATCGTAGAGGAAGACCAAGTGAACATAGTTGTCAGATGCTTTGTGCCGCCATCTGCCTTCCCTCCGGAGGGGACTCTCCGGTACGAACACTCCCTCGCCTCAAGCATGCTACGCGACGCGGTCATCTCAATGATCGAGGGGGACACTCAGCTAGCTAGACAAGTCGTCGCCAGAGACAACGAGGTTGACCGACAATACTTTCTCTTGGTACGGATCTTAAGAACGATAATCCAGAACCCGAGCCTAAGCGAAAAGCTCGGATTGCATCCTATAGACTGCTTGGACTATCGTCTCACAGCGAGCTTGGTCGAGTCAGTCGCGGATCAATCCTCACAAATCGGTGAACATACGGTTCGGTTGGAGGGCACAAGGCTCGATGGTGACATCGCTCGTTCTCTGTCAGACCTCAACAAGGTTGCGTATGAATCCTATACAGACGCGTTGGCTGCATTCTTCTCCCGGAATATTTCGATGGCAGAATCTGTTCGAGAGAAAAGAGAAGTCGTGGAAGAGATGGAACGCAACCTTGAATCAGCATGTAGTGCGCTATCGATAAACATTGCTCAGGCCCTCACCTCTGTAGTGTCAATCCTACAGCGCATATATGATTACAGCGTGGACATCTCAGACCTCACTACTCCAAGAGTCCGGTAAAGGATCTCAGGCGCACCCTCCCCTCTTCTGCTTAGTCTGGTCAATGGAACTGATATCCATAATGGGGTTCGTCTTGAGATCAATCAGGCACGCCTACTTGACAAAGCAACGGGGGACATTCGAAGCAATGGTCCAGAGGAACTCGGCTGACTGGACTTTGTCAGGATTCGTAGCAAGCTACGGCGGCTGCTCGGTCTAGAAGATTTCCTTCTCGCCAATCTTTCTGTAAGTCTTCCCTCTGACCTTTATGGTCTCTATGATGTCCTCTTCGGGGTCTTTCTCTGCTGTTCTTCGTTTGACCGTTTCGCCGCAGACTCCGTTCGGGAGCAAGCGTCTACTGGCGCAGATTGCGAAGCTACAGTTAGCCGGGTTACAGGGCTCCTCGGTCCATCTACACCATACTGTCTTCCCTCGGAACTGGAGAGCGCTCTTTCCACATCGAAACTTTCTGCATTTCGGAAAACATCTTCTCGGATCAGGCAACTTCAGCACAGCCAAAGCGAACAAAATGTTCCAAGAGGTTGCGTGTCATACCGTTATCTCTTGGATACACATGAAGGGTGTTATAAACCTTTCTCGTTGCCCCCTAAATGACTTGTGAACGCTCCAACTATAGGTATCATCCGTCTTTGGGAAATCTTGCAGTACACAACACTTAAAATCGCCAGAACAAACCCTAATTAGCAGGGAATAGCTCTCCGCAAGTTGTTTTCCACTGGCTGGAGACTCCTTTGAAGAGACGCTCAAACCCTGTTGATCTGCGTGTCCTTGGGAGAATCAAGGTTGAGACTCAGAATCGACGGAGAGAAAGATCCTCTAATAGTTGTGCATGCTCAAAGCGGCTTCTGCGAAGGAGGATCTTTGCCAGTCCCAGACGAGGATGCGGTTACCCTAGAGGACGTTGTAGGAGGAGTGGATGTGGAGCCTGCGGACAGCGAGAAAGCAGTTGCAGAGATGTTAGAAAGAGGAGTTAGGAACACACCCCTCTCTTCCCTCATTCAACCTTTAAGCAACTTGTCCCGTGAAGAGTCTTGGGAGTAAACCTAACGCCCATAATGGTCAAATGTACAATTCGCCTGGACGATCTTGCAGGAAGAACGCTAGCTGTAGACGCAAATAACTTCCTCTACCAGTTTCTGGCTCTGATTCGTACCCCTGAAGGCATCCCCTTAAAGGCGCCTGACGGCACTGTGACCTCCCATCTGGCAGGGCTTCTCTATCGAACGACGCGACTAGTGTCTGAGTACGGATTAGGATTGACCTTCGTGTTTGATGGCAAGCCTTCAGAATACAAGCAAAGGGAGATCGAGAAGAGGAGGCAACTTCGTGAGAAGGCGACCAAAGAATGGCATGAAGCCCTTGATGCAGGAGACTATGCAAAAGCCTTCTCCAAAGCCGTTATGTCAAGCCGGTTGACTCGTCCCTTGATCCAAGACGCTAAGACTCTTCTAACGCTACTCGGACTACCTTACGTTCAGGCCCCAAGTGAGGCCGAGGCACAAGCAGCTTACATGGCGAGGGAAGGCGATGTCTGGGCTTCGAGTAGCCGCGATTACGACTCATTGCTATTTGGGACGCCTAGACTTGTAAGGTATCTGACGATCTCTGGTAGGGAGTATCTGCCGAGCAAGATGACCTCAAGGCTCCTGAGACCTGAGATCATTACCCTCGACGAGTTTCTTTCTGGGATCGCTATCACTCGGGAGCAGTTGGTCGATCTGGCCATATTGATAGGAACTGACTTCAACGAAGGCATTAGGGGGATAGGTCCCAAGACAGCCTTAAGGCTTGTTAGGGAGCACGGCAGGATCGATGACCTGCCCGACGAGATCATGAAAAAGGTTCCCGGCCATTACGGCGACGTTAGAATGCTGTTTCTCGAGCCTGATGTTACTTCTGAGTACACGACTAGTTACGGGCCTCTAAAGGAAGATGAACTCTATGACTTTCTGTGCGACCAAAAGGGATTTTCGAAAGCTCGCGTTAGGAGCGCAGTTGAGAGACTCAGAGTTTCACGCGGGAGAATGGAGCAATCTGACTTGAAGAGATGGCTGGCTGGATCTGATTGAGGTCATAGGCTCACAGATATCACTGCGGTTGTAATGAAGACTGACCCGTAAGGTGAGACGAGATGTTCACTCAGTTTCCCTTTCTGGAGTCTCCTCGACGATCTCTGCCTCGGCGAACGTGCGGCTTATCCTTGTGATCTTGACCATTAAACGGTCGCCCGGCTTCGCATTTGGAATGAAAGTGACTAACCCTTTGATCCTTGCGATGCCCTCTCCCCTGCGACTTAACTCTTGAACTTCGACGTCGTATTCTTTCCCTAATTCCACAGGCTTCGGCGCAAATGGTCTCGCCCGATCTCTGAACCCTCTTCCATACCTTCTTTCCCGTTCCATCTTTTACCTCTCGGTGTGCGTTTCAGGAAAATTGCTTTCGGTCCTTATTCCCAATCATGAGACGGTTAGCGTGCCGTATTTTCCTACGTTCAGCTGAATCTCCCCTCGGAACGATCGAATGTAACCGTTCTCGATCTTCACAGTGTCGTTAGCCTTTACCTGTTCAATCTGTTCATTCCACAATACCAGTTTCATCGTTCCAGTCTCGTCACTTATCATCGCTTCAGCCACTCTAAATTGCTGCCCGGTGTACCTTGACTGCACTTCCCGAGGCTCAGATATCTCTAGAACCTTTGCCTCAACGTCGACTCTTCTCATGCCGTCTCGCAAGTCTCCGATTCTCATTCTTCTCCTCCTTCTCCTCCTATTGCATTCTGCCCGCGATCGAGGGCTCGGGGTCGATATTCTTAGCGTTGGGCGGATCGAGACTTCTCAATCCACTTGTTCTCCAGTTGAGCCTTATCGGCATCAATTCTTTTCTCCTTCGTCGCGGTAACTAACATCGTAACAGAACGGGAGAAGTCGACACCTTTTCGGCTTCTTGTTAGATCCGTCTAGATGCTAGCATTGGATGGAAGGCTTAATGTTGAATATAAGGTTTGTCATCAAGCCTTGACCTTGAGGAATTCCTCGAGCTTCCCACGAAGACAAATCACTTTCCCCTATGGAATATTAATATGAATGAACTGAAGCTTTCGACGTGTAAAGGTCGTCAGGTGAGAGTATGCTCAAGCTTGGACTTGTTACATACAATCTAGCTAAGGACTGGGAGAGGGGTACGATAATTGAAAGGTGCACCAGAGCAGGCTTTGAGGCTGTCGAGCTACGCACTACTCACGCCCATGGGGTCGAGCCTGCTTTGAGTAAGAAGGAGCAGATGGCTGTGAAAGAAATGTTTGAAGGATCTCTGGTTCGTCTTCTAAGCCTAGGAACTACATGTGAATATCACTCAGTTGACTCAGAAGACGTTGCTCGGAACATAGAGACTACGAAGGATTTCGTCAGGCTCGCTCAAGGCGTCGGTGCCTTGGGTGTCAAGGTTAGGCCTAACGGGCTCCAAGTGGAGAGGGGAGTTCCCATAGACGAAACTCTGGAGCAGATAGGATATTCGCTCCGAAGATGCGGCGAGTTCGCCAAGAACCACAGCGTAGAGATATGGCTTGAGGTACATGGAAAGGGAACAAGCGACTTGCGGATTATCAAGAGGATAATGGAGGTCGTGGATCACGAGAGCGTAGGGGTCTGCTGGAACTCAAATGCCGAAGATGTAATAGACGGATCGGTGAGAGAATCATTCAGCTTGGTAGAGAAATGGATTCGGTCTGTGCATATCCGTGAGCTTTACGACAAGTCATACCCTTGGCATGAGCTCTTCACTCTGCTTGAGGAGGCTGGCTACACCCGTTTTTGTCTAGCAGAAATCCCCGCGAGCCCTGAGCCCGAAAGACTGATGCATTACTACAGAGCCCTTTTCGAGGAATTAGCCCGATAAGGCTCCTAGAACTCTGTCAACCTGACCACCTTTAAAAGTGGAAGCTGAATCTAATCTAGTCTCTTTGAGTTTGACAGTGTGGTGAACGGAGATGGAACGAGTCGGCGTGCTGATTGTCTCGTACGGCTCTAGAGCAGCGGCAATGGTAGACGCATTATGCAGAAGTCAAGAATACAGTGTAGACCTTTACGTTGCAGACAAGCAGAGGAACCCCTTCAACGCTAAAAGGGCAAAGGAGCACATTGTGATTCCGTCTCTCGGGGCTGACGAGATTAAGAGATTCGCCGAAAAGCACCGCGAAGGGATTGATTTCGGTATAGTCGGACCAGAGAAGCCAATAATTGCCGGTCTGAGAGACCTTATCGAGAAGGAAACCAACATACCTCTAATCTGCCCAACCAAGGAATACGCCATCGAAGGAAGCAAGGTAGCTCAAAGGCGGCTCTTTCAAGAGGTGGTACCCGAAGTGAACCCCCGTTTCAGGGTGTTCGACCCTAGCAATTATGAGAGCCCGGGCCAAGTTAAGACGCCGCTTTACGAATGGCTGAACGAACTGGGTAATGAGGTGGCCGTCAAGCCGGACACTCCAGCCGCTGGCAAGGGCGTTGGGGTCTGGGGCGACCACTTCAATACGCGTGAACAGCTTTACGAACATTTCCTAGCAAACTTCAAGGAAGGCCCCGTGATAGTCGAGGAAAAAGTGGACGGGGAGGAATCGAGTTTTCAGGCGTTCTGCGATGGAAAACATCTGGTTCCTCTACCTGAGACTCGTGATCACAAACGCGCGTTTGATGGCGACAAGGGTCCGAACACGGGTGGAATGGGATCGTACAGTGACAAGTGTTACCACCTGCCTTTCATGAGCCAGAATGACTGGGATGAAGAGAAGAAGATAGTTGAGAGAATCTTCAGCAGGCTTAGAGGCGATGGGTTCAATCCGGGATTGCGCGGTGTACCTTTCTATGTGGCCTTCGTCCACACACGCAAGGGACCTATGATCTTTGAGAACAACAGCAGACCTGGAGACCCGGAGATCATCAACATTCTGCCTATTTTGAAGGATGACTTTGTCGAAATCTGTTTGAAGATGATCGAAGGATCGCTAACTGGCATCGATATCGAGAAGAAGGCAACAGTCGTAACCTACAAGGTGCCTCCGAACTATGGAGGCTATGCTGAGAGCTTTCCTGAAAGAGTCAATAGAAATGACATCGGAACGCCGGTCAACCTTGAGAATTCAGAGAGCCTTTCCTCAAGATATGGCGAGAACATCAGGATATATCCGGCTTCCATGGAACTCAGAAATGACGGCAAGTTCTACGCGCTCGGGTCGAGGACCGTCTGCGCTGTCGGCGTCGCGGATGATATCCGAACTGCGCGAGAGATCTCGTTGGAAGGGCTAGCAGCTATCAAAGGCGGTGCGCTCTGGAATAGAATGGACATAGCTTCCGAAGAGCATATTGCCAGAAGCATCAGTCATATGGAGCGGCTGAGGAAGACCTGATGAAACAGAGATCGAGAGTCTTCATCACCGATTGCGAAGGGCCCATATCGAAAAACGACAACGCGTTCGAGTTAACAAGCTTCTTTGTTCCAGACGGAGATCGTTTCTTCACGCTGATAAGCAGATACGACGATGTCTTGTCTGATATTGTCAAAAAGCCGGGATACAAGGCTGGAGACACTCTTCGGCTGATCCTGCCGTTCCTAAGGGCCTATGGAGCCACAAACGAGAAGATGAGGGCCTATTCTGCGAGGAACATACTTCTGGTTCGGGGGGCTAATGAAACACTTAGATTCGCTACGGGCATCATGCCTTCCTATATTGTGAGCACAAGCTATGAACATTACATATCCGTCCTATGCGATACGGTCGGTTTCCCACAAGAGAACGCGTATTGCACTAGATTGAACATTGATGCATATGAACTTGGCAGTGAAGAGACGGAAAGGTTGAAGGCGATAAGAGGAGAAATCTCGAGATTGGCGATGATCGAGATACCCGAAGATGCCAGGTCACTAGATGATCTTCCCTCAGAATCCAAGACTGCCGTCAAAAGACTTGACGAAACATTCTGGGGAGAGATTCCCCGTATGGAATCGGGCAGAATGCTCAAAGAGGTCAATCCGGTGGGCGGATTCGAGAAAGCGAACGCGGTGAGAGAGATTGCACAGAGGGTTGATGCAGACTTGTCAGACATTGTCTATGTAGGTGACAGTATCACGGATGTCGACCCACTCAGACTGGTTAGAAAGGGTGGAGGGTTAACCATCTCGTTCAACGGCAACCGCTACGCTGTAAGAGAGGCTGAGATCGCCATTATGTCGCCCCATACGATTGTGATTTCTATCTTGGCTGAGATCTTCAAGAGGTTCGGCAAGCAACGCGTGATCCAACTAGTAGCGGATTGGTTCCCCTCGTCTCTGGAGGGACTGTGCGGCCGATCTTTGCTCAGAAGGCTAGAGATGCTTCCTCCTGAGAATGCGCCTCGCATCGCGAGAATAACACAGGACAATGTCGAGCGCCTGGCGCGCGAAAGTGGAGCGTTCAGGAAGACCGTGAGAGGAGAGGCCATAGGAAAGCTGGGATAGGCCCAATCGGAGGTGGAAGATTCACGGTCTCCAGATGACTGAGTGGGATTTCTTTTGGGGCGTAGAGATCAAAGGAGCCGGTTGCTGCAAGCTCTATCGAAGACATGGGTCGTTCAGAGGCTGAAACACATTGATCTGTCAGTGGTTCCTGTCTGGCTTTGCCCACGGGTTTCGACGGCCTCTAGATATCAGCACTCTCTCAACGTCGGAAAACTTTCTCTCCTGATTCCTGATGGTGCTGAGCATCAGCGGCTTCTTCTAACGGCTGCCGCAACCTTGCATGACGTTGGAAACGGCCCGTTTCCTCACATATCGGATCAGCTGATGAAGGAGATGCTCGGGTTCAGCCACGAGGGAGCGGTCAGATTCGCCTCTGACAACAGTCCCGCAAAGGATTCAGCAGTTCTGGATGAGTACGGGTTGGACCTAGACGAGGTCGGCGCCATTATTGAGGGCGGACACAGATTTTCCCCTCTAGTAAACGGTCGGCTGGATCTAGACAACGCCGACAACGTTCATCGGTTTATAACAGCTATGCCTGGCAAGCTTCTAGGGGAACCATCGTATCGGCCAGAGGAGATCGCTGTCGCCATGTCTCTTGACGAGCGACAGGTTAAGATATCTGAAGACCTTCGCAGGAGGTGGCTAAGAGACCACGAGACAGTCTACCGCCATGTGTGGGAGGATAGGCTTAACATGATCGCCTGGACAATGCTCGGGAGAGCCATGAGAATATTGAAGGAAGAGCTGACCCCAACGTTCTTTAGAATGACCAACAAGGAAGCCTTTCAACTCATAGGGTCAAGACTGCCCAACCTTGCAGACAGCCTAGGAAAGAGAGAGTACGAGATAATCCTTGACAGGAAGTACCTGCAGCTCAAGGGAGAAGCCCAAAAGCTCTCAGACCCGAGGAATCTGGGGGAAATCGAGGACGAGCTTTGCAGGGAAACTGGCCTCGGGAATTGGTCCTTAGGTTTGACCGTGGATCGGCCACTCATAGGAGAAGAGGCTGACCATTGGAGAGTTTATATGGTTGTTCATAAGGGCATCGAAGCACCTAGGATCCTCATTGAAGATATGCTATCTGGCTCACCCAGTTTTCCATAGGAAGCGTGAAAATGCTTGTCATGCCAGCTTCAGAAGAAGCACGGTACGTGCTGTCTTATCCTGAACTTCACTCCCAATTCCTGTGCGATTTCTCTTACTCTCTGAACGTCTACCTCCGGGATGGCTACGGCTGTTACCTCCGTGTCGAAGTCTTCTTTGGCCTTCTTTATGAATTCTTTCACGCTCTCGTAGGCGTCATTGAACATCGGCCTGCAGACTTGATTGTATGTCTCTTCGTTGTGAGCATTAAGGGATACACTAATCTTGTCTATGCCTGCTGCTTTCAGTTCTTTTGTGACTTTGCGTCCTTTATTGAGAAGGTATCCATGTCCGTTGGTATCTATTCTGACGGTTACGGGCTTCCCATAATACTTTGTGATCCACCGAGCAACCTCAAGTAGGCAGTCTAGCCTCACTGTGGGTTCGCCGAATCCGCAGAAGACGATCTCTCTCCAGTTCTTCTTGTTTACCACTTCCTGGAGTTCGGATAGTATCTCTGTGACTGTTGGGTCTCTCTTCAGTTTGAGGTTGAAGCCGCCGACGCCATTGGTGAAGTTTTTTATGCAGAAGTAACAGTTGTTTGAGCACTTGTTCGTTATGTTTAAGTAAAGGCTATCTGTAAGCCAGTAGACTGTGCTCGACCTCTTCGCTGCAGTCATCGAATTCCCTACCACTTATAAGAAAGGAATACTGCAAGAAAACAGTAGTGTCAACGTGAGATCGATAAAGGCATACTGAGGGAGAAGGTGGTGATTATTGAGCATAGAAGAGGACTTGAGACGGCTTTGCGACCGATCTGTAGAGTTTGGAGCTTCAGAAGCAAAGCCGATCAAGACAGAAGACATAGTTATCAGTGAATGGGTACGGCTCAAATGCCAATACGGATGCGGCAGCTATGGAAAGAGATTGACTTGCCCGCCGTACAGCCCGACGCCCGAACAACTCAGGAAGATTCTAGATCGCTACGATTGGGCTATACTCATGAAGTTTGAGCCTAAAGAACGGGAACACGAATGGGAAAGCACTCACGAAGTCGCAGTCAAGCTGGAAAGGGAGGCTTTCTTGAGTGGCTATTACTCAGCATTCGCACTCGGCAGTGGACCTTGCCCATTCTGCGAAGAATGTAACCTGAAAGAATGTGTTCACCCACGACTGGCTAGACCCTCGATGGAGGCGTGCGGGGTCGATGTCTACGCAACCGTGCGAAAGGCGGGCTTTCATCTGCAGGTTGTGAAGGATCGGTCCGAGAAACCCACCTATTTCAGCCTGCTACTCGTCCAATAACATTGCTGAAGCCTTCAAGGAGAGAAGCATGAAGTCCAAGCACGTCATCTATTTATCTGCATCACCAACATTCTATGGCAATGGGGCTGGATGTCGACTTGACGGTAAAGGTTGAAGATACCTATGCTGAAGCCTTTGACGGTCTGTATCTCAGGGTTCTCGTCACGGCAGATGACGAAGTCACTCTAAGAAGAGCCGCTGAGGATGCCACTTCCACGCCTTCTGTAGTCATCGGCAGGGCTGAGGGAGGCATCGAGGGGTATGTCGACAAGGCCACGACGCCTGATGGACGTTTAGGCGTGATCCTACAGTTCTGGAGCGGCTTGGACGAGAAGAAGCCTCTGAACGAGATTGTTGACAAGTTTCACAAAGAATTCTCCTACCGAGTGCGTCAGGACATTCTGGTTAAGCCCTTTACGGCGGTCTTTGATGCTTGCCTTGACCCCGTCGGCAGAATCGACACGATGTATCGGATCGGTCACTGTGGCGACGGCTACGAATGGACGGAGAACCGTTACGGGCGTGAGATGATAGTCGTCCCGATAATGGTTCCGGACTTCCAGATTGAGCGTTATCTTGGTTACGCCCGTGGAGTCACTGGAGGAAACTTCTGGTACATGTGCAAAGCAAAAGGGGCGGTGATGGAAGCGGGAAGAAAGGCGTTGAATGCTATTGGCGGAGTGGAGGGCGTAATAACCCCTTTTGGGATCTGCTCTGCAGGTTCGAAGGTTGAGACGAAATTCCCGTGGATAGGAGGAACTACGAACCATCCATATTGCCCGTCGCTGAAAGAGAAACTGGGAGGGGAGTCGAAGGTTCCTAGAGGCGTGAACTTTGTTCCCGAGATTGTGATACATGGAGTGTCTCTAGACGCCGTAAGAGAGGCTATGAAGGTCGGGATCGAAGCTGCTTCTCAAGTGGACGGTGTTGCAGGCATCTCGGCGGGAAACTACGGCGGAAAACTGGGCAAATACAGAATCTTTCTAAGAGAGTTATTCCCATGAAGTTCGATGTGGTCTGTTTCGGCGCCATGAACATTGATAGGCTCTACAGAGTAAATCACATATCGAAGGCCGATGAAGAGAGCGAGATCCTAGACCTCGAGGAGTCGCCCGGCGGCTCAGCTGCCAACACATCTGTTGGATTGGCCAGACTTGGCGTAAAGACGGGCTACATAGGGAAGATTGCAGCAGGAAGGGAAGGCCAGTTCCTCTTGGGCGCTTTCATAAAAGAAGCCATCAACACTAATGGGATAATAGTCTCGAAGACCGGCAGGAGCGGCACGGTTATCGGATTTGTGGATCAGAAAGGCGAACGAGCATTATACGTAGACCCGGGGGTGAACGACTCGCTGGAATTCGATGAAATCAATCTTGAGTACGCGGCTGGCGCGGATTTCCTGCACTTGACATCCTTCGCGGGTGACAAGCCTTTCGAAGCACAGAAGAGACTCGTGAGAACGCTTCCCGACGCCAAGGTAACACTTGACCCAGGCACGATCTACGCCCGGAAGGGATGGGCAGAACTCAAACCTTTGGTAAGGAAATGCTTCGCCGTCTTCCCCAGCGAGACCGAGCTGAGCCTTCTGACCTGCAAAGACTACCGGGAAGGCGCTGAGGTCCTGCTGGCTGAAGGCGTGAAAGTAGTAGGTGTGAAACTGGGCGAGAAGGGATGTTACGTCACAGACGGCGAGGAAGACCATCTGATAGGCCCGTACAAGGTAAAGGTCGTGGACTCTACTGGCGCTGGAGACGCCTTTTGTGCTGGCTTCCTCTATGGTTTGCTTAAGGGAAAAACACTAAGAGAATGCGGTATTCTTGGGAACTTTGTGGCTTCAAGGGTTCTAAGGAAGATGGGAGCAAGGAACGGGTTGCCTCGGAAGGAGGACCTCCCCCTCTGGGCTGCAATGCCTGAGGTTTGATAGCAATTCCTCGTAGCTGTATCGGGCCTTCTGTTTTTCTAGGGCATCCTTAAATCCTACATTCCAGTTTGTTGATACGGTACGTGAGTGCAACTGATGGGGCTATTGACTCTCAGGAGAAGGCTTCTGTCACTACTTGCTGACGCGATCAAGGCGTATCTTCCCCAGTTCGAGCCGCAAACCACGGACTATCAGATGGTCGTCTATGCTTGCAGAGACCTCGAGGCTTGGATGAGATACAAGTGGGCTTTGGAAAGTCAGCGCTCGGTCCTTGAGAGAATTGAAGAAGCCTTGAAGGACGAGCCTCTAGACTTCAGAGTCTTCCTGAACTTCTGGGCGGGCCGTTGGATCGAGAAATGGAGAGAACGAGTGACAGTCCTGTCCACTAGGCCTGAACTGCCTCCCAACTTGCAGGAGAGGATTAAGAAGGCCAAGATGACCTACCGAGGAATGGGACGCCGAAAGGAGTTGAAGAGGATGGTAACCCAGAAGCTCATACTTCAAGGCGAGGTCTGCATGCCCGAGGTCATCGCGGAGAACCTGATAGTAGAGGAGATTGCGAAGCGAAGCCGAGAGATCAGCGAAGAGTCGAAACCTGCGATGATGGATCCTCTAGACATCTTTAACTCTCTATCACAAAGGATATCCAAGCTACCCCAAGAGAAGAGGCCACTGATCTACCTGAATGTCAGATTGTACACGTTCTGATGCTTTGGGTGCCGAGCAGAAGGAGAATATGTTCTGCTCTAGCCGTCGTGTGCTGTCCTCTGCGCTTCTGCAACTTCCGTGTCTTTTGCAGCTATGCCTCGAGCAGTTAGAGCGTTCATCAATGATACTCCCACTGCTCCTCCTATTGCGCCGCCCAATGCGTGCAATCCCGACCAAGCTAGTGTACCTCCCCATCTTCCCAGAGCCGCCGGTTCCATGAAAAAGGCTGCAATAATCAAGCCTGCGGCGGCTGCCGAGAATACAGACAGTGCGAACAGAACGGTCGAGCCTAGGATCCTATTCTGGAATAAACGACTGTATCCAATGAGGGAAGCAATGACATCAAATATCATGGAGGCAGCTGTGAAGCCGAAGAAGTGGAAAGCGTCTGGTCTGAAAATGAAGTTCATTGCCGTAGCGATAAAGCCTACGAATGCGGCTGTTCCAAGCTTCTTCACCCACCATACAGCCAGTATGAGGGCTGCAAAGCCTATCACGTCGCAGAGAAAGGGCAGGTGGAACAGTTGGAAGAAGACGGGTGATATGGTCGCGTTTAGAACTCCCCATAGGGCTGCAAAGATCGTTATTACAGCCAGATCGCGGGTCTGGAAGTATGGCATAGGACTCCACGCGAGATAATACCTTTCGTGAATCTGGTAATACCTATATTTAGACCTTCAACAATGAACTATAATGGGTTGGATCAGGAGGTTGTTCTTGAGGTTTGTCCCCTTCTGTTCCAAGAAGTCTATTGGATGAGGTCGTCCGGTTTCATGGTCATCTGAGCCTATTCCACCTTTTTCCTGCTTTGTTGATGGTGTTCAGATTGCTAGTGGCTGTACGATGGGGAAGGGCAATATTGAGCTTCCGAAGGGCTCATTACTGTCAGTGACCTTCACGAAGGGCAGTGAGCGGCTTAGGCTCTGTTTGAAGGATGATATACTTGAGAGCCCTAGAAGAGTCTCTTCCGTGGAAGAGTCCAAGAGGATTTCTTTGGTTCTGGCTGACAAACCCATCCGGGAGCTCTTCAACGTAGAGGGATAATTCACCTAGTCACACATAGAGTACTTCTGTATGGTTTGATACAATTCCGGCGCAATTACCTCAGGCTAGTTCAGCTCACAGTAAGGACGGTCACCGATCTTATATACTCAGGGAATGTGGAAAACTGTGGAATGCTTATGTCAGATCTAAGCCCGTTGCGAAGCTTGGGAAAGATCTGTGTTCTATTGGGAACGCTGTTGTAAGGACGGCGAAAACTTATTAGGAGACTCCGAATATGATGTTCTCAAATTGGGCGTGATCTGTGTTGGTTATGAAAGTAGCCATAAACGGTTTTGGAAGAATCGGTAGACTCTTGTACAGAGCAGCGCTTGAGACTGGAACCGAGATCGATTTCGCCGTTGTCAACGACCTGACCGACGCGAAGACACTGGGCCATCTCCTAAAGCGGGACTCGACCCACGGTCCATTGCCGTTTGACGTAGAGGTCAAGGGCAATACCATCATAACGAAATCGGATGGCGTCGTGAAGCACAAGCTGACGGTACTCTCACAGCCAGAGCCTGAGAAACTTCCGTGGGGGGATTTGGGTGTATACTTAGCTGTCGAATCCACGGGGAGGTTCAGAGATAGGGAGAGCGCCTCAAAGCACTTGAAGGCCGGAGCGAAGAAGGTTCTTGTCTCAGCGCCGATGTCACCAGCTACAGCGGCCGATCTGACAGTAGTGTACGGAGTTAACGACAACGCATACGACCCTGAGACGCATCACATAATATCTTTGGCTTCATGCACGACCAACTGCGTATCGCCAGTAGCCAAGGTTCTCAATGACAGCTTCGGTATCGAGAGAGCCTTGATGAACACTATCCACGCTGTGACGAACGATCAGAGGCTGCTCGACATGCAGCACAAAGACCTGAGGAGAGCAAGATCGTCCCTCACCAACATCATCCCAACAACGACGGGAGCAGCCGTAGCCGCCACGTTAACGCTACCCAAACTTGCGGGAAAAATGAATGGACTGGCTCTACGTGTTCCTGTCGCTACGGGTTCGATAGTGGACCTTACGGCGATTCTCAAGAAAGAAGCGACGGTAGAAGAGGTTAACGCTGCCTTCAAGAAGGCGTCCGAGACTGAACTGAAAGACATTCTCGCCTACTCTGAGGAACCTCTGGTCTCCACGGACATAATTCATGACCCACACTCGGCCATCTTGGACGGCTTGTCTACGATGGTTATTGGGAACCTCGTGAAGGTTCTCGCGTGGTATGACAACGAGTGGGGCTATTCCGTCAAAATGGTCCGGATGATCGAGAAGATCTGCAGTATGGCATAGCGGTGTAAGCCCGCTAGACCCTTCAATCTTTCAGGCCGAGGCAGGTGGACGAATGTCCAGATTCCTTACTCTTGATGACTTTGACTTCAGAAACAAGGTAGTACTAGTAAGAGTTGACTTCAACTCACCAGTGGATCCCAAAACGAAGAAGGTTCTGGACAATACAAGGATAAAGGCACACGGAGAAACCACGATCAAGGAACTTTGTGAGAAAGGTGCAAAGGTTGTAGTTCTAGCACATCAAGGAAGACCGGGGGAAGCCGATTTCATAGCGCTCGAACAACACGCCGACAGACTGGAAAAGATACTGGGCAAACCCGTGAAATACGTAGATGATCTTTGCGGAGAGCAGGCTGAGAACGCTATCAGGAAACTCAGAATCGGCGAAGTTCTCGTCCTGAAGAACACTAGGACCTTTCCTGAAGAGCAGAAATCCAAGACGCCTGAGGAGCATGCCAAATCCGAGTTCATAAGGAGACTAGCCCCACTGGCTGACATCTTTGTCAATGACGCCTTCTCTGCGGCCCATAGATCCCACGCCTCAGTCGTCGGTTTCACAGCGCTTCTCCCAAGCGCCGCGGGCAGAATAATGGAACGCGAGCTCAACGCTCTCAACAGAGTCTTGGGGACGCCAAAAAAGCCCTGTGTCTTCATTCTCGGAGGAGCAAAGGCCGACGACTCACTCAAGATAACCAAGTATGTTCTCAAGAACAATATTGCAGACTACATTCTGACAGGAGGGATCACAGGCCACCTATTCCTATTCGCAACGGGAGTCGACCTGGGAAAGCCTAACATGGAGCTTCTGGAAAGACAAGAGGTGCTTAGCCTAGTTTCTGGCATAAGAGAGCTGTTCAAGACTCATCCAGGAAAGATCAGAGTTCCAGTAGACGTGGCCGTCGAGGTAGACGGAAGGAGGAAAGAACTGTCAGTCAAGGTCCTACCGACAGAATATCCAATCTTCGACATAGGAGCGCAGACCATCAGCCAATATAGCCAGATCATAAGCGAAGCGAGATCGATAGTCATAAGCGGTCCGCCCGGCGTCTACGAGAGAAAAGAATTTCTGAAGGGAACAGAAGGAGTCCTAGGAGCTATAGCTGGATCGAGGGCTTTCTCTCTCGTAGGAGGAGGGCACACCGTAGCTGCCGTTACAGAACTAGGGATTGCTGATAAGATGTCCTACATTAGTACGGCTGGGGGGGCGCTCATAGAGTTCCTGATGGGTGAGAAGCTACCTGGCGTTGCTGCGCTTGAGAGATCCGCCAGAAGAAAATAGGCAGAGCGATTCGACCTCTTTGCTCTTCGTAGTAGTTGCTCTGTTGGTCTTAGTAATTTGACTATTTGAAGGACACAGTCAGAACTCGGATATAATCTCCCGTATCGGCGCATCTGTCCGCAGCTTCCTCCATTGAGTCTAGCAGATCCTTCAAGATCAGCAAAGCAGCAGGATTGATCTCTTCGCCGTACTCTAGTAACAGGGCTTTTATCTCTAGGTGTTTCCTGTCGACCTTATTCTCCTCTTCCTCAACCTTCTCGGACATCGCCCTAGCCCTAGAATTGTCTTCTCCTAGACTTCTCAGGCTTTCCCTCAGCATGGCTGCAGTCCTGACTGTTGCTGAAGACATCTCAGTGAAGGCTTTCCATACTTCTTCTGGTATGTCTACATCGAGGAGGACTAAGACATCTCTGGCCGAATCCTTAACGCGATCTGCCATCCCGTCGAGGTTCTTGACAAGGTTCATAATGTCTTCTCGATCCTTGGGTGATAGGCTTCCTCTAGTCAGCTCTTCAAAGACCGTCCTCCTCAGCCCGTCTATCTCTTCCTCTACAACGAATAGCCTTTCTATTGTTGTCTTGGCCGTTTCTTTGTCCCCTGCTAGAGCAGCTTTCAGAGCCCTTTCAAGGTCATTAACGGTGTCGAGGGCTACAGTCATCTGTCGATGGGCTATCTCAAGAACCTTAGTCTTACGCCTTTTCTCGAACCATCTTTCCATGCCTGAGATTCCCCGCCAAATATGTGTCTTTTCTCATATCAAACAATGATTTTAAGGTTTGCTCTTCTCTAAGCCATAGCTTCCATTCTTTTTCACTCTATTGAAATCTCCTTCTCTAGTCCTCCCTTCGGGTAAGGATACAAGAGAACGGAACGAGGAGGAAAGACTAGGCTAACACTATCGCCCGACTTCCACACATATGCATCGGGGCTAAAGGGGCGTCTTATAACGATCAACGCGCCGTTTCCTGTTCGAACCTCGTAACGAACCGTGCTTCCCACAAAGGCTCTATTCTCGATCCTACCCCTCCATGCTCCTTTCACCATTCTAGCTTTCCTCATTGCGACAAATTCGGGCCTTATGGCTAACACTACCTTCTCGTCCTTAAAGTCCACTTGCCCAGAGCTACGAAGAACAGCGCCGTCTACCATAACCTTAACACCGTCACTCGTCTTCTCCAATTCTTCGCCTACGAGGAAGTTTGCCTCGCCCACAAAGTTTGCTGTGAATAGACTCTTGGGATGGAGGTAAAGCTGCAGAGGGGTGCCAACCTCTACTACTCTTCCCGCCTTCATAACAACTATTCTATCTGCAACCGCCATGGCTTCTACTTGGTCATGCGTGACATGGACTGCTGTGAGATCCAAGTCTTTCACCATCCTTCTTAACTCATGTCTGAGAATCCCTCTAACCTTGACATCTAGGGAACCGAGCGGTTCGTCCAAGAGCAGTAAGAGAGAACCCGAAGCGAGAGCCCTTGCAATGGCGGTTTTCTGCCGAGCCCCTCCGCTGAGTATGCTTGGCTGGTCTCTAACCCTCTCCCCGAGCGCCATCATGTTAAGCATCTCCTCAACCAGTCTCTTGGTTTCGGGGTCCCCCCAACCTTTTACGGTTGGGCCGTAAGCGACGTTCTCATAGACATCCATGTGGGGAAAGAGCGCTATTTCCTGGAAAACGTAGCCGATTCCTCTGTCCTGAATGGGGACGTTTTTCATTGGTCTGCTGTCAATGTAGACCTCGCCTTCAGTAGGCTCTATAATGCCAGATATGCATTTTATCAGTGTAGTCTTGCCACAGCCACTTGGCCCGATGATACACACGTATTCCTTGTCCTCGATATGGAGGCTTGCATCCTCTACAGCTGTGATTCCCCCATACTTCTTCGTGATGCCGACCAATTCGACTGAAGGCACCTAGATCACCTCCAATTCCCTTAGCAAGCCTCCCTGCGGATAGAGGTATGTCTTTATAGCTCCGGGTTTGAGACGCACGTAGACCCTTTCGCCACTAGAGATCCTCTTCTTGTCCAGATGGACGGGGACCCTTGAGTTGACCATATCACCGTTCTTTAGTAGAATCTCGTAAACTAGGAAGCTGCCAAGGAAAATTGTTGATTCAACCGTGCCTGAAAAGAGGTTGATTTCCTCCCTCCTTCTAGTCCTCTTCGTGATCTCAGTCATCTCCTCCCTTATCGCCAGGACGACCCTTTCTCCAGGCGAGTATCCAGTCTCCCTGATTCGTAATACAAGCCCGCGCCGCAGCTGAACCCACGATCCGTTCTGATCCCCTTCGGCAATGAATCCTTCAAGGAAGTTTGCGCCCCCAACAAAGTCAGCCACGAATATGCTCTTGGGCTCGTTGTAGACCGTGAACGGAATGCTCACTTGCCGAATCCGACCGTTTCTCAGAACGGCTATTCTATCCCCGACCACCATGGCTTCTTCTTGATCGTGAGTGACATGAATGGCTGTGAACCCCCGGTTCTTCACAAGATCCCTCAGTTTGTATCGGAGCTCGACCCTTAGACGGGCATCCAGTGCTCCCAGGGGCTCGTCTAACAGGAGAAGGTTGGAATCAGAAGCTAGCCCCCTAGCCAGTGCGAGGCGCTGTTGCATTCCGCCGCTTAGCTCGTTCGGGAAAGAGTCAGCTCTCCAGGCCAATCTAGTCATATTCAGCATCTCCATTGAGGTTGCGTAGGCGTCTTTCCTGCTATGACCTCTAGAGATTGGGCCGAAGGCAACATTCTCGAGAACGCTTAGATGAGGAAAGAGAGCGTAGTCTTGGGGAACATAGGCCGTGTTCCGTTTCTGAGGGGCAACGTTGTTGACGAGTTCACCATCAATGAAAATGCTGCCTTCGTCGGGTTGGATGATTCCCGCTATCAGCCTGAGAAGTGTTGTTTTTCCGCTACCAGTCGGACCCAGAACGCAAAGGTATTCCCCGTCCTCCATTTCGAGATCCAAGCCGCTGATTGCAGTTATCTTGTCGAACCTTTTTGTGAGGTTGACCAATCGGACCGACGGCATCCCGAGTCTACCTCTGCCCTCTCACCACGATCCTCAACAGAAGAAGAATCAAGAAAGAAGCCAAGATAAGGAACCCGATACCCAAGGCGCTCTCAGATAGAGAAGCCTTTCCGTGGACGATCCAGTCTACCAACAGAACTGGAACCGTCTTCAACGTCGTTGCAGCCGCCTTAGCAGCTCCTGTCTCACCGACGCAGCGAGTGAAAACCAATACTGCGCCCGAAAAGACTGAGTACTTGGTAAGAGGGAGCGTGATTCTTCTGAACATCGCGAAGGGCTTCGCTCCAAGCGTACTGGCCACTTCCTCCATTTCCAAGGTTATGCTTTCTATCGATGCCGACATGGACCTGACAAAATAGGTATAAGTTATTGTTGTGTGGGAAAGCACAAGAACCCAGAATTCCGGCATGAAACCGAGACTTCCCCAGAAGAATCTTAGTGAAACACCGAGCGCAATCGAAGGGACAATGATCGGGATGTTCACCAGAGCGTCGAAAACTGGCGTCATACGACCTAGCTTCTTTCTGGCGATAACCACCGCAGCAGGCAACCCTGTCACAACATTAGCCATCGTAGAGATGAAGCCGATAGAATAGGATAGGAGCATGCTGCTCCAGAACTCATTCCACGGCTCTAGACCGCCTAAAGCGTCATCTAGCGTTCCATCGCCTAGGGCATTGACCAGAGGGAGCGAAACAAAGAGAGAGGGAATTATTACGAAGAATAGGAAAACCGCGACGGTTGCTGTGTCTCTGAGATCGACGGATGTCCGACTGCTTAATCTCCTCTCGAAGGTCGGCCAAGCTCGCCTGATTGGAAGCTCAAATCTCGGAGCGAGGAATCGTATGAGGAAGAATATGGCAACCGATGTCAAGATGAGGAGAGAGCTGACGTAGACAAGTACGCCCTCCCTGTCTACGTTGTTGAAGATGAAAGCGGGCCCGTTCTCGAAGGTTCCTGCTACTATGACTGTTGCTCCTGTCTCTGAAAGAGACCTTGCGAACGAAAGGAGGAAAGAAGCCACGAGCGCCGGTTTGAGAAGAGGCAACGTTACGGTTCTTACAGATGTGAAGGGCGGGGCGCCTAGGGTCTTGGCTGCCACCTCGTAGACTTCTTCATAGCCGAGGAGTTCGCCGACCATTACCCTCACGATTACGGGATATGAGAACGCGAAGTGAAGCAACAGCACTAGAAGGAAGCCGGGTCGGACAAGTCCTTCCATGCCGAAAAGACTGGCGATTCCCTGAGGCTGGCTCCAGAAGAGGCCAGCTGAGTATCCCAAAGCAGCGGTAGGGATCAGGAACGGGACATCCGCCAAGGTATCTATAGCATTAATCAGCTTCGACTTTCTTCTGACGATGAACCAGGCGAGCGGCAGCGCTGCAGCAAGGTCCAGAATAGAGACCGTAAGAGCTGTCAGGAACGACCAGAAGATGGCCGAATTGGCTCTTGCCAAGAGGTCAGGGGTCTCGTAGATCTCTCCTAGACGGCCGATCTTCTGAAATATTCC
>Ga0209636_10001875_pt1 | contig 21283 bp, 18 predicted proteins | sample DeeMarSWOR152_54_FD_187464 | JGI IMG/M metagenome (GOLD analysis project Ga0209636, IMG submission 187464) | Marine sediment microbial communities from White Oak River estuary, North Carolina - WOR-1-52-54 (SPAdes) (version 2) | ecosystem: Environmental > Aquatic > Marine > Intertidal zone >...
ATGGTGTAACGACTAGAGCGCTGTCTCGACGAGGAGCCCGGCGAAATTGTAGTGGCGGTGAAGATGCCGCCTACCCGTGATAGGACAAAAAGACCCCGTGAACCTTTACTGCAACTTGCTATTGGACTTTTGCAGTGCATGTGTAGCATAGGTGGGAGGTTTTGAAGTCTCGGCGCTAGCTGGGATGGAGCCAACAGTGAAATACCACCCTTGCTCTGTCAGAGGTTCTAATCCCACCCTTGTACGGTGGGAGACAGTGGCAGGCGGGCAGTTTGACTGGGGCGGTCACCTCCCAAAAGGTAACGGAGGTGCCCAAAGGTTCCCTCAGTCCGGACGGTAATCGGACATTGAGTGTAAAGGCATAAGGGAGCCTGACTGTGAGGCCGACGGGCCGAGCAGAGCGGAAACGCGGGCTTAATGATCTGGTGGTTCTGTGTGGAACGGCCATCACTCAACGGATAAAAGGTACTCCGGGGATAACAGGCTGATCGGGCCCGAGAGTTCATATCGACGGCCCGGTTTGGCACCTCGATGTCGGCTCATCGCATCCTGGGGCTGGACAAGGTCCCAAGGGTTGGTCTGTTCGCCCATTAAAGCGGTACGTGAGCTGGGTTCAGAACGTCGTGAGACAGTTCGGACTCTATCCATCACGGGCGTAGGAGACTTGAAGGGAGCTGTTCTTAGTACGAGAGGACCAGAATGGACGGACCTCTGGTTTACGAGTTGTTGCGCCAGCAGCAGTGCTCGGTAGCTATGTCCGGAAGGGATAACCGCTGAAAGCATCTAAGTGGGAAGCCCCCCCTAAGATATGGTCTCCCGTTCATTTCTGCCTCTGGCAGAAGTGACCAAAAGACTACCTGTAGATGACAGGTTTGATAGGCCACAGGTGTAAGTGCAGTAATGCATTGAGCCAAGTGGTACTAATCAGTCGAGCGACTTGGATTTCCTTCCGCCATCTTTTCTAAAATTCGAAATCCTAATATCTAAATCCTAAACAGATTCTAATCTCAAAATTCAAATGACATAAATATTGTTTTGAGTTTGGTGACTCAGCTTTTGATATTGTTTAGGATTTAGAATTTCGTGCTTAGGATTTTAAAGAATTCCCGGTGGCTATACCGATGGGGAAACACCTCTTCCCATTCCGAACAGAGAAGTTAAGCCCATCAGGGCCGATGGTACTATACTGGTGACGGTATGGAAGAGTAGGTCGCTGCCGGGTCTTTTTTTTGCGCCATTGGCGCAAATGGTTACAGTGATGAAAGGATGATTACGGTGATAGAAAGAAAGATTACCGTGATATTATTTTTTCAGCTTCGCTGCGTAAAAGAGTAGCCAGTTCCCTTTTTAAAATGTGTCGTCTTTTTCTTCTTCTTTGTAGCTTATCTTATACAAATCAGAACGTCGGTCGAGCCAAGTAAGAACGCTACCTTCTTCACGATGTTTCTTGAGTAGTTTTAAGTCAAGATCTTGAAAAATAACTGTTTCAATATTTGGCGCACATTCTGCTGCTATGCCATCACGCTGGAAAGGTATGTCGCTCGGCGTGAGAATCGCTGATTGAGCGTAGTGGATATCGAGGTTTGTAACTGCAGGTAGGTTGCCCACACAGCCGGCAATGACGACATAGATGCCATTCTCAATGCAGCGTGCATGCGCACAGTAACGAATTCTCATATATGCCCTACGTTCATCTGTATTAAACGGTACGAAAAGTATATTTGCCCCCTTTCGCACCGCGATACGCGCCAGTTCAGGAAACTCGATATCGTAGCACACCAGAATTGCTACTTTACCCTTATCTGTGTCGAAAACCTCTATCTTACTCCCTGGTTTGACACCCCACCAGCGCCGCTCACCCGGTGTTATGTGTATCTTGTACTGCTTTCCGATTGCTCCGTTGCGACTGAAGTGATACGATACATTGTAAAGATCGTCATTCTCGATCGTGAGGTGAGTCCCTCCAATGATGTTGATGTTGTATTTTATCGCGAGCGTGGTAAAAAGCTCGAGGTAACGAGGCGTAAAATCAGAGAGTGCGCGCATCGCTTTTGCCGGTCGCTTAATGTGCAAAAATGAAAGGAGTTGTGTTGTAAACATCTCAGGGAACACTATGAAATCACATTTATACTCAGATGCCACATCAACAAAATACGCGCAGTGTTCTGCAAAGTCATCAAAATTTGTGATCATACGCATCCGATACTGAACGGCGCATACGCGAACATAAGATGGTGCCAACTCAACTGCAGGTCCTGGCATGTAATCCATATTTATCCATTCCAAAAATGTTGCGTAGCCTTTTGATTCTTCGTCACTCGGAAGGTAATCCGCAATAAGCCTCTTAAGGACAAACCCATTGGCGAGCTGAGCGGTCAGCACAGGGTCATAAATGATCTTGTCAAGTACCTTCTCCACATACCTGCGGGCAGACATCTTGGCAGCATATTTGTGATAGGCGGGTATACGGCCGCCAAGGATAATCCTCTTAAGGTTGAGTTTGCGAGCGAGCTTTTTGCGTTGATTGTATAGTCTGCGGCTCAGTTTGTGGCCCCTGAATTCAGGATCAACCATAATCTCTATGCCATAGAGTGTATCACCGTGAGGGTCATGGGTTGTTGCATATCCCTGGCCAGTAATATCCCGCCAGGTGTGTGTTTCGTGATACTCATCAAAGTCAACAATGAGACTACAGCACGAAGCAATGATATTTTTGTTCAATACAATGCATAGTTGTCCTTCAGGAAAGATGGTGACAAGGCTATCAAACTGCTCTCTTGTCCACGTTTTCATTTCAGGGAAGCATTTCTTCTGCAAGTTAACTACTGCGTCGTAGTCTTCTTTAGCGAGCTTCCGAAGCCTGATTCTTTTTTCAAATTTTTTTATTTCGATATTTTTAGCCATATATAATTATAATTCACAATTGACAAAAGGTCAAGATGAGTTAATGCTCATGCCGGAAAAAGCAGAACGTCAGGAATGTTGATAGCAAATAAAGGACACTGGTTGTGAAAAAAGGTATGGAGTAGGAAAAATTCTCAATGAGCGCACCACCTATACTCGCACTTGCACCCCACCCAGCAGTGAAGGCGATAGTGAGTAGCGCGTTGGTAAGGGGCTGCTCATCATGGGTTACCTTTTCCATGGCAAAGTTGAGATATAACGGTTGCGCCATATTCATCAAAGCTGCCCTGATAAAGAATGCAATAACTGCGAGATCAAGGGAGTGTGTGATACCTAAGGTTATCAGGAAAGGAATGGATAACAATTGAGAAAAGACGACGGTCCTTATCTTACCAATTCTCTCAGCAACAACTGGCGCAATGAGCAATCCGGTAATCATCAGAAACTGTTGTATACTGTAGAAAATACCGATGAGACTTGTACCAACGAAAAATACATTCTTAAAATATAGATTAAAAAAAGGAATACTCAAACCCGCACCAATGCCAGTGATGAGATTAGGGAGAAAGAGTCTAATTATGATGAGTTTGCTCGTGGTCATTTTCATTGCCTCTGAAGGCTGGGGAGATTTCTCTTTAATCATGACATAGGGTATTAAGGCGGCAAGTACAAGCCCGCCAAAGATAAAGAGGGTATATCGATATGTGAGATGAGGGACGAGACCGTATGTGGCAATAACATTCGGGAGAAAACCACCGAGTATATTACCAATAATACCTGCAACGAGCAGGCATGCAAACTGCATGCTAAAGAGATATGGTCTCTCCTTTGGTGTGCTATTGCGCATAAAAAAGGGAGCTGCAGCAACCCTGAAGATGACTGAGGCACATCCAGCCACTATGCCTGCTGTGATGATTACGTGATAGTGAGCCACTGCTACTTGAATCAGGTAGGAACACATTGCAATTGGCGTAGCAATGAGAAGTATTCGCTTTACCGGAAATCTTCTCATCATTATCGACGCGGGGATTGCCATGGCAACAGTGCCAAGAGTTGTTGCAGATATTATGTTTCCAATTCTTCCTTCAAGAAAACCAATTTCTTTGAGGTAGAGGTTAAAGAGGAGCATAAAACCTGAAAACCCCATTCCCATAAAAAATGTACCAATGAGAAAGAGACGGGCATTCAAGGAAAATAACCGCAGATTATATATATAATGGAAGAGCGCCTTTGTGAATCTTTGCTGGATGGGAAATGATGTAATCTGCAAGATGCGCTCAGTTGGGTTGGTATGTGGGCTTGCTAGGTCTGTCTATTTCCTCAAAGTTTTTTCATCACGATTTCTGCAACCCTTTTTCCGGAGAGGAGCATGCCTCCGAATATGGGGCCCATGCGTGGGCCACCAAAGACCGCGTTTGCTGCCATGCCGCAGACATACAAATGAGGATAGACTTCTTTCGTATTCTCGAGGGTCGATCGTTCAGCAACCTCTGCCCACATAGATTTTTCACCTTCTATCTTTCCTGAAGGTGTCGACAATTTTTCACCACTCTTCCGTGCTACAATCTGAGTGATTTCGCACGGGTGGCCAGTGGCATCGATGACAATCTTTGATTTGCATGCTATTGGGTCGATATGAAGGTTTGCTATTTCAACTGCTGACCAATTTATTACAACTCCTGTAATGCAATGTTCGCGGATCATCACATCTTCGATTGAGACAAGATTAAATATCATTAAGCCTGCCTTTAATGCCTTGTCAGTGAGGCATGCCGTTGCTTCAAGGGAACCGGCAACAAAATAACCCGATCGATACTTCTGATAGTCGATACCAAATTCCTCGAGGATTTCTTTACCCTCATCCTGAACTACAATTTTGTTAAACATTATTCCGCCGCCAGGCATACCGCCACCAAGTTTTAACCCTCTTTCAAAGAGTATTGTTTTACAACCACTCTTTGCTAAGTAGTAGCCTGCACAGAGCCCTGAAGGTCCAGCACCACCGATTATGACATCGCTCTCTGTCGCAGCGAGTAAATCTTTTAGATACGATTCAATTATTGCCTTTGAGATTGTAGTTTCTTCAATCATCAAAAGAGTCCAAATTTCGCTCCGAAGGTGAGACGGAACAAAACATCAGTATCACCTGCACCGTTTGAAAAACTCAATATGTAGAGCCCTGGTTCGATGAAAAGCGTCGTGCCTCTGCGCATATAAAGGTCAAAACCCATTCCTCCACCAAGCGCTAAGAGCGTGCTTCCTTCACCAGTAATGAGACCGAAACCAGTGTGAATATATGGACTCATCTGCTGCATGGGGATGTAGATGAGCGCGTCTATTTTTGGAAGTGTTTTAATCGCCCCATGGTTGAGTATAAAATATGTGCCATCGTTGAAGAGTAATTCGACAGCCTCAAGTCTGAATCCGATTTTCCTGAAGGGATTAAAGACAACATCAGAGCCAATGCCAAATGCATTATCTTCACTTAGGTAGACACTTGCTCTTGGTGCTATTTCAATCAGAGGTTTTTTAAGAATCCTGGCTTCTGCAGATGACATAACAAGCAGAATCGTGAGAATCATGAGAAATTTTTTCATCCTTGCCTCCTTTTTGTCTATTATTGTATATAGATAATTTGTAATTGCAAGAGGTATCTCTGTTTTGAAAAAATATTTATGGCAATCAAGTAAATGGGCAATATGTGATGTCTGTATTAAGGATTACTTTCTGATTGAGGTTTTTAAGTGGGCTATCGCCTCAGAGATCTTGTGTGGATCTCCACCGCCTCCTTCTGCCATATGTGGTCTTCCGCCGCCGCCGCCACCAATGATTTGACTCACCTCCTTGATGAGCTTGTTTGCAGGGTATGTTTTGACAAGGTCATGACCAACAAAAATCAGGTAGTTTACCTTACCTTTTGCTTCATTATAGAGAATACCTATTGAATCCTTTTTTTGTTCTCGAATGGAATCGGCGATCATTCTCATTGTTTCGAGGTCATAGGCATCATATTTCTTTGAAATAATTTCTGTTTTTTTACTTTTGATTCTAGTCAACAGCTCATGTGCCTCCATGCGTGCTAATCGAGCATTATTCTCTTGATTGATTTTCTCGAGCTCTTTTAGTCTCTCCTGGAAATCATACGCCTTTTTGATGAGCTCTCTATCGGTACCAAAGATATGAGAGATCTCTTTCACGGCGTGGAAGGTTTTCCTAAATTCTTCAAATAATCTAAAACCAACGAGTACTTCTGCCCTTCTTATACCAGCAGCAGCTGCTTCTTGGGATGAGATTTTGAATAGTCCAATCTCACCCGTATAATCAAGGTGAATGCCTCCACAAAGCTCAATTGAGAACTCACCAATTCTAACGACACGGACTCTATCGCCATACTTTTCGCCAAAGATTGCCATTGCACCAAGTCTTTTCGCCTCGTCTAATGTAGTGAAAAATTTTTCAACCGGGATATTCTCTAAGATTTTTTGGTTGACGAGATCTTCAATCGCCTCAATCTCATCATTGGTGAGAGGTCTAAAATGAGTGAAATCAAATCGGAATCTGCCAGGTTCGACAAAAGAACCTTCTTGACGGGCATGCTCACCTAAGGTCTTTCTTAGTGCGGCATGGAGTAGATGTGTAGCAGTGTGAGCCCGCGCGCTCTCTTTGCGCTTTGCTACATCAACTACTGCATGTACCTTGCCCGGAGTAAATTCCCCTGACCGAACCTTACAGTGACACACTATCATTCCTTGATACCAATAGGTATCTTTGACATCAAGCTTATACCCCTTACCTACAATCTCACCCCTATCTCCAACCTGGCCACCAGCCTCAGCATAAAAGGGTGATTGTTTGAGTACCAATTCGATTATATTATCGTGGGCATTGTACCTCGCTATCTCGGTTTCAACCTCATGCCTTTCATAGCCGACAAAGGTACCTGTGCCCTCTTTTAGAATCTTCCATTCCCCTTTCGGAATGAATTTTGCCTTTGCCTTGGATATCTCTCGGGCCTTGTTGAGTATTTCTAAGAACCCATGTTCGTCTACATCTATATTCTTCTCTTTTGCCAGTTCTTGGGTTAATTCTACAGGGAATCCATAGGTGTCGTATAGCCTGAAGGCGTCCTCTGCCGAAACCGCACCTTTCTTTTTACAGATGTCTTCAAATTGGAGCAATCCTTTTTCCAGAGTAGCGAGAAACCTCTCCTCTTCTGATTTTATGACAAGAGTGATTTCTTCTCGTCGTTCCTGCAAATCTGGGTAGACACTGTGATACATCTGGATTACTCGAGGGGCTAATTTATACAAGAAGGCACCTTCGATCTCTAAATCTCGACAGAAACGAATTGCTCTTCGGAGGATTCTCCGCAGGACATAGCCGCGTTCCTCGTTTGAGGGAATTATTCCATCGCCAATTGCAAAGACGAGGGCTCTAATATGGTCGGCAATGACATTTATTGATACATCAGTAGAAGGATCTTTACCGTACAGGACTTTTGAGAGTTTTACGAACTCTTCGATAATAGGATAAAAGAGATCGGTCTGGAAATTTGAATCCTTGTCTTGGATGACAGAGATGAGTCTCTCAAAACCCATACCAGTGTCAACACCGCGGTTCTTTAATGGCAATCGTTCACCAGATATAGTTTGATTGAACTGAGGAAAGACGAGATTCCATATTTCAGGGTAACGGTCGCAATCACAACCTGGGGCGCATGTTTTCTTACCGCACGAGAACCTCTCGCCCAAGTCATAGAAGATCTCGGAACACGGCCCACAGGGGCCTGAATTACCTGCTGGACCCCAGAAGTTATCTTTTTCACCGAATCTGTAGATTCTCTCTTTTCTTAAGCCGATCTTCTTATGCCAGATGGCATACGCCTCATCATCGTCCTCATAGACAGAGACATATAATCTTTTTTTATCAATTGATAAAACTTCAGTCAAATACTCCCAAGCCCATATAACTGCCTCCTCTTTAAAATAATCACCAAACGAGAAATTCCCAAGCATCTCAAAAAAGGTATGGTGGCGCCTTGTTTTTCCAACATTGTCTAAATCCGACGTTCTCAAACATTTTTGAATACTCGCGGCGCGCCGATAAGGAAGGGCTCGAGAGCCTGTCCAGAGCGGTTTAAACTGAACCATCCCAGCACTCGTAAACAAGAGACTCGGATCGTCTCGGGGAATCAAGGAAATCGATGGCACAATGGTATGGTCTCTTTTTCTAAAAAAATCTAAGAAACTCTTGCGCAGTTCACTACTCTTCATGACAGATATAATCAGTATTCATTTATAGCTTCATAAATTATGTCCGGCGTGAATCCATGATACAGTAATCGGCGTATAATCTTCTGTCGTTCCTTCGGTTCATTTTTGTCCAGGTGACTGAGCCTTTTCTCGATAAAGCGCTTCATCAATGCACGCTCGTCACGCTTGCTTATTAATTCAGAAATTATATCTTTTGAGATTCCACGTTTGAGCAGTTCGCGGATGATGAATCTGTTTCCTTTTGGTTTTAGTGTAGTATAATCACCGATGAAGGCGTGTGCGAATTGCTCATCATTGAGTGTGTTATTGGCTCTCAGTTCCTCGATGACGTCGTTAACAAGAGACGTATCAAAGCCAATGCTGAGCAGTCTCTTTCTCAATTCCCTGGTTGATCGTTGACGAAAACGTAGTATTTTGAACGCCCGATTTCTGACCTTTCCTTTTTCTTCCTCCATGAGTATGTCTTTTATATCAGGTTCGCTGATTTCATCATCCTCTTTGAGATCGTGTTTGAGTACGAGCTCTTTGGTCAGGCTAAATCTGAACTCACCATCGACGTAGATTGAACAGCGGTTTTTATTCTTTTGTTGTGGTTCTATCTTGCTTATCTTCACTCTGCTTTGGTTGAGGCAGATTCAATTTTTCCCTAAGGCTTTTTTCAATCTTTTGTGCGATATCCTGATTTTCTTTAAAAAATTCTATCACAGCCTCCCTCCCCTGGCCAATACGTTCGTCACCGAATGAGTACCATGAGCCAGCTTTCTGTAGTATCTTGTGTTCTGTGCCGAGGTCAACCATTTCGCCGTACCGAGATATGCCTTCTCCGTATATAATATCGAATTCTGCTACTTTAAATGGCGGTGCTAATTTATTCTTAACCACCTTAACCTTTGTTCTTGAGCCAATTATCGCATCGCCCCGCTTGATTGAGGCAATCCTCCTGATGTCAATACGCACTGATGCATGAAACTTTAATGCTAACCCGCCCGGAGTGGTTTCAGGAGAACCATATATGACGCCAATCTTATGCCGAATTTGATTGATGAATACAGCACAGGTTTTTGATTTGCTGATGACGCTCGTGAGTTTTCTCAATGCCTGGGACATGAGCCGGGCAATGAGGCCAACCTGTAACTCGCCCATCTCTCCAGCAATCTCTGCCTTGGGTACGAGCGCTGCTACAGAGTCCACAGCAACAATATCGACACCACCAGAACGTGTTAAGATTTCAGCAATCTCTAATGCCTGTTCACCAGTATCAGGCTGTGAGATAAGGAGTTCGTTCAAGTTAATCCCTAGATTTTGTGCATAGTTAGGATCAAAGGCGTGTTCTGCATCAATGAACATCGCAGTGCCCCCAGTCTTCTGGGCCTGAGCGATTGCTTCAAGGGCGAGTGTGGTTTTACCACCTGCCTCGGGTCCGTATATCTCGACAACCCGACCGCGTGGAAAGCCTCCAATACCGAGTGCACTATCAAGACCGAACGAGCCAGTAGATATGACATCAACATCAACCTTTGCACCTTTATCACCAAGACGCATAATTGAACCTTTACCGAACTGTTTTTCAATTTGACTGATAGCTACATTGAGTACTTTTTCCTTATCGTCTTTGCCCATATTCCTCCTTGCATATATCTTATTGATATTTAGTACCGAGTCAAGGGGGGAAGCTTTTTACAGTTTGGTATTAAAGCTGATGTTTCAAGCTTTTATGATCTTGGTGCTGAGGGAGACAATCTCGCTTGTTCTTCGTGATGGTGTTTTATGACCCGCCCATCTGCAAGGAATATTATATCTTCACAGATATTCGTGGATAAATCCGCAATGCGCTCCAAATTTTGTGAAACACGCATTAAGTGAAGAGAACGTTCAATTGTCGAGGGGTCTGAGATCATGGAGGTAATAAACTCTCGTATTATTTGCTCTCTCAAGTTATCTACGATCTCATCTCTCAGGCATACACTCTTGGCTAACTGAGAGTCTTCATGGATAAGTGCATTCACACTGTCATTAAACATCTTCATGACCTCTTCTGACATCCTTGGAATATCGATTAATGGTTTTACGAGAGGCAGTTCAACCAAATATTGGGCACTCTCGGAGATATTAACCGTATGATCCGCAATTCTTTCTAAATCATTATTCATCTTGAGTATCATCAGAATTGTTCTTAAATCCCTTGCCTTTGGCTGGAGTTTAACGATAAGTGTTGTGCAGATTTCATCAATCTCTATTTCAAAATCGTTTGCCCTCGGTTCATCTTTTTCTATTACATTTGTGAGTGCCTCACTATTTTTTTCTACCAATCCCTTTACACTTTTTTCAACCATGCTTATGACAAGAGTAGAGTATTCGACGATTTTCCCTTTTAGTTCAGCAATCCTTTCTTCTATCACTTCAATGCTCCTGGTAAAATGTGGTTTTTATCCAATCGTAGATTTCGTTCCGTATCTGCCTGAAATATGCTAAAACCTCAAGAGGAGGGTTGACCAATTGAGAAGGGTCTTGAAACCCTTTATGGATGAGTCTCTTTGCACCAGGAAAGAAGGGGCATGCCTCCTTTGCCTTATCACATACGGTAATCACATAATCAAAAGGAATGCGTTTAAATGCTTCAATGCTCTTTGATGTATGCTGAGAGATATCAATACCGATCTCTGCCATCACCTTGACCGCATAAGAATTTACCCCTGTTGGATTGGTTCCAGCACTAAACACCTCGTAGTGGTCACCGTATAATGCCCTGAGTATGCCCTCTGCCATCTGTGACCGTGCAGAATTGTGTGTACAGATAAAGAGCACTTTCTTTTTACACATCTTTCACTATCCAAAGCGACCGGTTATGTACCTCTCCGTGAGTTTCTCTTTTGGGGCAGTGAAGAGTTTATTGGTTTCGCCATATTCAATGAGTTTACCAAGATAGAGGAAACCTGTATAATCTGAAATCCGTGCTGCCTGCTGCATATTATGAGTAACAATTGCAATTGTATATCTCTCTTTTAGGCTAACCATCAGATCCTCTATCTTTGCCGTAGAGATTGGGTCGAGCGCTGAACATGGTTCATCAAATAGTATCACTTCTGGTTCGATTGCTAAAGCGCGAGCAATGCAGAGTCGCTGCTGTTGACCACCAGAAAGTGAGAATGCGGATTCATGTAGCCGATCCTTTATCTCATCCCATAATACAGCCGCCTTTAAAGAAGATACCACGCGTTTTTCAATTTCTGTTTTATCTCTTATGCCATGTATTCGTAATCCAAACGCAAGGTTCTCGTAGATTGATTTAGGGAAGGGATTTGGCTTTTGAAATACCATGCCAACTTTTTTTCTCAATTCATAGGGCTCATAGTCAGGGTCATAGATATCTCTACCGTCCAAGAGAATTCTACCAGTTATCCGTGCCGAGGGGATGATGTCGTTCATTCTATCCAAGCAGCGAATAAATGTCGATTTACCACAACCAGACGGACCGATGATTGCAGTAATGCTGTTTGCTTTGATTGGAATCGTGACATCGATTAACACATGATTATTTCTAAAGTATACGTTTAGATTGTCGATCTGCATGCGAATATTATTCCACCGAGCGGTATTCTCTAATAACTCTGTTTTAATCTTGGGATTTACCATAGTTTTTTCTTCCTTGCTTTCGTTCTTATGACAATTGCGACAAGATCAAGACCGAGTACCAACATGAGAAGCACGAGAGCAGTACCATAGGCAATGGGTACCTGTGCATGAGGGTGCGTTCCCTCTGTCATCAGCGCATAGATGTGATAGGGAAGTGCAAGGACTTCATCCGTGATTGAATGAGGCAGCTTTCTGGAAAAGAAGGTTGCTGCAGTAAAGAGTATCGGTGCAGTCTCTCCTGCTGCCCGACCAATTCCTAAGATAGTCCCGGTGAGGATACCGGGAAGTGCAGCAGGGAGAACAATCCCTTTTATTGTCTGCCACTTTGTAGCGCCAACACCGTAGCCTGCCTCACGGAATGAGTCTGGTATAGATTTGAGCGCCTCAACGGTTGTACTGATAATCACAGGCAGAATCATAATCGCCAAGGTGAGTGATCCAGATAGGATTGATACTCCGAATCCAAGAAATTTTACAAATATTGCAAGGCCGAAAAGTCCAAAGACAATAGATGGTACCCCAGCAAGATTATTTATTCCCATCTTGATTATTCTCAGCAAGAGTGTATCACCTGCATATTCATTCAGGTATATTGCAGAAAGGACCCCAAGAGGCAGAGCAAAAATAACGGCGCCCAGTGCTAGATAGAAGGTTCCAAGGATCGCGGGGAAGATTCCACCCGCTGTCATTGCCTTTCTCGGCATAGCGGTCAAAAATTCCCAGCTTATCACACCGGCACCACGGATCGTGATAAATATTACGATGATGAAGAGAAAAAAAATGGTGAGGAGGAGTGAGAGGAAGAGTACTGATATGCCAATTTTTTGCACGAGGCGACGTCGTTGCGCGTATGTATGAGAAGCTTTCTGCATTGCGTGTGTCAGTTCCATAGTCTGCGTGTCCATGGCTACTTCGTTGCAGTGAATTTTTTGTGAAACCTGTACGAAATGCGATCAGCAATGAGATTAAATCCGAGTGTCATGATAAAGAGTACAATGGCAATCCCAAAGAGGGCGTAATAGTGTTCGCTCCCCATCACTGTCTCTGCCATTTCAGCAGCAATGGTGGACGTCATTGCCCGTACTGGTTTGAGAAAAGACAAGATGATCGTCGGTGAACCGCCAGCCACCATGAGAACCGCCATAGTCTCGCCAATTGCGCGTCCGATTCCTAAAATGAGAGCAGTGGAGATACCTGATGCAGCAGCTGGTAAGGTAATCTTGGTCATGGTCTCCCATTTTGTTGCTCCAACAGCAAACGCTGCTTCCCTGTACTCCAGCGGAATTGAGGTGAGTGCATCTTCGACGATACTTGTTACTGTTGGTAAGACCATTATCCCGAGAATGAGCGCTGCAGAGAATGCAGTCAGCCCAGTAGGAATGTTGAACAGGTCTTGGACAATTGGGGCAATGAACAAGGCACCAAACAGGCCATATACAACTGAGGGAATACCAGCCAGAAGCTCTATGATTGGTTTCATGGTCTCCTTGAGCCAGAGGGGCGCGATTTCAGCTATGAACAGGGCACTGAGTATTCCAAGTGGTGCAGCAAAGAATAGGGCTCCGGCAGTGATGATGAGTGAGCCATATATCATGGGAAGAATGCCAAATTCAGCCTCTTCATGCGTAGGATACCAATTTGTGCCAAACAGGAATTCACCGAGACCCACATATTTCAGTATGGGTATTCCTTGCGTTATGAGAACAAGGACAATGCCTCCAAGAAATACGAGTGAACTGAGGGCGCAGAAGAGAAGAAGCCATTGTATAATGAGATCCTTAATCCTTCTACTCATAGGGAGACACCATTCATCTGGAAAAGAAAGGTAATATCTCCTCCATGGTTAAAACCAGAAGAAGCTCTCTGCCTTAGCAATAGCCGAGTGCATTGAAATACCAGTGGAGGAGATATTACCATTTATATGGCTATTTCACTGGCACAAATCCAGCCTCTTTAACGATTTCTTGTCCTGCTTTGGACATAACAAAATCGATAAAGGCCTTTGCCGAACCACTCGGTTGACCATTCGTATACATGAAGAGTGGCCTGGCGAGTGGATAGGTATCATTTGTCACGGTTGCTTCAGAAGGCATAATGCCATTCACCTTTATTGCCTTTACTTCATCCATCAGATATCCGAGGCCGACATAGCCAATTGCGCTGGGTGTCTGCGCCACAGTTCTTGCAACCTCGAGGTTTGAAGCAAGCATGAGTGCGGCATCAGTCAACTTTGCCTTTTCCAGAGCCAGTTCATTGAATGCCTCAAAGGTTCCAGATGCAGCGTCCCTTGAAACCACAACGATTGCACCTTGGTTACCACCAACCTTGTTCCATTTGGTGATCTCGCCTGTATAGATCGCCTTCAAGTCTTGTTTAGAGATTGCATCTATCGCATTATCAGGATGCACGATGACTGCAATCCCATCTCTGGCAATGATGTGGGCAACAGGATTGACACCATTTTCTCTTGCCTGTTTTTCCTCTTTTGTCTTCATCGGACGGGATGCATCTGCAATATCAGTTGCTCCGTCAATGAGTGCGGCGATGCCCGTTCCAGAGCCACCGCCGCGGACTGTTATATCAGCCTCAGCATGCATGTCCATATATGCCTCAGCGGCAGCCTGTGCTATGGGCAGCACAGTGGTTGAGCCCTGGATTGTCAATTTCTGGGCAAAGAGCCCGGCACTCAATAAAAGACCAAAAATCAATGCTTTTTTCATCCTTCACTCCTTTTTCTCTTAATATGAATATTTGAACTGAACCATGAACTTGTCCTCTGATTCGCGCGCGTCATCTTCAAACATCTGTATTTGATAATTATTCTGCCACAAGAGCACATCAGATACCTGCCAATTGAATCCAGCGATTATCCTTGAGTGTCCGTTTTCGTCGACATCCGTATCTTTGTCAAAGTAGTCATATCTACCAAGAACGCTGACCTTATTTGTGAGGGCGACCTCAGCAAATCCAGAATACCCCATACCATCTGTCTCGTAGTCTCTTGTTCCAAGATATTCACCAAAGACAGTAACAGGTCCGTATTTTACTTGTAAGAGGCCTGCATATCTGTTGTGATCGACCTGCTCTAGTATTGTATCGACTTCGAATGGTTGTTTGGCATACCAGTATGAACCCTTGAGCATAACCCCTGGGAAAGGTATAATCGCCACATTTCCGCAGAGCGCCTTGTTGGTATTTGTCTCAGTAACATCCGCATAGAAATTTCCATTGAAGACCTGCACAGCAAATTCGCCATAGCCGTCAGGAAGGAGTCCATGGAAGCCAACACCGAGATCTGCACTGCTCATCTTCTTTTCTACCTCTTCCAGATTCTTCTCGATCAGGGGATATTCCCAGAGATCCATTACACCAAAATAGATCTTCTGGAGACCGATAATTGCCTGTGCATCTGGTATGACATCACCGATATAGGGCAGTTTCCAATCTGCCTCTGCAAACTTTAGACGCACGTTCCAGTCAGGTGCATTTGTTGCTCCCCTCTTTGAGCTGATGTCGATGGTTCCCTTAAAGGAAACCGGTTCTGTCTTAGTCTGCCAGCGGACATATCCGCGCTCGATTGAGAAGTAATGTTCATTCTCATCGACTTCAGGTGTGGTTGGGTTTTCAAAGGTATAGCGTGTCCAGAAATAGCCATAGATTGGCGCGCTCGCATACCCGAACACCACCACTCCTAAGAGTAGCACTAGAACCATGTTTTTCATATAACATCCTCCTTTCTATCTATTTATACAACGATAGGATTAAGCAGGTATTAAGGGATGGTTAAGGATCTGTTAAGACAGTTAATCTACAGTGATTTAGGCAAAAACAGGATAAATTTCGAGCCCTTACGGCCCTCACTCTCCACCCTTATTTCACCCTTATGGGCATGTACGATGTGTTTTACAATAGAGAGACCCAAGCCAGTTCCTCCCATTTTTCTTGAACGGGATTTATCAACTACATAGAACCGTTCAAAAATCCTTGAGAGGCGCTCCTTTGGGATGCCTATGCCAGTGTCTTCTATTTCTATTTTGATCCCTGAATGATTTTGTTCCACAGAAATCCTAATTCCTCCTTCCTCAGTGTATTTTATCGCATTGTCGATGAGATTCATAAACACCTGCTCTAATTTAAATGGGTCGCCTTTGATAGTTGGTAGATCCTCTCCTATGTTCAGGGTTACATCCAAATTCTTTTTCTTTAATTCAGGTTCAAACATTTTGAGTATCGGCTCAATAAGGTCTTTCATGTTAACATCTTCTAATTGTAGCGTTTCTTTTTCCTCTACCTCGAGTTGAGAAAGCATCTGCAAATCTTGTACAATCTTTATGAGCCGATCTGTATGTCTTTTGATAATATCGAGGTATTGTTTACTGTCTGCGCCCTTCTCTTGCTCCAGGGTTTCAACAAACCCTTTTATTGCGGTGAGCGGTGTTCTCAGTTCATGCGAAACATTAAAGACAAAGTCTTTTTTCATCGTTGTCACTCGAACTAATTCTGTTATATCATGCAAGGTGATTACTATCTGCCCTGCAGAACCCAAATAAGTAGCACTACACATATAATTTCTTCTGTCTATTACTATTTCGTCACTGATGATAGTATCTTCCTTATGCTGTACACTATCTATAAGCTGGCTTAATTTTGGAACCCTGATCAGTTCCCAGTAATGTTTATCTTTAAGAGTTTCGGTATGTACTATTCTTTTGAAACTATCATTGCTCAATATCACCTTTCCTCTCTTGTCCAGAACCAGAATACCTTCTTTGATAGAGGAAATTATTGTGTTGAGCGCCTCTTTTTCATGAGATAATTCTGCAATCAAGGTTTTTATCTGAGAAACCATATGGTTGAAACTATCTGCCAATTCTTTCAATTCATCCTTTTTCTTAAAAAGGACATTTACATCGAAATCACCCGCAGCTACTCTTCGAGAGGCGTTTACTAATTCACTGATGGGTTTTGATAAACCTTTAGCCAGAAATGCTGCTATTCCTAAAGACACCATGAAGATGATGGCTGCAATCTGAAGCATTTTTATTCTGAGATCACTGATGAAGCTGTTTATCTCGCTGAGAAACAGACTGACCCTCAGGGTACCGATGATCTTGCCACTTCTTTCAACTGGTACTGCTACATACAGCATGTCCTCCTTTACTGTTCGGCTAAAACGTACTGATTGTCCAACCTTTCCTTCCAGCGCCTCGGCTACTTCAGGCCTCCGTTTATGGTTATCCATAGACTTTGGGTCTTCCTCTGAATCAGCCAAGACGACACCATCGGGATCTATGACTGTAATCCTCGTTTCTATTTCAGCGCCCAAACGCTTAACTGCTACATCTAATGTATCTGTACTGCCATTCTCTATGAGTGGCGCTATGTTCAATCTCATGGTAATTCCAAGATTCTTTAGATCATTGGCGAGGGTGTGTACGTAATGATTTTTTATCATCTGGAAGGAGAAAAGAAGTACCAATCCCACGAGAAGCGCGGTTATAAAGACATATCCAATCAGGGATCTGAAAAATACCGAGTTCTTCATTCCTTTAAGGTATAGCCAATGCCTCTGATATTTTTGATGAATCTCCCTGCTTTGCCAAGCTTTTCTCTCAGATGTTTGATGTGGACATCTACAGTTCTATCAATGACAATCTTATCTTCACCCCAGAGACTATTCAATATCTGGCTTCTTGAAAATACCCATCCTTTCCTTTCAGCAAGAATCTGCAGAATCCTGAACTCGGTTGTGGTAAGGTCGACTGGTTGATCTTCTACTTTTACCTCAAACTTCTGTAGATCTATGGAAAGGATTTCACCAATTTCGATTTTCTTCACCTTTTCTTTTTGTTCTTTCCTTCGTAATACTGCCCTTACTCGCGCCACGAGCTCTCTTGGTGAAAAGGGCTTGGTTACATAGTCATCTGCTCCAAGCTCGAGTCCCAACACCCTATCAGTTTCATCAGTTTTCGCAGTCAGCATAATAATTGGAATAGTAGAGTATTCATTCTTGGTTTTTAGGTATTTGCATATATCCATGCCATCGGCATCTGGCAACATGAGATCGAGAATAACGAGATCTGGAATTTGATGATGGAGGGATTTCAAAAATCTTTCTGCATCGGCAAATTCTTTGACATTGAAATTGGCCTTTTTGAGATGGATTGAGACGAGTTCTAAAATATCTGGTTCATCATCGATCACGGCGATTAATCTACGCATAATCTGTCAGCTCGATTGACCTCCAGATATATAGTATGAATAATCAATGTGATGTCAAGAGACTGTTCAGTAAGATTTTTATATCGTTGCTTATTCGAGCACGAAGACTCGTTTTCATTGCTGAGAGTATCTACGAGAATGCGGGCAGAGTTTTGTATCGAGCTACTCTAACAAGATAATCTTGTCTGTTGTGCTTAAGCCGCTCATCTCTCCTGTTCGGTGTTGCGTCAATCGGACAAAGTAGACCCCTTGTGGGACCCGTTCACCAGAGTCGTTGTCGCCACGCCAGGTGATGGAAGTTGCTGTCTGCACGTTGTTGAATTGTTTGACCAATCTTCCTGATGCATCAAAGATGGTGAGACGCAGATCACTCTGTTCACCTGTATTATTGATGACGATGGTAAATGCACTCTGTCCGATCGATGGAACGATTTTCAGCATGAGCCCCTGCTTATTGGATTGCGGCATCTCCTCGACTCCTACAGGCACGATCTGTATATCTGCGGTCATGGTGTCACCAGTATCACTTATGTTTTGAACAGTAACAAAGGTGGTGTTAAACAGATAATCCTTTGAGTCTGGTATTGTGGTGTCATTAAATGCCCTATTATCTGAACTTCCTGGAAAGGGATCGCCATTATTCCCGGCATTTATATTCTGCTCAAGCTGCCAGAGGCCATCAGCCTGCTCAACGGCCACGAGGTAGTGGCCATGCGCTGTATAGCCTGGATACCATTGATTATCATTACCACTCTGCGCCTCATCGACGTGGTAGATCAGCAGTCCATACCCAGGAAGATGGTCGTCAAAACCCACCGGCTGGCGATTTTCGACCATGAAAAATTCCTGCCCAGGCGTCCCATTAGTCCATAGTTTATAGATCACCGGATTGTCTTCAACCCTCGGGAATTGGACACCCGCTTGATTCGAAGTCGGTATTTGGGGTGCTACAAATCCGGCCTGGATTTTACACCAGGCGTCAAGATGTGAAGGTCGTGTTCCGCCAGGACTGCCGTTCCAACAGCCGGCTGCCATTAACGACCACCTTCCTACTCCGTATGAATCATAATCATAGTCATAGAGGTCAGGTAAGCCAAACACAGCATGTCCTGCCTCGTGGCAGAATACGCCAATCCTCCCATTTTCTGGTTCAGTAGAGTAATAATAGGCATAGACACCGTCAACATAAGGAACATTGTTCGTCACCCATGCATGAGACCATATATCATTGGGGTTTCCTGTCTGCTCTGCCCCTGGTCCGGCATGGATTATGAAGAGGGCATCGACGACGCCATTGGCGTCATTATCAAACTCTGAGAAATCTGCCAGTGAATCTGCTGCCCATACAGCGTCTTCAGCTAATCTCTGGGCATTCTGGGGATAAGAGCCAAACCCATAGTTCCCGTTTACATAGTATGCATAGGTCTGCGGCATTCTCAACCACCCTACCACAGTCATCACAAGATCCACATTGTTATAACTGTTCTCTAGATAGAAATCACGGAATGAACCACTGGGATATGTCCCTAGAGAGGAGAGCAGTGAGTCAAAATGGGCTGGTGGTGTCGTTGCTACATTATCATCGAAGTCAACGAGTATGGCGATAGCCTTGAGCGTTACCTTCTCACCCCGTGCACAGCGAACAGGAATTGGGTTTGGCACATCAACGCCTTTTGTTTTCGCTTGCTTCAGGCTTTCAATCACCAGGGTGAGAGTTCCTTCTGCACGTAATCTACTCTCCAATTCTGGAGCCATAGGCACAGCATATAATGCTGAAACAAGAGATGCCACACAAATGGCAAGTAACAATTTTTTCATAAAACCTCCTACACAGGATTATAACCTGTTGTGTACACATGTCAAGCATGCACTACACCTTATAAATGATTACATGAACTATTCTGTGCTGTTCATTGACTTTGTTGCTCATTGTCATATACTTTCAGGAATATAATTATCAAGGAGGTAAGATGTTCTTACATAAACAGCATGTAGTGTTTGGACTTATAGTTATCATTGCTTTGATTTCCCTATCATGTGCCCCAGGAAATGACCGTTGGGATCAAGAGATAAACCCTGGTCACGAGGCTGGATTCTGGGCAGGCATATGGCATGGGCTCATTATCATTATTACGTTCATTGTCAGCCTCTTCACCAATGAGGTCGGTCTTTATGAAATCACTAATACGGGCTGGCCTTATAATTTGGGATTTTTGATTGGTCTCTTTATATCAATAGGCGGTGGGCTTGGACCATTTAGATGGTGGCGACGACATAAGAAATATGATTGGCATAAGATGGGCGATGAAATTGAGGAAAAGGTGCGCACAGGAATGAAATCGTGGTTAGAGGAGACGAAAAAAGAGGAGAGAGAAGAGGAATGGGAAGAGATAGCCAAGAAAATTGAAGAGAAAATACGAAGAGTCCTTAAGGAGTGGGCTGAAAAGCAATAATTGGTTGCTCTTTATCAATCTATGTGTGAGATCCCGCAAGACTCAGCGTTCTCTGAATCCTTTTTCTGAAATCTCTGTGTAGAGACTCCCCTAAAATAAGGACCTGCCAGCCTTATTGCTTGACAGAAGTCACTCAGTTATTATAATACAATTATGAAAAGAATCTTATATCTTACAAGTGCACTGGTGGTTTTAAACTGTGCCAGGATGGAGACGAAATGGGTAGCATTATTCGATGTGGCAGGTGAATGGAACTACACTGTCACCGACATTTCTTCTTACGAAGATACATATGTAACAGGAACCTACTGGACGAGCGACATGGGTCCCTCCTGTATTACAGCAAAATATGATGAGGATGGTGAACTCAAATGGCACGTAGTATATGATGCACGCGACTTCAAGTCCACCCAAGGTAAATCAATAGAAGTACTACAAACCGAAGAGGGTATTTTAGATATTCAGAGGGGTATCTATGTACACATTGGAGCTGTTGATAGTGGTGGTTGCAGCAATTCAGTCCTTGTCAGATATGACAGTCTCGGCAATCTCGAATGGGAGAGGATTCTTCAAAAATCCGCAGATGAGAGTGAGCGTGAAAGCATTATGTTGTCTGATTATGCAGGAGATCTCTACGTAGTCGGTCTAAGAACTGACCTTCATGATGCGGTGACCGTTTTTACAACCAAGTACAGCCAAACAGGTGAGAAACTGTGGTCTACGAGTTATTACAACCCAACTATTCGGTTCCGTCATATAAAATGTGACGTCAGAATGCCGGGTCAGTGTATCATCGGT
>Ga0209636_10001876_pt1 | contig 21280 bp, 19 predicted proteins | sample DeeMarSWOR152_54_FD_187464 | JGI IMG/M metagenome (GOLD analysis project Ga0209636, IMG submission 187464) | Marine sediment microbial communities from White Oak River estuary, North Carolina - WOR-1-52-54 (SPAdes) (version 2) | ecosystem: Environmental > Aquatic > Marine > Intertidal zone >...
AGCCATTTCCTCCCGGGTTATGGAATCAGAGGAAGGGATGGATTCATACTTGCTGGGGAGTTCGATTATACCGAGCCTTTTCCTTAAGCTTTGGATTTGATCCTGAGCCTCTTTATTTTCCGGGTCCAGCTTCTGCAGTTGTTCGTAGATGGCCAGGCTTTTGGTGTGTTGGCCTGCCTGGGAGAGGGTTTCAGCGTATTTTTTTATTATTTCCTTATTCCCCGGTTCACTGGTGCTCGCCGCTTTCAAATGGACTAAAGCGTTTTGAAGCTTGTTTTCCTTTGTGTAGATATCGGCGAGAGCGAGATGTGATCCGGTATGCTGAGGGGAATAGTACAGAGCCTTGAGCAGGGCGGCTTTGGCTCTTTTGGTATCGCCTTCAGTCAGAGAGGTATTGGCTTCTTGCTGGATCTCTTCCATCTTTCTTTTTTTCAGGGTTTCATACTGCTGCTTCGCCCAGGGATTTTCCGGCTCTGTCTTAAGCACCTCCCTGAAAGAAGCGAACGCCTGGTCATCTCGTCCTGACTTCTGATAGATCTGGGCAAGACCGGCGTGAGCCAGCGCGAGTTCGGGTCTTTCTTCGAGGGCCCTTCTGAAAAATTTCTCAGCAGACTGGAGTTTATTGGTAAGAAAGTTGATGTAGCCTAAGCTGACATTGTAAATCGGGCTGTCCATGCCCAGTCTGGAGACTGTCTTTTCGGCCCTGCTTCCTCTGCCTTGTTTCAGGTCGGTCCACATTTCTTCGGCGAGGATCCTCTCTTCCAAAGTCAGTTCAGCCACGATTGAGGGTGGAAGACTTCCGATGTATAGAGAAGGCGGCGGGGCTTGATGAGTGGCACACGACCAAAGCCCTATTAAGAGCAAAAAAACGATGGATGCTTTTTTTACCAATTCTCTTCTCCTCTTTTTATATAGGGTGAATAATTCACCATAGCCTGAGGATTGGCCATGAGTTTCAATTCAGAATAATCTCCGTTCTCTATTCTTTTTAAGACCACAGCCCATTTGGAAAAAGACCGGATCAGGTCTCTCTCGGAGTTTGGGATGCGCAGATAGAACAATTCCATCTCTCTAAAAAGGATAGTTCTCAAGCGTGACTTGAGGTCTGGGATTCCGTCCCCTGTTTTGGCCGAAGCGTAAAGGGAAAGTCCGTCAGAGAGCCGGTTTCTTTTTAAAAGCTCTTCCTTTTCAGGGAGAAGGTCGATTTTATTGTAGACTTTGATGATCGGAACGTCAGGGATGCCAATATCTGAGAGTGTCGATTCCACTGCTTCGACCTGATCCACATGGTTGGGGCGGCTTATGTCTATTACGTGAAGAATACAGTCCGCTTCCTTGAGCTCCTCAAGCGTGGCGCGAAAGGATGTGATCAGCTCGACTGGGATTTTTTTGATGAACCCGACTGTATCACTCAAAAAGAAATAGAGGCCATCAGTGAAGCTCACCCGGCGGAGGATGGGGTCCAGAGTGGCGAAGAGCTGAGGCGATGTGAACATTTTTTCCTGGGACAGGCAGTTGAATAGAGTGGATTTACCCGTATTCGTGTATCCGACAAGAGACACGAACGGAATAGGGCTTTTTTTTCTTCTTTCTCGCTGGTCGGCGCGTCTTTTTTGAATTTTCGTGATTTCCTTGTTGATTTTAGAGATCCTGTCCTGGATTCTCCGCCTGTCTTCCTCCAGCTTTTTCTCTCCTGGGCCGCGGCGGGTGCCGATGCCGCCTCCCAGTCGCGAAAGAGCTGTTCCCTTTCCCAGCAGACGCGGCTGGTAATAAATAAGCTGGGCCAGTTCAACCTGAAGCTTTCCCTCCTTACTCATGGCGTGTTGGGCGAATATATCAAGGATCAACTGTGTCCGGTCTATGACTTTTGCCTTTATGTCGTCCTCCAGATTTTGCTGTTGGATAGGACTGAGGTCATTGTCAAAGATGATCAGCTCGGCTTCGGTCTCCTCTTTTAAAAGGCTGATCTCAGAGACCTTTCCTTCGCCAATGAGGTATTTGGGGCTGATTTCTGTTCGGAACTGGAAGATCTCCGCGACAACCTCAGCCCCGGCTGTGCTGGCCAGCCCCCTGAGTTCTCTCATGGATTCTTGCGCTTCTGATTTTTTCTTTTTATTGGTGGAGAGGTGGATGAGGATTGCCTTTTCCATTTTATTCAAGATTGTCCTTGGTGAATTTTAATACGGCGTCAAAGTCATCGGGTGAAAACCAGTTGATCCCTTTCATTTTTCTGAACCAGGTCATCTGTCTTTTGACATAACGCCGGGTATCCCTTTTCGTCAATGAGACCGCTTCTTCCAGCGGCATTTCTTTTCTGATGAACTTCAGGACATTCTTATACCCTAATGCCCGGAATGGAGGAGAATTCTCATCCACTCCTTTCTTGAGTAGATTCTCCACTTCTCTGATTATGCCCTTTTCGAACATATAATCGGTTCTCTTTTCTATCTTTTTATAGAGGACCTGCCTCTCTAATTTTAACCCAATTCTGATTATATTGAAATCGTCCACATGGGATCTTGTGTTCAAGAAGTGCTGAGAGAGAGGTTTTTGAGTGGAAAGAAAGACCTCCAGCGCGCGTATGATCCTGACTCTATCGTTATCATGGATTTTTTGACAGTAGGCTGCGTCGACCTCCATGAGCTTCGCCCTCAGGCTTTCCAAGCCCTTTTCCTGAGCTTCTTTCTCCAGTTTCTGGCGAAGCTCGGGGTCGCTCTTCCCCCCGGGGAAGAGACCATCAAGGAGAGCTTTCAAGTAAAGTCCTGTTCCTCCCACGATCAGAGGGATTTTCTTTCTTCTCAGTATGTCTTTTATGGTTTTTAGAGCCTGGTCGACGAAATCGGCAGCCGTGTATTGGGAAGAGAAGTCGGCAACATTAAGGAGATGATGCGGGACGCCCTCTCTCTTTTTAAGGGGAATTTTATCTGTGCCGATGTCAAATCCTTTGTAGACCTGCATGGAGTCGCAATTGATGATTTCACCTTCCAATTCCTTAGCGAGCCTGACAGCGATGGAGCTTTTCCCCACCCCCGTGGGACCCAGGATTATGATCAGGTTTTGGGCTTTAGAGTGCAATTTTTACCAGAAGAACAACAAAAAGAAGCGTGAGGAAGAGGAGAAGAGCGAGAATCTGTTTCCTTTTCAATCTATGTCTCCAATTTTCTCTGCGCTTTTACCAAGCGCGGCTTTAAGTTATTTCCCCGAGGTGTATTTCATGAATATCCCTGGTTGATGTTCATCGTGCCTCTTTTCAGGATGAAGACTTTTTTCCTTATCTTCTTTTCTGTACCCAGGGATCCGGACCTTACCCTCTGTCGGATACCGGAAAAAACGGATTGGGGAATATGAGTGAGGCTTACCTCAGGGTGCCATTCTTCCATACAGATAATGTATAGATGAAAGAACTCGCTGTCAAACGGAAAGGCTGCTCTACCTGCCCAGGAATCCCAGGCCGACGTAGAGGAGGCTCTTGAGGAACCAGAAACCGTAAGAGATGAAGAGGGCTTTCTTCAGCTCTACCTTGAAGACAGCAGAGAGGCCGTATCCAAGAATTCCAAAGAGCCAGAGCTGGAAAAAGTCGAACTGGCTCAGTATCCTGAAGGCGTTGGAGGTGACCTCCAGGCGGGGGAAGAAGAGAGCGAGTGAGGTCGTGGTCTGGAAGATGGACTTGCGGGTGAGGATCAGGACAAGCCGGACCGCGTTCCCCAGGATTTTATCGACGATGCTGGCATGGATGTAGACGGATAGAAGCTGCCTGTAGTTTCCTTCGGTGGAGAACATCCGGCCCATGGCCAGAAGGATCAGGGGGGGGAGGAAAAAGCCGATGAGGTTCGCGAATAAAGGACTGATGACCGTTAAAAAGATCCGGAACCATGGGGGAGGATTTTCCATGAATTCGAGCTGTCTGTTGAACGCCTCTTCGCCCAATCGTTCCTGTCGCCTTACGTCATTTTTCAGGGCTTGAAGCGAATCCTGGAGAAGGTAGGGCCCGATGACCGCGCTGAAGAGGATTAAGAGGACCAGAAGAACGATCAGCGCATCGATCCAGACTGGCTTTTCTGAGAGGGCCTTAAGGGTGTCCTTGGGATTGAAAAACACTCCCTGCAATCGGTTAAAAAAATTCACGTCAGCTCTCCTTTGCGTTCGTCTTGGACTATTCTTCCATCCTTGAGATGGATGATCCTTTGGGCGCGTGCGGCGATATCCCTGTCATGAGTGACCATGATAATGGTATTTCCCTGGGAATGGATCTTGTTGAAGAGGGAAAGGATCTCCTGACCGGTTTTGGAATCCAGGTTTCCTGTAGGCTCATCCGCCAGGAGTAGGGATGGTTCGTTAACCAGAGCCCGGGCAATGGCCACTCTCTGCCTTTCGCCGCCCGACAGCTCAGAAGGACGGTGGTTCATCCTGTCCGTCATTTCCACCATTTGCAGGGCCTTCCGAGTCTTTTCATCTCTTTCCTTTTTCCTGGATCCTTTGTATATGAGCGGGATTTCCACGTTGTGGAATGCAGTCGCCCGGGGAAGGAGGTTAAAGACCTGAAAGACGAATCCGATTTCTCTGTTGCGGATGTAGGCCAGCTCGTTGTCGCTGAGCTCGCTCACCAGCTTGTTTTTGAGGTAATATTTTCCTTTTGTGGGAGTGTCCAGGCAGCCTATGATGTTCATCAGGGTGGATTTGCCGGAGCCGGAGGGGCCCATGATGGCCACAAATTCATTCTGAGAGATGGTGAAGGTGGCTTCGCGGAGAGCGTTGACTTCCTGTTTTCCCAGCTGGTAGACTTTCCACAGGTCTTCAGCGGATATTAAGATATTGTTATCGCTGATCATGATTCTACTCTTCCCCCTGTTTTTTCTTCGGGTTTGATGAGGGTGTCATCTTTGAGCTGGCGGAGGGCGCTGTAGGGTCCGACTACGATCTCCTGTCCTTCTTCCAGGCCAGAGACGATCTCGACATTCATCTCGCCCATGATTCCCTTCTTCACGGGATAGAACTTTGCCCGGCTGTTCTCGACGACGTAGACTCCCTCCTCCTGCTCTTCATCTCCCTCATTTTCTGTTTTCTCTTTTTCCCGGAGGACCAGAGCGGAAATCGGAACTGCCAGAACGTCCTTCTTCTCCGCGGTGACGATGTCTGCCGAGGCGGATAGACCGGGCTTGAGGCTATTGGGAGGATTCTCGAGGGTGATGACCACCTTAAAGTCCTTGGACTCCTGGGAAGCGGTCGTCTGCTGGAGGGCAGAGCTGCCGATTTCGGTGACTTTCCCCTCCAGTGTCTTTTCGGGCAGAGCGTCGACTCTCACTTCTGCCCGGTGTCCGAGCTCGACTCCGATGACATCCGTTTCGTCGACTTCCACTTCAACCTCCATCACGGAGAGGTCAGCGATGGTCATCAGGACGGTACCGGGATTGTTCATGGTGCCGATGATGGCCACCTCTCCCTCCTCGACCCGGAGACTGGTGATGATTCCATCGATCGGAGAGTTGTAAACGGTTTTGCTGAGTGTATCCAGAGTGCTCTGAAGGGAAGCTTGTGCCTGCTCGATCTGATAGAGGATAGCTTTATGCTGGGCTTTAGATATATCATATTGGGCTTCAGCCGCTTCCAGCTGTTCTTCGGAAATGAGGTTTTCTTCGAAAAGCTTTTTTTGTCTTTGATAAAAGCTTTCATCTTTTTTGAGTGTGGCCTCAGCGCGTATCTGTTCTGCTCTGTGGGAGGAGATAAGAGCCCGGTCACGGTCAGCCATGGCCTCGTATTGGGTCGAGTCAAGTTTCAGGAGAAAATCATCCTTCTTGACTCTTTGCCCTTCCTCTACCCCTATCCTGACGATTCTCCCCGAGACATGGGCGCTGATGTTCACGTTTTTTTTGGGCTTGACTTCCCCCGAGGCTGAGATCTTGGAGGTCAAATCATCTTTTTTGACCTTCTCCACAGTCACTCTTACGGATTTTTCTCTCTGCGATTGAAGGTTGAAAATGACGATGATAGCGATAAAGACGATGACAGCGGAAATTATGATTGCTTTTTTTCTTCTCTTAAAGAAGCTCTTTTTTTCACTCATCTCTTGTGCCTCTCTGGATTTGTTATCTTATTATATTACGGAATAAAAGGCAAAAAGTTTAGGAGGAACGGAGGTGTCTCCACCTTCCTAATGGCTACCCTGAATTATCATAAAATCTGCCGACACCCTATCCTTTTTTCTCAAAAGAGGCATCTCTTTTTCGGTGACAGATAGTAACAAATGTGTCATCTACTGGGGCGCCGGCTTCTCGTTCATCCAAACCAAGACCTCCCACCCGCCTCATGGGCTTCGGATGGAGGAGAAACCGGCGATGCGCTCATCAACTCATATTATGGCGATAATTTGTGTGACACCCTCTACTGAGCGGACCTGGATAACGACGTTTCCCTCGGGGTCTGGGGCTGAGGGCGGCCTCCAGGCCGCACAATGACAGTAACCTTATTATTTGCTGGAATTAAATGAGGTTGGATGTTTCCCTCATCACGGGAAAAAGATGTTTCTCATCAATGGTCGGCTTGAAAAGGGAGAGGTTGGTAATGTAATATGGAGGGGCTATGAAATCCGGTGAGTACTTGATGGTTTCTGAAGAGGCCGCACGGAAAGCGGGCCGGCTTCTTAAAAAGAATATTAACAAGTCAAATGAGATATTTTACAAAGGGGCTGTTGATCTTGTGACTTCCTTTGACACCAGGGCCCAGAGGACGATTCTTGACCACTTGTCCTCCTTTTTCCCTGATCATGGTTATCTCGCAGAGGAAGGATTGAGCCAGAATAAGGGAGCAGATATGCGCTGGATAATCGATCCTCTGGATGGGACCACAAACTACGCTCACCACTATCCGGTATTCACCGTATCCATCGCTCTGGAGAGGAAATCTGAGGTCATCCTGGGGTTGGTTTATGATCCCATGAGGGAAGAGATGTTTTCGGCGCTTGAAGGGAAAGGGGCCTTCCTCAACGGAAAGAAAATCAGTGTTTCCGGTACAGATGAGTTGGATAAAAGCCTCCTGGCAACTGGCTTTCCGTATGACGTTCGTGCCAGCCAGGAGAACAACATCTCTCATTTTAATAATTTTGTTATTCGAGCCCAGGGAATCAGGCGCTGCGGCTCAGCAGCCATGGACCTTTGCTATGTGGCCTGCGGGCGGTATGATGGCTTCTGGGAGTTGAAGCTAAAGCCCTGGGATATGGCCGCGGGGGCCTTTATCGTTCAGGAAGCAGGAGGACGGGTGTCGGACTTCAGAGGCGGTGCGTTCAGCGTTTTCGGCTCCGAGATTTTGGCCACAAACGGGCTTATACACCAGCAGATGGTGGATATTCTGGAGCTAGAAGAATTCCGGCCGCTCACCAATGAGCAAAAGCCTGAGGCTAAACAGGGATAATCCTTGAGTTGACTCGATTTGATAGATAGAATACATAAAAAGCAGGTGAGGAAAAGAAAATAATGAAGAGAAAACCCGGAAAGCGTAAAGACAAGACCCTCTCTCTGGGCTTATGGATATCCGGCCTTTTTATATTCGCATCTTTTTTATGTATCAGTTTGGCTCCGGGGCAAAGCATGGGCTCGATTCGTCAAGAAGAGGAGATCGCAAGGGAATTCGATTTTATTCCAGATAGAGATGAGATCAACTATGCCCGCCGAATCACAGCGGGGATAGAAGAGGAGGCAGATGTCATAAAAAATGAATCCTTGAACAGCTTCCTGGAGGGCATCGGGAGAAGAATTGTTGACCAGAACAACCTCAGGGAGCTGATCGGCGATTGGGAATGGTCTTTCAGGATCATTGATACTCCAGGTATGAATGCTTTTGTAACCCTTGGAGGGAAGGTTTTTATGAGCCGTGACCTGGTTGAGGCCCTGGAAACAGAGTCCGAGTTGGCTGCGGTTCTGGCTTTTGAGCTGGGGCATCTCGCTGGCCGTCATATTCATCAGCACATTTTTGAGAGGCTGACTCGACAGAGTGATTTCTCACCTGGAGAGTCAATCAGCGGTGAGAGAGGCTGGGAGACCCTGTCCAGGATTTTCATGTCCGAAGGAGGCGTCCTGGCCTTTTTTTCAGGACTGCAATACAACTCTATCCAGGTCGAGAAAGCCGATGAGCTCTCTCTCTTAAGCTGTTACAATGCTGAATACAATCCCCAAGACCTTCTCATCCTGCTCAGCCGGATCGGAAGAAGAGAAAGACCTTTATCTCCCTGGTTTAGGAGGAATCCCTGGAGCGAGAGAAGACGAAGGGAGATATCCTCCAGCCTGAGCATGCTTCCATCGTCTACCTTTCCGACCGAACCTTCAAGGTTCAGGGAATTCAAATCCTCGCTCAGGTCTTTAGCCAGCTCCTCTCTTCGGCGTGACCTGCGTCTGTCTCAATCAGGCAGGGAAATATTCCTGGATGTCACCGTGATGGGTAACAAGGACTGGACAGATACCGGCGTTGAGGTCTATGAAGGACAGGAAATTTCATTCCAGGCCTTCGGGACCATATACCTCCAGAAGGGTAATCCCGCCCGCTGCAGTCCGGATGGTTATGACCTGAGGACAATGCAACAGCCATTTCCTGATAGAAACATAGGATCCCTTATCGGTAAAGTGGCTGTTCTCATTTCTATGGAGGTCGATGAGGAATCAGGGAAAGAGACTCGATACGAGATCAAGGAGAAGTTTTTTATCGGAGCAGAGAGTCGGATGAGGATGCCCATCAGCGGACGGCTTTTTCTGGGGATCAACGAGAACCTTGTGGGCGATAATGACGGGGCCTTCAGCGTCAGTATCGTTTCTGTGCCTGTCAGGCAGAATCCTTCCCGTTAGATTTTTTCTTGAGGAACTTTTCCATAAACTGGATGTCGTAGTTTCCTTTGACAAAGTCCGAGTTGGAGAGAATACTCAAATGGAGGGGGATGTTCGTCTTGATGCCCACGACAATGGTTGTCTCCAAAGCAGTGAGCATTTTCTTTATCGTTTCTTTTCGTGAAGGCGCCTTGACGCTTATCTTAGCCAAAAGTGAGTCATAATCAGGGGGAATTCGCCAGCTGCTGTAAGCGGCGGAGTCCACCCGAACTCCCTCGCCTCCTGGGAGAACCAGGAAATCTATCTTCCCGGGCGAAGGGATAAAGTTTTCTGGGTCTTCGGCATTTATCCGGCATTCCATGCTGTGGCCGTTCAGCTTTATATCATGGGGGATGGAGAGCTTTTCTCCAGCAGCGATTCTGATCTGTTCCTTGATCAGGTCGATATCGTAGACCATCTCTGTGATCGGATGTTCGACTTGGACTCGGGTATTCGCTTCCATGAAATAAAAACGTTTTTTGTCATCGACAAGGAATTCAAACGTCCCCAGACTCTCATAGCCTATAAACTGAGCTGCGTCTTGGACAGCTTTGGTGAGTTTTCTGCGGAATTTCTCGTCTATGAAAGGCGAAGGCGTCTCCTCCAGAAGCTTCTGGTACTTTCTCTGGATGGAACATTCCCTTTCTCCCAAGGCGAGGATGTTTCCCTTTTTGTCGCCGATGACCTGGATTTCAATGTGATGGGCTCCGGGGATCAATTTTTCTATATAGAGAGAAGGGTCTCCGAAGGCGGCCTTAGCCTCGTTCTGGGAGATGGAAAATTGCTCCTCCAGCTTGACTGCCGAGCGGACGATTCTCATCCCCTTTCCGCCTCCCCCGGCTGCTGGCTTGAGCATAATGGGATAGCCGATTCTTTGAGCGATGCTCTTGGCTTCGACAAAGTCTTCGATGATGGTATCACTCCCTGGGATAACCGGGAGTTTGGCCGCCCTCATCTCCTGGCGGGCTCTGTTCTTGTCGCCCATTAGCCTGATAAGAGATGCCGAGGGGCCGATAAAGGTGATTCCTTGGGTTTCACAGATCTCAGGGAAACGGGGATTTTCGGCTAGAAATCCGTAGCCAGGATGAATAGCGTCAGACTTTGTGATCTCAGCCGCACTGAGAAGGTTGGGGATGTTGAGGTAGCTTTCCGAGGCTTTGGCTGGTCCGATGCAGATTTTTTCATCGGCAAACATGGTATGAAGTCCGTTCTTGTCCGGTTCAGAATAGACGGCAACGGTCTTCAAACCCAGTTCCCGGGCCGCACGGATTATACGCAGGGATATCTCACCCCGGTTAGCGACTAAGATTTTTGAGAACATAGGCAGTCAGGAGAGTGGTTTGATCGAGAACAGCTTCTGCCCGTATTCGACGGGTTTCCCGTTTTCGACGTATACTTCTTCGAGAATGCCGTCCATTTCTGACTCGATTTCATTCATCAGCTTCATGGCTTCGATAATGCAGAGGGTCTGGTTTTTCTTTATCTCATCTCCCTCCTCAACGAAAGGAGAAGAAGATGGATCAGGAGCGCGGAAGAAAGTTCCGACCATGGGCGAGGTGATGTAATAGAGGTCATTCTTTCCCTTTTGCAGCTCTGTTTCTTGAGGAAGCATGGTTTCTTCTATCTTGGGCTCACCGGGTTCCTGGAGGGGGATGGCTGTTTCTGAAGGAGGAAGGATGCCCGGGTTTCTACTGACCTTGACTTTCAGCCCCTCCACTTCCAACTCAAAATGGGATAATTTCTTCTCTTCCATGAATTGGACAAGCTTATTTATCTCTTTGTAATCTATTTTCGGACTCATTTTTCCTCTCCTCTGCAATCAGGAGTGAAAGTCGTATTCTTAAAAAAGGAAAAAATTAGTACTACCTTAATCGCAATCGTCAGAAATGTCAAGTTGAGGTTTATGGGGACGTTCCCTGCGGGGACACTCTTTTTTTCTTTCCCTAAAAAGGCATAAAAGGGTGTCCCCTCGGGAACGTCCCCTATTATGGCTTCAGGTTGGATTGACTTTGAATCGGTCATCGCGTAACATGAGTGGGGGTCAGGTTTCAGGGCTACACGGGGATTAGTCCTTGTCATTTAGAGGCCTGGAAACTCAGCGCCTGATAGCGTGTTGGCTTCATCGGCCAAGCCCGACCCCAACGGAGATAAAAGGATGTTTGATCAGTTGTCGAGCCGCCTTCAAAAAGTGATGAAGTTTCTCCGGGGTGAGGGGAAAATCACTGAAAAAAATATGGCTGAAGCGCTCAAGATGATACGGATGAGCTTTCTGGAGGCGGATGTCAATTATCGGGTGGTGAAAGAGTTTGAGGAACGCATCAAGGTCAAGGCTTTGGACCAGAAAGTCCTCATGAGTCTGACTCCGGCCCAGCAGGTCATCAAGATCGTCAGGGATGAACTGACTTTCCTCTTGGGGAAGGATGTTAAAAAGCTGACATTTGCCAGCCATCCTCCCTCCATCTTCATGCTGGTCGGGCTTCAGGGCTCGGGCAAGACCACTACCTGTGGCAAGCTGGCCAGGTGGGTAGTGACCTTGAAAAAGAGTCCTCTTCTCGTTTCTTTTGACCTGAAAAGACCCGCTGCCCAAGAACAGTTGAAGATGATTGCCAGCATGCTCAAACTTCCTTTTTATGAGATGACCGGGGAGCAAATGGCTTCACCTTCTGGGGTGCTCAAAGAGCTCTTAAAATACACTGAGAACAAGGGTTTTGACACCCTGATCGTGGATACTGCAGGGAGACTGCATATCGATGAAGAGCTCATGAAGGAGCTCTGGATGGTGAAAGATATTCTCAAACCCACTGAGTTGATCTATGTGGGCGATTCTATGACCGGTCAGGATGCTGTGAAAAGCGCTCAACTTTTCGAGGAAAAAATAGGTTTGACATCAGTCATTTTGACCAAGCTGGATGGAGATGCCAGAGGGGGGGCTGCCCTTTCCATCGTTTCTGTGACCGGGAAGCCCATTAAATTTATCGGGGTAGGGGAGAAATTCGACAAACTCGAGATTTTTCACCCCGACCGGATGGCATCACGAATACTGGGAATGGGAGACATTTTGAGTTTAATCGAGAAGGCTGAGGAGGAAGCTGACCTGGAAGAGGCAGAAGCCCTTGCTCGCAAATTGAAAAGACAGGAGCTGACCTTCGAGGACTTTAAAAAACAGCTTATTCAAATGAAAAAAATGGGATCTTTATCCCAGTTCTTGAATCTTTTGCCGCAAAGCGGACCTTTTAAGAAGATGGCCCAGATCAGCATCGATGATAGGAGGATAATCTATTTCGAGGCTATCATCAACTCGATGACCAAAGAAGAAAGAGAAAACCCGAAAATCATAGATGGGAGCCGCCGATCCAGGATTGCAAAGGGCAGTGGGAGACCTGTTTCTGAAGTCAACCAGCTGCTGAAGCAGTTTACCGAGATGAAAAAAATGATGAAAAGGTCTCAATTCCAAAAGCTTATTTCTAATTTACCTCAATAGAAGGCGTTCCCGAGGAGGACACCTTATCCCTTTTTTTGAGTTTTTTAAATATTATCAAAATATAGAGTGTCCCCGCAGGAAACGTCCCCGTTCATACTCTTTTTTGATATCTGATAGAGCGCCGTTTCCGTTCCATCCTCGCCAAGACCCTCCCACCCACCACCATGGGCTCCGGACGGAATAGAACCGTCGCTTTATATCTCAACAAAAAAAATAAAAGGCTCAGGTTGGATGGTTCTCAAACACGCCGCTTTTGCCCCTACGAGACCTCGGAGGGGGAACAGCTTCGCTTTCCCCCTTCCGACGGGAGCTCAATTCCATTGAGGCTCCCTGCCTCCCCTTCTCGGGCGTAATAGAGAATCCCGCCCTGCGACCAAGGGAGCATACTCCCTTGGAACCCTCACTGATTTGTGTCCCGAGAGAAGGCCACAAATCAATCAAAAGCAGCTCGATTCCAGGCTTCGCTCTCCTCTCACTTCGCTTGAGGAACCTTGCCCGCTCAGCCTTCCATACGGTTTTTTCACCACCCAACCTGAGCCTTTTGCTGTGATGAAGTATTTGATGTTTCCTTATCAGTGTGCAGTGGAACCGATTGTCAGGGGATTCAAGAGATTATGTCCCTTTAGTCGCAGGGCGATGGTTCATGCCCTGCCCGAGAAGGAGAGGCAGCGAGCAGAAGCGAGCGTTGTGAGGAGAAAGTTAGTTCCCTCTTCTGGTTGACTTTAGATGAAAATTTTTATATTATCACTCTTCATCTTAGAGAAAGTGGTACAAAATGATTTCAATACGACTGATGCGACTCGGAGCGAAGAAAAAGCCTTTCTATCGAATCGTCGCTATTGATTCGAGAAAACCGAGAGAGAGCAAAGCCAAGGATATTCTCGGCTATTATAATCCATTAAAGGAACCTCCTGAGATCGAGGTCGATCTAGAAAAAACAAATTATTGGCTAGAAAGAGGAGCTCAAGCTTCCAAAACAGTTCGTTCTCTTTTAAATAAAGTCTCCAAGACTGAGAAAATTTCCAATCAACATCCTAAAACTTAAAGGAGGTTACAGTGAAAGAACTCGTAGAATTGATTGCCAAATCGTTAGTTGACAATCCGGACAAGGTACAGGTTTCCCAGCTCGAAGGGGAACAGACCACGATTTTGGAACTCAAGGTTGCTCCGGAAGATTTGGGAAAGGTCATCGGCAAACAGGGAAGAACAGCACGGGCTATAAGAATCATTCTCGGTGCTGCAGGAATGAAGTTGAAAAGGAGATTTAATCTCGAGATAATCGAAAAAGGGTAGTTTGGTCACTATAGGGAAATTTATCAGGATCCAAGGCAAGAGGGGTGAATTAAGGTTCAAGCCTTATTTCGAACACTCTCTGAAGCATTTTTTTTTCAAGGGTATTCCTTCAGGTCAAAGGATCTCTTAAAGAATACCGAGTTGAATCCTTACGCTCCTATAAGCAGTTTTATAGAATCAAGCTTGAGGGAATAGACACTCTTCCCCAGGCACGAGAGATGGTCGGGCTGGAAGTCTTGCTTCCAGATGAAGGATTCCAGGATCTCGAAGAAGACAACTACTACGTCTTTCAGATTATCGGTTGCTCTGTTGTCACCAAAAGCGGAGAAGAAGTCGGAACAGTTACAGATTTATGGCTTATCCCAGAGAATGATCTTCTTGTTGTGACAACAGGAAAGACAGAGATCCTCATTCCTTTTTCGCATTCTGTGTGTTCAGAAATAGACCTGAAGCTTAAGAAAATCAGGATTGACCCGCCTGAGGGTCTTTTAGACTTGAATGAGATTTGATATAATCACCATATTCCCCGAGATTTTTGGAAGTGTTTTCTCTGGAGGAGTAATAAATAAAGCCCTGGAAAAGGGCTTGATTGAGGTTTGTGTTCACGATCTGAGGGCATTCACCCTCGACAAACATAAACAGGTGGATGACCGCCCTTATGGAGGCGGCCAGGGCATGGTCCTGAAGCCGGAGCCGATATTCGTTGCCGTAGAGAAGATCAGACAGAACGATGAAACTCCGGTATACCTTCTCTCACCGCAGGGAAGAAAGCTCGATTTCCGGTTCGCAGAGGAACTGGCCCAGAGGAAGCAGATTATTCTTATCTGCGGCCGCTATGAAGGAGTAGATGAAAGAGTGATTCGGCACCTTGTGACGGGCGAGATTTGCATCGGTGATTACATCCTCACCGGAGGCGAGCCGGCGGCTTTTGTCGTTATCGATGCCGTTTCAAGGTTTGTCCCCCGGGTAGTCGGGAAGGAGGGGTCGGTGAAGGATGACTCTTTTTTTGATGGCCTCCTGGAGCATCCTCAGTACACACGACCTCGTGACTTTAGAGGAATGAAAGTTCCAGAGGTTCTGTTCTCTGGAGACCACAAAAAGATTGAGTCCTGGCGGAGAAGAAGATCTTTGGAAAAGACTTGGCGGATGAGACCCGACCTGTTGAGGGACCGGGTCTTATCTGAAGAAGAGAAAAAAATACTGAATGAAATAAAAACAGAAAAGAAAGGAAAGAACGATGAACCTGATTGACTTGGTCGAAGAAAAACAGTCATCGAAAGATGCAGATTCGTTTAGGGTAGGAGATACGGTTAAAGTCCATGTGATCATCAGGGAAGGCGATAAAGAGAGAATTCAGATTTTCCAGGGAAACGTAATTGCCCAGAGAGGCACTGGACTGGGAGCGACATTCACTGTGCGGAAGGTATCATTCGGAATCGGGGTAGAAAGGATTTTTCCAGTTCATTCCAAAATGGTCAAGAAGGTTGAGGTTGTGAGACATGGAAAGATCAGAAGAGCCAAATTATACTACCTTCGGAAGCTCAAGGGAAAAGCAGCCAAATTGAAGGAAAAAAGATATATACAAGATCTAGAGTGACTGCCTTGCAGTAACGATAAGGAGTGGCTCAGGATCATCCGGAGCCCTCTTTTTGAGGGGAAAGAAGACTTCGCAATCAAAAAGGAAGGAGAAAGATTGAATCTTTGCCCCTGAGCATAAGGGCTTTTTCCTTTGTTCGTTTCACATCCCTGCGTTAAAATCGTCTTTCTCTGTTAAGGTGCTATATGCCAGATTTCAGGATTGAGAAGAGGATTTTGGAAAGGGGATTCAAAGCCATAGCCGGTGTCGATGAGGTAGGAAGAGGTGCGCTTTTCGGTCCTGTGGTGTCCGCTGCCGTCATTCTTCCTGATGAGCTGATCAGGAAGAGGTTGTCTGGCTGGGTGAGGGAGGTCGATGACTCTAAAGTCATTTCCTCTGGGAAAAGATGGAGGCTGGCCAGAGAGATTCTATTTCATGCCATTTCAGTAGGAGTCGGTCTCTGCTCGAATTTTGAGATAGATGAGAAGAATATTTACTGGGCTTCGATCTGCGCCATGAAGAGGGCTGTTGAGAATCTGTCTTGCAAGCCGGATTTTATCTTGGTTGACGGATTTGGCTTAAATAATGTAAAGTATGCTCAGGTTCGTGTACCCAGAGGCGATAAAAAGAGCATCTCTATCGCTGCTGCCTCCATTATTGCGAAGGTTTTAAGAGACGAAATGATGATTCTTTTGGATAAGGTGTACGGAGGGTATTTTTTATCCAAAAACAAAGGATACGGGACTGAAGAGCATTACAGAGCCTTAAGAGAGAAGGGGCCAACTCCCTTGCACAGGTTCACTTTTAATCTCAGGTGTAAATAAGATGGGGACTGAAAGAGAGAGAGCTAAAATCCTGGAGCAAGCGGAGAAAAACATAAAGCGGGGAAAACTCCAGGATGCCATTAATGAGTACCTGAAGCTTTTAGATTTCGATGCCCAAGATGTAAACGTTAGGAACCTTCTGAGTGATCTTTATCTCCGAGCAAATCAAAAGGACAGAGCGATAGAGGAAATGTATAAAGTGGCCAGCTATTATGAAGAAAGAGGCATGTATTCCCAGTCCATGGCCGTTTATAAAAAGATCAATAAATTGAATCCCGGAAACATCGAGTCCAGCATGAAGCTTGCCGACCTTTACTATTCCCAGGGATTTCTCTCTGAAGCCAAGGCAGAATATTCGAAGATTGCTAAGGGCTTGATGAAGAATAACAGGACAAAGGAAGCCATTTTTCTGTATGAGAAGCTCCTGAAGCTGGATAGAAAAGACATTCAGACATGCTTGACTTTGTCCGAACTTTATACTCGAGAGGGAGATGTCGACAAAGCCGTAGACAGGCTCAATGACGTGGCCGAATACAGGATCCGGGATAATTCGCTGAAGGAAGCCCAGGAAATCCTTAAAAGAGCCCAAAAGATTAAAGCTGAGGATTCGAGGACTTTTGCCAACCTGGTATCTCTGCTTAAAAAGGAGAAAAAGACCAAGGAGGCTCGCAAGCTTGTCGATGATGTCCTGCAGAAAAAAAAGGAAGATGTGACTGCACTCAGGCTCTTGGGGAACCTCCATTTTGATGATGGTGATTTTGAGAAAGCTGAAGCCGTGTTCTCTCAGGTCATCGCCCTGAGGTCTAAAGATGTTGAAGCAAGAGTGAAGTTGGGCCGAATCTCCATCTTCAACGACAACCTTGACCAGGCTTTTAAACTTTACGAACCTTTGGTTGAGAGTTTGATCAAGAAAGGGAAACCGGAAAAGGCCATCGGGCTTCTCGGGCTCATTCTTGCCTCCAAGAAAGCTCATCTGCCGACCTTAAAATCCTTGGCTTCTATTTATAAAACGATAGACCAGAAAAAGAATCTGGAGATCGTTTACCGCGTTCTCCTGGATGAATACCGCAGAGAAAATAACCAGAAAGAGTATGCGTCTATTCTGGGTGAGCTTGTCGAGATAAATCCTGAGGATAAGGAGATAGCAAGTCAGTACGCACTCTTGAAGGAAAGTGGTGCAATCCCTGAGGTGGCGCAAGAGCCTGAGGTTGAGTTGGAGAAGGCCGCCGATGAGGAAGCACGAAAAGCCGCCGAAGAAGAAGCTAAGCGAGCTGCTGAAGAGGAGCGTTTGAAAGCCGAGGAACAAGTCAGGCAGTTGGAGGATGAAAAGAGACGTTCTGAGGAAGAGCGGCTGAAGGCTGAAGAAGAGGCCAAAAAAGCGGAAGAAGGACGTTTGAAGGCTGAAGAGGAGGCCAAAAGAGTCGAAGAAGAACGGTTGAAAGCTGAAGGGGAAGCGCTAAAAGCCGCTGAAGAAGAAGCCAAACGAGCCGCTGAGGAGGAAGCGCAAAAAAGAGTCGAAGAAGAAGCCCGGAAAGCAGAAGAAGCAGCCCGGAAGGCGGAGGAGTCGGCCCGAAAAGCCGCTGAGGAGGAAGTCAGACGCGCAGTCGAGGAGGAAGCCCGAAAGAGGGCCGAGGAGCTGGCCGAACAAGCCGAAGTAGCAAAGAAACGTGCTGAAGAGGAGCGTTTGCGTGCTGAGGAGGCAGTGAGAAAGGCGGAGGAAGAGAGAAGGAGAGCAGAAGAGGAACGTTTGAAGGCCGAGGAACAGGCCAGGCAATTGGAGGAAGAAAAAAGAAGAGCAGAAGAGGAACGAAAAAAGGCCGAGGAAGAAGCCCGGAGAGCCGAAGATGAGCGGAAACGGATCGAGGAAGAAGCCAGGCGCATGGCCGATGAGGAGGCGCGAAAAGCCGCCGATGAGGAAGCACGAAGAGCGGCTGAAGAAGAAGCCAAACGAGCCGCCGAAGAGGAAGCGCGAAAAGCCAGTGAGGAGGAGGCGCTAAGAGCGGCTGAAGAAGAAGCCAAACGAGCCGCTGAAGAAGAACGAAAAAGGATGGAAGCTTTGGAAGCGGAGAAAGCATCTCACGTATCCACCGAAGAGATAAGAGAGCTAGAGGAGATTATCGAGGAGGACAAGGAAGAAGAACCTGCCGCAGCTCCAGAGGGGTCTGATGAGATGCTGGAGATGAATCTGGCCCAGGCAGAGCTCTACATTAACCAAGGTCTGCTCCGGAATGCGAAGAGAATCCTCGAGAATTTGCGCATAAGTTATCCCAACAATCCGAGAATAGAAGAGAAGCTTTCTGCACTGGGACAGGTAAGCACTCAGGTCAGCGTCGACGAGATCCTTCAAAGAGTAACCGAGGTTGCTGAGAAGGAAAGCGAATTGATTGGCAAGAGAGGAGTGGCTAAAGAAAGTCCCGAACAACCCAAAGAGGCAGCGAAGGAAATGGCTGCTCCAATAGAGTCCTCAACAGAGAAAGCTTCGATCCCCGAAGTAAAAGAAGAGAAAGCTGAAAAGAGAGAGATCCCGGATAAGAAAATTGAGGATAAAGAGGTAGAAGTCAACAAGACAGCTGAGAAGGAGGTAGCGGCCAAAGAGGAAAAAATGGACCTCTTTCATTCTGGATTTTCATTTCTTGAAAAAGGCGAGTTTGACCAGGCCATCGAAATATTTAAGCAGGCATCAAAGGATGAGAATTTAAAAGAGGAATGTTTCCATGCCCTTGCTCAATGTTATAAACAGAAAGATGAACATTTAGAAGCCGCAAAATGGCTGAAGAAAGCCCAGGAGCTGACCGTCGAGGGGTCCGATCAATTTCTGGCTTTGAGTTATGAGTTGGCGTCGCTCTATGAGGAAGCAAAGGAACTGGAGAAGGCCTTGGATCTCTACGAAGATATCAAGGAGTGGGATGCGAAGTACAGGGATATCAGGAAGAAGACCAAAGCTCTAAAAAAGAGCATTAAATAAATCAGTTTCTTCCATTTTGTGTGGATAATTTCATGAGTAAAATACACTGAAATGGCGTCGCTCCCTTCAGATTTTGAACGCCATTCCCTCACCGTCCCCCTCAATGCATAAGCGAAGGGCAGTGGGTGGAGAAAACCGTATGGAAGGCTGAGCGGGCGTTGCGAGGAGCGAAGCGACGAAGCAATCTCTCCCAAAGGAAGAGGAGAGCGAAGCCTGGAATCGAGCCGCTTTTGACTCGCTGGGTCAAAAGCAGCGTGTTTTCGGTACCCACTGTCCTGAGCTTTTTCAAACATACTCGGCGGCCGATCTCATCGGCTTCCCTCAGTGGACGATTCGTGAAGGCTAAACCTGAAAGGTCGCTCCTTCCATTCCAGTGTATTTTACTCACGCCACCTGGAAGAGAATAAAAAAGTAAAAAAGGGGAAAAATCAATTTTGTAAAAAGGACAGTCCTTCTCTTTCTTAACAGAAGGGCTGAAAGGGACAGTTCCTTATATTTTGCCTGGCCTCTTTTTTTGCTTTTTTATATGAGAAAAATAGATACAAGAATTCGTTATCTTTACTGAAAAAGCGACTCTAAAATCCGGGTTTTAAAACCAGAGAGCCGTTTCGCTGGATGAAAGGGAGAGAATCTAGGGTTATTTGAGGTAGAAGGGAGCGATATTTGAAACATCAACTTATTCTCGGTATTCTCAGCATGATCAAAAAGGAGATACAACCGGACAACGTAAAGGTTATCGTGTTGAACGAGAAAAAGGATGCCATCTTTCGCAGAGTGCTCGGCAGCTCACAGAATGAGGACGAGGGCCTGGATCATACAGCCATTCAGAAATGCATTGAAAAGAAGCAACCGGTTAACATCTATGGAGGCTGTGGGTTGGCAGGATGGAGATATCCTGAAAATAGCTCAAAAAATATCCTCTGTCTTCCTTTTATCATTGAGGGAAAACCGGTCGGGGTCCTCTATCTGGATAGAAATGACAGCTCCTGTCCCTTTACTCTTCAGGATCTGGAGCTCCTGATTGTTCTCTCCAAGCCTATCCAGTGGGTGTTGAAGAACGGAAAGGAATACCGGGAGGCCTCTGGAGCAGTCGGATTAGCCGGGTCTTTGCTGAAAGGCCGGAGTGAAGCCTTGAACAGGATCATCACCTTGATTGACAGGGTGAAGGATTGCGAAACTCCTGTTTTTATCTGCGGAGAGAGCGGCACAGGTAAGGAGCTTGTGGCCAGAGCCATTCATCAGAGAGGGGCGAGACAGAACGGCAAATTTGTAGCAGTAAACTGCGGGGCCTTGCCTGAGCATCTTCTGGAGAGTGAACTGTTCGGCTATGTGAGAGGCGCCTTTACCGGGGCCTTGCGGAACAAACCGGGATTGATCGAAGAAGCCAATGACGGCACTTTCTTCTTGGATGAGATCGGGGACTTGCCTCTTTTTCTCCAGGCGAAACTCCTTCGGCTACTCCAGGAAAAGGAGATCAGGAGGATTGGCGCCAACAGGGTTTTGACAGTGAACGGGAGGTTCATTAGCGCTACGAATAAGGACATTGAGCGAGAAGTTGAATGCGGGAATTTTCGTAAGGACCTGTATTACCGCCTCAAGATCATTACCATCGAGATTCCTCCTTTGAGAGAAAGGAAAGAGGACCTTTTTTTTCTGCTGGATCATTTTCTTGAAAGATACTGTGAGGACCTGAAGCGGGAGAGGCTCTATTTTTCTCCAGGGGCGCTGGAGCTGCTGATGGACTATTCCTGGCCGGGAAACGTAAGAGAGCTTCAAAACGAGATCCAGAGGTGTCTGGTCTTGACAGGAGAGGATGGTCTTATCAAAGAGGAATATCTTTCTCCAAAGATCAATCCTGGGGCAGTGAAGTCCTCCAAATCAAAATTTGGTTTTTATCAAGCCAGAGCCGAGTTTGAAAAAAGATTTTTAAGCCAAGCTTTGGCTCGCTGGAATTACAGTCGAGCGAAAACGGCCGAAGACGTAGGCTTGAGCAGGCAGGGTCTGTTCAAGTTGATAAAAAAATACAGGATAGATGCAAATGTAGGGAGAAAGACAGGAAATCAGAAGAAGAGGTAGATGCTTCTCTTCTATAAGCGTATTGAGATGATTTTTTACATCGAAAAGGGGAAAGAGCCAGGTTGGTTATTGGTTTTGAATCAGAGGAGCATGGCTTGTCTGGAATGGTTTTTTTTGGTACATTTTTCTCAAATGGCAAACACGAAGAAAAAGGGAGTCTTCCAGGTTGTCTGTCCCTGCTGCCATTCTCTTCTCTGGTTGGATCCCGTCTCTCAGGAG